>Ga0182741_1000192_pt1 | contig 96385 bp, 88 predicted proteins | sample eDN5th37CBELigOP_FD_128874 | JGI IMG/M metagenome (GOLD analysis project Ga0182741, IMG submission 128874) | Enriched Organic Plus compost microbial communities from Emeryville, California, USA - eDNA 5th pass 37_C BE-Lig OP (version 2) (version 2) ...
CCACCCTTCTTCGCGATCTCGCTGGCGGGCAGTTCGAATCGCGTCGCCTTTCCGTGCCACATGCCGGCGGTCTGCACGTCGGTGACGGCATTGACGTAGGTCATCACCTTGCCGGCATTGTCGCCGCGCCCGATCTCGACCTGCCTGGGGCCGTCGAAATGCACCAGCACCAGGTGGGCCTTGCCCTTTCCGGGTCCGGGGCCTGCGTCGATGAACACGCTCTCCCCGGATCGCCAGACCTTAAGGCTGACAACGAGCCCGCTGCCCGAACGCGCCAGCGTGTCGACCAGCATGTTGACCTTGGAACGCTTGGCGCCGTTGACATGGGAGCGGCCGTTGACGACCGCCTGCGGCGTGTAGACCGTGCGGATCTTGAATGCCTTGCCATAATCCTGCTGGCGCTGGGTGTTCTCGGGTCGCCCCAGCGTATCGCGCCAGCCCAGATAGTCCCAGTAATCGACGTGGTAGGCCAGTGCGATGACGTCCTTGCGCGTGGCCAGTTCGCCCAGCACCTCATCCGCAGGCGGACAGGACTTGCAACCCTGGCTGGTAAAAAGCTCCACCACGCCACGCAGAGGCGTTTCCTCCGCGAAAGCCCGGACGGAACCGAACAGCATCACGATTGCGAGGACTGCCAGTCCGGTTCGAATTCTCCACATTGCCCTTCCGCGGCTGGGCTCCGGGACCGCGCCCCTTCGCAGATTGTTCATGAAACCCTTGTCAGATGGTCGGCGCAACAGGAAGTCACGTTGCGGTGAGACATGGAGCCCCTCATGGGCGTGGGGATGTTTGCATCGGTCGACTTGTATTGCGAACGACTCGGGCCGGAATTCTGGGCCGAACCGGTTAACGCAATCACCAATCTCGTGTTCGTCATGGCCGGATTGTGGGGCGTGGTGGCGTCCCGCCGCAACGGCAGCGGCCGCTTCGTCGAAGTGCTCGGATGGTGGGTGGTCGCGATCGGCGTAGGATCCTTCCTGTTCCACACATTCGCCGACCGAATGACGATCTGGCTCGATATCGTGCCGATCGCGACGCTGGTGGTGGTGTACGCCTTCTTCGCCCTCCATCGCTTCGCAGGATACGGGGCGACCGCCTCCGCCGCGATCCTTGTCGGCTTCCTCGTCGTGTCCGGGGTGCTGACCTTGCTGGTGCCTGACTCGCTGCGCATCGCCACCAACAACACCACAGGCTACCTGCCCGCCTTTCTGGCCATGCTCGTGTTCGGCGCACTCTGCCTGTGGCGGGGTAGCCATGCGGGCTGGTACCTGCTGGCGGCGGGTGCGATCTTCGTACTGTCAGCAGCCTGCCGCGTCGCCGATCCGGTCGTCTGCGATACCTTTCCCGTAGGCACCCATTTCCTGTGGCACGTGCTCAACGGCGCGATGCTGTGGGTTGTACTGGCAGCCGCTGTCCGGTTCGGCAGGCATGCTTCGGCATGAGGTCCGGGCCAGTCCTGACCAGCAATCCGGAACGCGGGTGCTTCAGCGCGAATTTTTGCCCCGCAACTATGAATTCCATAAGGAATCCGCGCTACAGGGGTACACGTCTACGTCGTGAATCGAATGCGTGGGGCCGCAGCCGCGGCGGGGTTTCTCGAGTATGATGGAAGTTCTGAGTTGTATCGCGTACGAACATGACCTGTCGTTCGTGATCGTCGCGGCCATCGTTTGCATCGCCGGTTCAGCGGTGACGATGCTGCTATTCGACAAGACGCGCCAAATGTCGTCGGACCGGCTGATCTGGGCGACACTTTCAGGCATGGCAGGCGGGACGGCGATCTGGACGACGCATTTCGTCGCGATGCTGGGCTTCAATCCCCTGATCGACCACACCTACAACCCCCTGCTCACGATTGCCTCGCTCCTGTTCGCCATCGTCTTCACCGCCGTCGGGCTGATCATCGCCAGCCTTGGGAGTGATCTGCGCCTCGTAGCGTTGGGGGGAGGCATCATCGGCGCCGGCATCGGCGTCATGCACTTCACCGGAATGTTCGGATTGAACGCGGCCGGACACATCACCTGGAAAGTCGACCTCGTGGTCATCGCCGTCCTGCTCGGGATCGTGTTCGGCGCGGCTGCGACCATCGCCAACGTTCGCATGAGTTCATGGCGTGGCACCCTGGTCGGCGCCATGTTCCTGGGCCTGGCGATATGCATCATGCACTTCACCGGCATGGCGGCAGCGACGTTCGTGCCTTCGCCGGTTCTGGTGCCCGCCACGAGCTTCTCCAGCGAGCTGCTGGCGATCTGTCTCGTCGCGACCACGTCGATCGTGACGGGTATCGGCTTCTACATGATCGAGAGGCGCGCCCAGCGCGAAGTCATCGAAAGCTTCCGCTACGCAGCACGCCACGACGCGCTCACCGGGCTTGCGAACCGGCTCGCCCTGTCCGACCATCTCCCGGAACTCCTGGCCCAGGCAGGCGAACGGCGGGAAAAGGCCGGCATCGTCGTTCTCGACCTCGATCGCTTCAAGGAGGTCAACGATGTCTATGGACACCATGCCGGCGACGCTCTGCTGACAATCCTCTCCAAGCGGATGCAGGAATGCCTGAGGCCGGGTGAGTTTCTGGCGCGCATCGGCGGCGACGAATTCGTCGGCACCAAGCTAGGCCTTGCGTCAGAGGACGATCTGACAGAGTTCGCCGAACGGCTGAGGCAAAGCATCCTGCCGCCCGTCCAGGTTGAAGGTAACACCATTTCTGTCGGCGTCTGCATCGGACTCAGCATCTATCCGGACCACGCGACCAACGGCGACCAGCTGTTCGTGCAAGCCGATCTTGCCATGTACCGGGCAAAGCGCAGCTCCACCGAGAAATGCTGCCTGTACGAATTCTCCATGGACGAGGATCGCCGTCTCCAGAGTGTCCTTGCCGCGGATCTTCGGCAGGCTATCGCAAAAGGCCAGCTCGACATCTACTATCAGGCGCAGGTCGAGGTCGCGACCGGCGAAGTCCGCGGCTACGAAGCGCTGTTGCGCTGGCATCATCCGCTCCAGGGCCTGGTACCGGCGACGCGGTTCATTCCAATCGCCGAGGAAACCGGCCTGATCGTGCCGATCGGTGAGTGGGTCCTTCGCCGTGCCTGCCGCGAGGCGGCCGCATGGCCGCGCCCCCACAGCGTGGCGGTCAACATATCCTACGCCCAGCTTGCTGACGGTCAGCTCCCGCGCATCGTGCGGGAAGCCTTGGTCGAGAGCGGGCTCTCCCCGAACCGCCTGGAACTGGAGATCACCGAATCCTCCATTTTCCAGGACAAGGAATCGGCTCTGGCGATGATCCGCCAGCTCCGCGCCTTGGGCGTCCGGATCGCGATGGACGACTACGGCACCGGCTACTCGTCGCTGGCAACGCTCCAGTTGCTCACCTTCGACAGGATCAAGATCGACCAGGCCTTCATCGCCGGCATCAATGACAATCCGGCCTCCGCCGCGATCGTGCGCGCCACGATTCTCCTCGCCCACAGCATGGGCATCGAGACGCTGGCCGAAGGGGTGGAGTGCGAGGATCACCTGGCCTTCCTGCGCCAGGAAGGTTGCGACATGGCGCAGGGCTACCTGTTCGGAATGCCCAGCCCGCCGAGCGAACTCGGTCTTGTCCCGCCGGGCAACGAGAAGGTGGTCCGGGCAGCCTGAAAAAAATGCGGCCCCCGCACTGCAAGGGCCGCTTATCAATCACCCAGGGTCAGCGAGACTCCGACCCAGAAGGTTTGCCGCGTCGCCCAGGGGCGACGCGGCTCGATCATCTGGCTCAGGCGGCGGCCAGGTCGCGCAGCACGTACTGCAGGATGCCGCCGTTCTTGAAGTAGTCTAGCTCGTCGACCGTATCGATGCGGCAGAGGATCGGAACCTCCTTCACCGATCCGTTGGAGTAGGTGATCCTGGCGGTCATCTTCTGCCGCGGACGGATCGACTCCAGGCCCTCGATGGTGACGGTCTCGTCGCCCTTCAGCCCGAGGCTGGCCCAGGAGGTGCCTTCCTCGAACACGAACGGGATGACGCCCATGCCGACCAGGTTCGAGCGGTGGATGCGCTCGAAGGACTGCGCGATCACGGCCTTGACGCCCAGCAGGTTGGTGCCCTTGGCGGCCCAGTCGCGCGACGAGCCGTTGCCGTACTCGACGCCGGCGAAGATCACCAGCGGCACGCCCTCCTTCTTGTAGAGCATCGCCGCGTCGTAGATCGACATCTCTTCCTTGGACGGATAGTGGATCGTGTAACCGCCCTCGCGGCCGTTCTCGCCGAGCATGTGGTTGCGGATGCGGATGTTGGCGAAGGTGCCGCGCATCATCACCTCATGGTTGCCGCGCCGCGTGCCGTACTGGTTGAAGTCCGCCACGGCGACGCCATGCTCCGTGAGGTACTTGCCCGCCGGCGAAGCCGCCTTGATCGAACCGGCCGGAGAGATATGATCGGTGGTGATCTTGTCGCCGAACAGGCCGAGGATACGGGCCCCCTCGATGTTGCCCACGGCGCCCGGACGCGGGCTCATGCCGACGAAATAGGGCGGGTTCTGCACGTAGGTCGACGAGGCGTCCCAGGCATAGGTCTGGCCTTCCGGAGCCTTGACCTGCTGCCAGTACTCGTCGCCCTTGAACACGTCCGCATACTTGCGGGCGAACAGGTCGCGGGTGACGTTCTCCTCGATGAACTGGTTGATCTCGGCGGACGACGGCCAGATGTCCTTCAGATAGACCGGATTGCCGTCCCTGTCCTCGCCGATCGGCTCGGTGGTGAGATCCTTCGTGACCGTGCCGGCCAGCGCGTAGGCGACCACCAGCGGCGGCGAGGCCAGGTAGTTGGCCTGGACGTCCGGAGACACGCGGCCCTCGAAGTTGCGGTTGCCCGAGAGCACGGCCGCCGCGATCAGGCCCTTGTCGTTGATGGTCTTGGAGATCGGAGCCGGCAGCGGGCCGGAATTGCCGATGCAGGTCGTGCAGCCGAAGCCAACCAGGTTAAAGCCGATCTGGTCGAGTTCCTTCTGCAGGCCGGACTTCTCAAGGTACTCGGCGACCACCTGCGATCCGGGGGCGAGCGAGGTCTTGACCCAGGGCTTCTGCTTCAGCCCGAGGCGGTTGGCGTTGCGAGCCAGCAGCCCTGCGGCGATCAGCACGCTCGGATTGGAGGTGTTGGTGCAGGACGTGATCGCCGCGATCGCCACGTCGCCATGGCCGAGATCGAAGTTCTCGCCCTCGACCGGGTAGCGCTTGTCGGCGTCGGTCGTGCGCTTGTACTCGGTTTCCAGCGCCGTGGCGAAGCCGGAGGCGATGTTCTCGAGCGCGACGCGTCCCTCGGGACGCTTCGGACCTGCCATGGACGGCACGACGTCGCCGAGGTCGAGTTCGAGCGTGTCGGTGAACACCGGGTCGCTGGATTCGGCAGTCCGCCACATGCCCTGGGCCTTGGCATAGGCCTCCACCAGCGCGATGCGCGATTCGGAGCGGCCGGACATGGTGAGATAGCGCACCGTCTCAGCGTCGACCGGGAAGAAGCCGCAGGTCGCGCCGTACTCGGGGGCCATGTTGCCGATCGTCGCCCGGTCGGCGAGCGTCATGTTGGAGAGGCCCGGTCCGAAGAACTCCACGAACTTGCCGACCACGCCCTTCTTGCGCAGCATCTGCGTGACGGTGAGCACCAGGTCGGTCGCCGTGACGCCTTCCTTCAGCTTGCCGGTCAGGCGGAAGCCGATTACCTCCGGCAGCAGCATGGACACCGGCTGGCCGAGCATGGCCGCCTCGGCCTCGATGCCGCCCACGCCCCAGCCCAGCACGCCAAGGCCGTTGATCATCGTGGTGTGGGAGTCCGTGCCGACGCAGGTGTCGGGATAGGCCACGATCTCGCCGTCATCGGTGTTGGTCCACACGACCTGGCCGAGATATTCCAGGTTGACCTGGTGGCAGATGCCGGTGCCGGGCGGAACGACGCGGAAATTGCGGAACGCCTGCTGGCCCCACTTCAGGAACTTGTAGCGCTCCTCGTTGCGCTTGTACTCGAGCTCGACATTGCGGGCGAAGGCCATCGGCGTGCCGAACTCGTCGACGATGACGGAGTGGTCGATGACCAGGTCCACCGGGACCAGCGGATTGATCTTCTCCGGGTCGCCGCCGAGCGCCTTGATGCCGTCGCGCATGGCCGCGAGGTCCACGACGGCGGGAACGCCGGTGAAGTCCTGCATCAGCACGCGCGCGGGGCGATAGGCAATCTCCACGCCGGCCTTGCCCTTGTCGGTGAGCCAGTCGGCAACGGCCTGGATGCTTGCCTTGGTGACCGATCGGCCATCCTCGTTGCGCAGGAGGTTCTCCAGCAGAACCTTCATGGAGTAGGGAAGCTGGGCTATGCCCGTGAGACCGTTTTTCTCGGCCTCGCCGAGGTCATAGTAGACGTAGTCCGTCGAACCCACAGTGAGAGTTCTGCGGCAATTGAAACTGTCGAGCGATTTTGGCACGGGTTGGTCCCTGGCTATCAATTCTGCCGAAGGGAACGGACGCCTGAGGCATGCAAGCCAAGCGCTGAGGTGCGGGTACGGCCATTTCCGCTGTCCGCTCCCATGCGCCATACCGCTGGAGAGACGGCACGAACGCTGGTCCGGCGCAAGATTTGCTGGTCATGCCGACCGCTGGCATGATGGCCTTGCCTATAGAGAATTTCGCACAGGAGTTCTAGAGCGTTAGCAGGCAATTTTGCTGCGTTTCAAAGCCGTTGGCCTGCGACTATCGGCGATGAGGAATGAATGCATCTGATCGCTGAAGGATTGTCGGCTTCCCGCGGCGGAGAAGCGATCTTCGAAGACGTCGGATTCGCGCTCGGCAGCGGCGAGGCGCTCGTCGTCACCGGCGCGAACGGCGCAGGCAAGTCCACCCTGCTCCGCGTCATCGCCGGCCTGCTTCCCGTGACCTCCGGAGAGGTTCGCCTGGAAGGGGGCGGAGAATCGTTCCCTTCACCGGCTTCGGCCTGCCACTATCTCGGCCATCTCAACGCGATGAAGCCGGCCCTGACCGTCGGCGAGAACCTCGCCTTCTGGCAGGACTTCCTGGGCGCGCCGCGCCTCTCCCTCGACGCGGCCCTCGAGGCGGTCGGCCTCGATGGTCTCGACCACCTGCCATTCGGCGTGCTCTCGACGGGACAAAAGCGGCGTGCCTCCATCGCCCGCCTGCTGATGAGCTATCGCCCGGTCTGGCTGCTGGACGAGCCGACATCGGGATTGGATACGGCCTCAGAGACCCGCTTCACTGAGGTAGTTAAGTCGCATCTGGCCGAAGGAGGCATTGTCGTGGCGGCGACCCACCTCCCGCTCGGACTGGAAGGCGCGCGCACGTTGCGGATGGAGCCGAGACGATGACCCGAAGCGACAAGGCGCCGAGGCAGACCTCGTCATGCTAGCTCTTTACCTTCGCGACCTGCGCCTCGGCGTCCGTGCCGGCGGTGGCGGAATGACGGCGATCGTCTTCTTCCTGACGTTGGTCGCGACCGTGCCGTTCGCGGTCGGTCCCGACCTCAACCTGCTGGCGCGCATCGGCCCGGCCATCCTGTGGATCGGTGCGCTGCTTTCCTCGCTGCTTGGCCTGGACCGACTCTTCCAGGCCGACCGGGACGATGGCGCGCTGGACCTCTTCGCAATGTCGGGCGAGACCCAGCCGCTGGTTCTGACCGTGCTGGTGAAGTGCCTCGCCCACTGGACAGTGAGCGTGCTGCCTCTCGTCATCGCCTCGCCGCTGCTGGGCCTGTTCATGAACGTGCCGCCCGCGGGGCTGGGAGCTGCCGCCCTCACCCTGCTGGTCGGCACCCCGGCGATCACCTTCATCGGCGCGGCCGGCGCGGCCGTGGCGGTCGCTCTGCCGCGCGGTGGACTGCTCATTTCGGTGCTGGTGCTGCCGCTGACGATACCGGTCCTCATCTTCGGGGTCTCGGCGACCTACGGCGCCGTGGCGGATCCAGACCCGTTCCTGCAGCCGTTCCTGATTCTGGCCGCGCTGACGCTGATCCTGGCGGTCGTCGGGCCGGTTGCGGCCGCCCTGGCCCTCAGGCATCCGGAATGATGCGGCGAACATCCCAACGCCGAGGTGAATTGCCCTGCACGGCCTGAACGCCTATCTACGGATTCCCGGGGCTACCTCCTGGAGCCAACCCTTGACGGTCAGCCTGCTTATCCAAATACCGGCCATGAGCACTCACGCACTCTATGTCACCGCCGCCTACGCGGTCTCGGCCCTTGGCCTGACAGGTCTCGTCGCCTGGATCCTGCTGGATCGTCGCGGTCGGAGCCGGGAGATCGAACGCCTGGAGGCGGCCGGGGTGCGTCGCCGTTCCGAGACACGGGCAAAGCCGCGATGACCAGCGAGATTGCGCCCCGCCCGCGCCGGCGGCTCTATCTCAGCCTGCTGCCACTGCTCGTGTTTCTCGGCCTTGCCGGTCTGCTGCTCAGCCAGCTGCTTTCGGGCCGGGACAGCTCGACAATCCCGTCGGCGCTGATCGGCGCGCCCGCTCCGCAGATCGCGCTGCCCGCGGTGGAAGGCATCGACCGTCCCGGTTTCGACCCCTCGACCTTCGGCGGTCGCGTAACCGTGGTGAACGTGTGGGCTTCCTGGTGCGCCCCATGCCGCGAGGAGCACCCGACACTGGTGGAGCTGGCCCGGGATGGACGCATCCAGCTCGTCGGCATCAACTACAAGGATTCGGCGTCCAACGCCGCGCGCTTCCTGTCGGAACTTGGCGATCCCTTTGCTGCGGTCGGCGCAGATCCCAACGGGCGCGCCGCCATCGAATGGGGGGTCTACGGGGTGCCCGAGACCTTCCTGGTCGGCCGCGACGGAAGGATCGCCTTCAAGCACGTCGGGCCGCTCAGCCCGGAAGCATTGAAAGCAACGCTGATGCCGGAAATCGAGAAGGCGCTCGCAGCAAATCCCTGAGAAATGGAAGAGCAGCCGACATAAAAAGAAAGGCGGTCCGCCCCGGGGGGCAGCCGCCTGTTCAGCAGGGAAGTTCGGTCGGCTCAGCGGCCGTAGACTTCCCGATGGGCCTCAGCCAGCATGTCGGTGCGGTTGCCGTTGATGTCGGCAAGGTCGCGCTGCGACATGCTCATGATCTCATCGACAAGCTGGTTGTAACGGCGACGCTTGGCAACGCGGTCGCGGGCGGTTCTGACAAGGCTCGAAAACATAGCGAGGTCCCCTTTGTTGCGGGCCACCGAAGTGGCTTGGTTGATCGTTCCTGGCGATAAGATTGGCATGATCATGCCGCATCGCAACACGGAATTGTGCAACGCAGCAATGCCATTCGTGCATAGCGAACGAACAAGCCACGCATGCTGCTCAAAAAAGCAGCCTGCAAAGGCTGGACCGCACCGCCCCCAAGCCCTTGCGCAGAATCCCGGACAACGCCGGGAACCGGTTCGCCGTCCGTCCGTTTCGGGCGCCGATCCTTGAACTCGGTGTGACAATGAAACTCTTTGCCTGTCCGAACTGCGCCAGCAGGCTGTACTTCGAGAATGGTCAGTGCCTCGCATGCGGCAGCTCGGTTCTCTACGAACCCGGGCAGGCAGCCTTTGTGCTCGCTGGCGAAACCGCCATCGCCTGCGCGAACGCGGCCGAGTGCGACTGTAACTGGGTTGCCGACGCCCGCGGCTCCTTCTGCCGCGCATGCGCCCTGAACAAGACGATCCCGAACCTCTCGGTGCCAGGCAACCGGGCCCGCTGGGCGCGCGTCGAGGCCGCGAAGAAGCGGGCCCTCTACACGCTCTACGCTTTCGGGCTCCCGGCGTCGCCCAAGGCGCATCCGGACGACGAGGCGGGCCTCGCCTTTGATTTCCTCGCCGATCCGCTCGGTGGCGGCCCCGGTGGGGAACGCATCCTGACCGGCCACGACAACGGGCTGATCACTCTCAACGTGGCGGAAGCCGATTCCGCGCAACGTGAAAAGATGCGCGTCGAGATGGGCGAAAACTACCGCACGCTGCTTGGGCATTTCCGGCACGAACTCGGCCACTACTACTGGGACAGGCTGATCCGCGACGACGAGGCACGGATGACGGAGTTCCTCGCGCTGTTCGGGGATTCGACTGTCGACTATGAAACCGCGCTCCGGGCCCACTATGCCAATGGCGCACCTTCCGATTGGCAGGAACGCCACATCTCGGCCTACGCAGCCAGCCATCCCTGGGAGGACTGGGCCGAAACCTGGGCGCACTATCTTCACATCACCGACACGCTCGAGATGGTGCAGTCACTCAACATGCGGCTCGGCCAGCTCGACACGGTCGATCCCCACGCACTCTCCAACCGTGATGCCGGCGGCGGAGCCGTGGAAGGCGATGGCGACCGTGCCGAAGAGCACTTCTCGACCATCCTAGCGCGATGGCTGGTGCTGTCGGAGGCCTCGAACTCGATCAACCGCTGCATGGGCCTGCCGGACCTCTACCCTTTCGTCATCTCCCCAGTCGTCGGCGGCAAGCTTCGCTTCGTTCACGATCTTCTCGGCGGGCATCGCGCGCTACCGCGTCACTCGGACGGTGTTCCCGCTGCGATGTCTCCGGCGGTCACGTGAAGTGGGTGCCCGGGGCGGGAACCTTGCCGAAGCCTATCGGTTCTCACCCCGAGGGAATGATCAACGGAGAAGAACGATGCGGAACATTTCGCTCTTGGCGGCCGCTGCCGTCCTGGCGCTCGGCAGCGCTGCATATGCGCAGACCCAGGTCCAGGCGACAACCAATCTCAACGTACGAGCGGGACCGGGCCCCAACCAACCCGTCATAGGCGTGCTGGCCGCCGGCCAGGCCGTCACGCTGAACGGCTGTCTCGCCAACAGCAAGTGGTGCTCGATCGCCGAGGCCGGCGGTGAAGGCTGGGTCTATTCCGACTATCTCGCCGGCGACTTCGGTGGACAGAAGATGGTGCTGACCGAGCGCCCCACCGACTCTGTAAAGGTGGTACAGGCCCCAGCCAACATGGGAGGTGAAGGCGCCCTCGTCGGCGCAACCACCGGTGCAATTGCCGGGGCGATCGTCGGAGGTCCGATCGGGGCGGTCGTAGGTGCTGGCGCCGGCACCGTGGTCGGAGGCGGCGTCGGCACGGCGATCCAGCCGCCCGATACGGTGAAGACCTACATCACTTCGCACCGCGCCGATCCCGTCTACCTTGAAGGCGAGGTGGTGGAAGGCGCCACGCTTCCCGAGAACGTCGTATTCCGCGAGATCCCAGACTACCAGTATCGCTACGTGAACGTGAACGGCCAGGATGTCCTGGTCGATCCGGGCAGCCGGCAGGTCGTTTACATCGTCCGCTGACCCCCACTGACGTCACGCAAGGGTGCCGGCGGCGGCCCGGCACCCTTAACGACCCGTCAACTTGCCGTCTGCCATAAGGCGGCAGGCGCGGAATGGGCCGCGTGGGAACCGGAGCTACCATGCTCGGCATGGGTCTACGCCGCGCATGTGAGAGTCTGCAGAACACGCTCCGCCTTCGTGTTCTCGTGTCGATTCTTGCCATCTTCGCAGCTGTCGCCATCCCGGCCGCGCTCTGCTTCGGCTGGATCGTCTCCCACACCTCTGACAAGCTTGGCCGCCTCTATGCTGAAAAGCAGGTCCTCTACGACCGCCATCGCGCACTCGAGGCGCTGCGGCGGGAGATCGCCCTTGCACAGACGTTGGCGCGCTCACCCTCCATCCTCGAATGGGCGAAAGGCGAGGAGGATGAACTGAGGCGAAAACACGGCCTCGCCGAGCTCGAGCACTTCCGCCAGACTTTCCAGGACCGCAGCTACTTCCTGGTCATCGACAGTTCCGGCCACTACTATTTCAACGATCGGGACAACAGCTACGCCGGACAGGAGCTGCGCTACACGCTCAACCCCGAGAGCGAGAGGGATCGCTGGTACTACAGCACGCTTGCCCTCGGTTCCGGATGCCATCTCAACGTCAACAACGACGAAGAGCTCGGCGTTACCAAGGTCTGGATCAACTGCCTTCTGACCAGCGGGGATCGCGTGCTCGGCCTGATCGGCACCGGCATCGACCTGACCGCCTTCCTCCGCGACGTGGTCAACACTGACCAGCCGGGAGTCGAGACCATCTTTGTGGACAGCAACGGCGCGGTTCAGGCGATTCTCGACCCGAACCGCATCGACTTCCACAGCCTCGCCAAGTCGGCCGACGCCCGCAAGACGATCTACCAGCTCATCGACAACGACAAGGATCGACAACGGCTCGCCGCGATGCTGACCAGGGTTTCGGCGACGGATGCGGCCGTTGAAACCGAGTTCCTCGGCATCGACGGCCGTCGCCTGCTGGTTGGCGTCGGCCATCTGCCGCAGCTCGGCTGGTACAATGTGACGGTGATGGACGTCGATGCCATCGTCGACCGGGGTCTCTTCCTCCCGCTCGGCCTTCTGATGGCTCTTGTCGTGACGGCTGCGGCCGTGCTGGTCACCCTTCTGTTCAAGCGCATCGTTCTCGACCGCATCGAAAAGGCAGAACGCGCCGTGGCTCGTGTCGAGGCCGGCGACTTCACTGTCGTCGAAAACGACGAAGGGCGCGACGAGATCGGCCGACTCGCCCGCGCGTTGGCGCGCATGGCGGGGGCCGTGCGTGACCAGACCACGACGCTCGAGAACACCGTGCGGGAGCGTACCCTTCAGCTTCAGGCAATGGCGGACCGTGATCCCCTGACGGGAATCCTCAACCGTCGCGGCTTCGGCAACGTCATGGCCCAGCGCCTGGAGAGCGCGAAGCGCGAGGACTTCGGCCTGGGGCTACTCGTCCTCGACATCGATCGCTTCAAGACGATCAATGACACCAAGGGACACGCCGCAGGCGACGTCGTGATCCGCGAAGTGGCCCACCGCCTGCAATCAGTGCTGCAGGAGGACGACGTGTGCGGCCGCTGGGGCGGCGACGAATTCATTCTTCTTCTTTGCCATTGCGACGGGCCCCGGCTTGCTTCCGCAGGCGCCACCATTCTCGACGCCATACGGGGCGCGTCCATTCTGCTGCCCGACGGCTCGCGCCTGCGCGTGACCTGCAGCGTCGGCGGCCATCTGCTGACCGCTGGCGATGACATTGACGTCGCGGCCCATCACGCCGACGTGGCGCTCTATGCGGCCAAGCGCGCCGGCCGCAATCGCTACGTGCTCTTCGATGCCGCACAGACCGGTCAGTCGGAAGGCTTCCGCGTCGCGTAAGGCGGCCCGCTGCCCGAGGCAGGAAAGCGGAAGGTGCGCCATCCGGTCTCACCGCGAAGCAAGAAGGGTCTACCGACACCAGCAGCGGCGCGAGCGTTACGTCCCTGCTCTCCGGGACCGGCAGCGCGATCCGCAAGGCGCTGGAGGCTCCCCTCCCCGATGGGAACCCGAAGCCCGAACCACATGGTTAAAGCCGCTTTAACCCTCCAACCCTAGGCTCCGGACAACCTGCCGGCAGCCTCAGCGCAGTCGGCTCTTTGATTCGTTGATGGGGTTTTCGCATGCGTTCCGGGGTTGCCGCGCACTACGGACCTTCTCTTGCGCCAGCCTTGACCGCCTTCGCGCGGCGTCAGGTCGGGAGAGTCGTGGGCCTCGCCATGCTCGGAGGCGTCGCCTTCGCGATCGCGTCGTTGGCCACATGGAACGTCGCCGATCCGAGCTTTAGCCACGCCACCGACAACCCTGTTACCAACGCGATGGGCTTCCCCGGCGCCGTCTTCGCCGACATCGCCATCCAGTTCTACGGCCTGTCCGCCGTCGCTGCGCTGGCGCCGGCCGTCATCTGGGCGCTCTTCCTTCTCGCCGGGCGCGGCATTGACCGCATGCCGCGGCGGCTGGCGGCGTGGTTCGCCGCATCGCTCCTGTTTGCCGCCATCGCCGGCTGCATCACGCCTCCCGACACATGGCCCCTGCCGTCCGGAATCGGCGGCGTACTCGGCGACCTCGTGCTGAAGACGCCGGCGCTGCTGGCAGGTGGCTACCCGACGGGCCTGCTGGCGATCGGCCTTGGAACACTCTTCGCCATTCCGGCAATTTTCTTTGCGGCCTACGGTTCGGGCCTGATCCTGCGCGGTGCACGCTCCGCGCCCGAAAAGGCCGAGTCGCCAGCGACCGTTGAGCCGGAAGTCGACCCGGTTCTCTTCGAGGATGACGATGACGACGGCGCTGCCGAAGGCAACGCGCTCCTTGGCGCAATCGCCCATCATTGGCTGTCCATGCGCGCCCTCGCGAAAAGGCATCTCGGCTCCCTTCGTCGCAATGACGAGGACGACTTCGACCTGCCGGCGCCTAAGAGCGGCTGGCGCGAAGCCGCGGAACGCGTCGAGGTGGCCGAACGGCAGGAGGCCCGCGTCAGCTCCTCAGGCCGCGCACGCGTCGAGCCGGAGTTCTTCGCCACCGTCGTTGCCGACAAACGCCGCGCCGAACCCCAGGCGCCGCAACAGGCGGACGAGCCGGCGTTCGAAGCGGACGACGACGCTCCCTTCGATGAGGACATGCCGTTGGTCCTGCCCTACGAGCCGGAAGCCGAGCCGGCGCCAGCCGCGCCGGTCCCGCGCGCCGAGCGGCCGCCGGCGGCCCAGCGGCCGGGCCCGACGCACGTACAATCCTTCCGCTCGCCGGCGGGCCGCGTCCAGGCTCCGAAGCCGGCCGCGATCGCTCCGAGCGGCCGCGACACCGTGCGTTCCTTCAACGACGACGGCGCATTCGAGATGCCGTCCCTGACTTTCCTGGCAGAGCCGAAGACCATCGGCCGGGACCCCAGCCTGTCGCGCGATGCGTTGGAGCAGAATGCGCGGATCCTCGAGGGCGTACTCGACGATTTCGGCGTCAAAGGTGAGATCATCCAGGTCAAGCCCGGCCCGGTGGTCACCATGTACGAGCTGGAGCCCGCGCCTGGCATCAAGTCGTCGCGCGTCATCGGCCTGGCCGACGACATCGCCCGCTCGATGAGCGCCATCGCGTGCCGCGTGGCGGTGGTGCCCGGCCGCAACGCCATCGGCATCGAACTGCCGAACACGAAGCGCGAGACCGTCTACCTGCGCGAACTTCTGGCCAGCAAGGACTTCGCCGAAACCAAGGCGAGCCTGGCGCTGGCGCTCGGCAAGACGATCAACGGCGAGGCCGTCATCGCCGACATCGCGAAGTTCCCGCACGTGCTGGTGGCCGGTACGACCGGTTCGGGTAAGTCGGTGGCGATCAACACCATGATCCTGTCGCTGCTCTATCGCATGAAGCCGGAGCGGTGCCGTCTGATCATGATCGACCCGAAGATGGTCGAACTCTCGGTCTATGACGGCATCCCGCACCTGCTCACCCCGGTGGTGACCGATCCGAAGAAGGCCGTCGTCGCCCTCAAGTGGACGGTCCGTGAGATGGAGGACCGCTACCGCAAGATGGCGAAGCTCGGCGTCCGCAACGCAGAGGGCTTCAACGCCCGCGTCGCGCAGGCCGCCGCCAAGGGCGAGCGCATCACCCGCACCGTCCAGACCGGCTTCGATCGCGAAACCGGCGAGGCCATCTACGAGACCGAGGAACTCGACCTGAAGCCGATGCCCTTCATCGTCGTGATCATCGACGAGGTGGCCGACCTGATGATGGTGGCGGGCAAGGACATCGAAGGCGCTGTGCAGCGGCTCGGCCAGATGGCGCGCGCCGCCGGCATCCACGTCATCATGGCCACGCAGCGTCCGTCGGTCGACGTCATCACCGGCACCATCAAGGCCAACTTCCCGACCCGCATGTCGTTCCAGGTGACCTCCAAGATCGACTCGCGCACCATCCTCGGCGAACAGGGCGCCGAACAGCTCCTCGGCCAGGGCGACATGCTGTTCATGGCTGGTGGCGGCCGCATCCAGCGCGTCCACGGCCCCTTCGTCTCCGACGCCGAGGTGGAGAAGGTCGTTGCTCACCTTAAGCTCCAGGGCGCGCCCGAATATCTCGACGCCATTACCCGCGAGGACGACGAGGAGGACGGCGACGAGCCCTCGGGCAAGGGCGGCGGCGGCAATGCCGGCGGCGGCAATTTCGACGATTCCGACGATCCCTACGATCAGGCCGTCGCCGTGGTGCTGCGCGACGGCAAGGCGTCGACCAGCTACATCCAGCGCCGCCTAGGCATCGGCTACAACCGCGCCGCCTCGATCATCGAGCGCATGGAGAAGGAAGGCATCGTCGGGCCCGCCAACCACGCCGGAAAGCGCGAGATTCTGGTGCCCACCGAGGAAGACAAGATGTGACGACGGCGGCGTGCGGGGGGCTTCGGCGCAACCGTGGAGTATAGCCGGCGTCCAAAGCGCGCACGGCCTTGCTCCTGTCACAGGAAAGCCCAACTACGTACGTAGCGAAGCGGCAACACCGCCTGAACGAATACGGTGATCCAGATGATCAAGACTCTCTTCTCTGCCCCGACCGTCTGCACCAGCCGGCGCACCCTGCTCGGAACGGCGCTGGGTGCCGCCGCGGCGATCACTGCGAGCACGCTGCCCCTGCCCTTCCTCGCCGGCGAGGCGGTCGCCGCCCCCTCCCAGAAGGCGCAGGAGATTGCCGATCACTTCGCCCGCATCCGGACGCTCGCCGGCGAGTTCGTGCAGCTTGGTCCGAAGGGCGACCAGGTCGGCGGCAAGTTCTATATCGAGCGGCCGGGCAAGGTGCGCTTCAACTATGACGGAAGCTCCGGCTTCCGGGTGATCTCCGACGGCCAGTCGGTCGTGCTCGAGAATCCCAAGATGAAGACGATGGATCTCTATCCGTTGTCGAAGACCCCGCTCAAGCTGCTGCTTTCCGAAAGGCTGGACCTGTCCGGGGACAAGGTTCGCAGCGTGCGGGAGGAGGACGGGCAGACGATCATCCAGCTCGTCGACAAGTCCGCCTTCGGCAATTCGACCATCACGCTGATGTTCGATCCCGAGTCCTATGAACTGCGCCAGTGGACCATCACCGACGCGCAGGGCAAGGACACGACGGTGATGGTATTCAACGTCCAGCGCGACGTCACCATCGACCCGAAGCTGTTCAAGATCGACTACAAGAAGAACATCGAGCTGAACCGCGGCGGCCGCAACCGCTGAGGCTGCACGCCTCAAAGCCGTCATGAGGGGCTTGTCGTCCGGACGCCGCGCTGCCACTTAGGGCGCCTGCACTTCCGGACCTTCCCATGCCCCTCACGATTGCGACCTGGAACATCAACTCCGTCCGCCTGCGCCTGCCGCTTGTCGAGCGCTTCCTGCGCGAATACGCGCCCGACGTTCTCTGCCTGCAGGAAACGAAGTGCCCTGACGACCTCTTCCCCTTCGCCGCCTTCCATGAGCTGGGCTACCGCCATGTCGAGGTCAGCGGCCAGAAGGGCTATCATGGCGTCGCCACCATCTCGCGCAGGCCGATCGAGATGGTCGACCGTCGCCGCTTCTGCGACATCGACGATTGTCGGCACATTTCGGTGCGATTCACGGCCGGAGCGACCAGCCTGCTCCTTCACAATTTCTACGTTCCGGCGGGCGGCGACGAGCCGGACCCCGAGATCAACGTCAAGTTCCGCCACAAGCTCGACTTCGTGGCCGAGATGAACGCCATACGCGCCGAGCACGACGAGTCGTCAGGCTCGCTCCTCGTGGGCGACCTCAACATCGCGCCCCTCGAACACGACGTCTGGTCGCACAAGCAGTTGCTGAACGTGGTCAGCCACACGCCGATCGAGACCGAAAGCTTCGAGGCGATGCGCAAGGCGGCCGGCTGGGTGGACCTGATGCGCCACGGCGTTCCGGCCGAGCAGAAGATCTACACATGGTGGAGCTATCGCGCGCGGGACTGGGCGGCATCTGACCGCGGCCGCCGGCTCGACCACGTCTGGTCGTCGCCCAACCTCGTTCCGCACTTCCTCGGCTACGATGTGCTGCGGGACGCCCGCGCATGGGAGCGTCCCTCCGACCACGTGCCTGTCATCGCGCGGTTCAACCTGGATTGATCGTCGTGAGGTCGCCGGCAGGTCGGCTCAGACGAGCAGGCCGAAGGCGAAGGCGAGCGGCAGCAGGGCAAGGACGAGTTCGATGATCGTCCAGGTCCAGTTGTAGATCGTATTGCCCTGGTCCGACAGCATCGAGATGATTCGGCCGAACGCGCTGAGCAGCCAGCAGAAACCCAGCGTCATGTAGATTAGCGGCTGCGCCAGAAGCAGTGCGCAGAGGCCGGCGCCGAGATAGAAGCCGGCCATGGTCGCACGCGCCGAGGCGACAGCCTCCGGGTGCGCTTCGGTCGTCTGCAACCGCAGCATCTTCAGCGTGATGCGCGGCGCGAACATGAAGACGAGGCCGAGCAGGAGGGTGATCGCCGCGCTCGCAGCGGCGAGCCATTCGCCGTTGGTGGTCGGCCAGGGAAGTGTCAGGTCCATTCGGGTCAGCCCTTGTCCGCTAGGTCATCCAGTTGCGACGCGGTTACTCGTCGAACATGGAACCGGTGAAAGCAATATCCCCTTTGCGCCGTTTACCGAGTCATCCCCTTCCACGTGCGCTTCCCGCCACGGCCCAGGCCCTGAATAACAATGCCGAGCCTCACAGGAAGCTCTGCGGATCGATGTCCACCTGCACCCGCACGCTGCCCCGCGGCTTGGGCCCGGCCGCGACCATCGCCCTCAGGAAGCTCTGCATGTCCGAGCGGCGCTCGCCATGGACCAGCAGCCGGAAACGGTGGCGTCCCCCGACCAGCGCGAGCGGCGCCTCGGCGGGTCCGAGCACCGAGATGTCCGGGGCCGCCGGAGCGGCGCGGCGCAGGGCGCGCGCATGCGCCTCCGCCTCGGCGCGGGTCGCCGCGCTGACGACGATGCCCGCCAGGCGGCCGAAGGGTGGAAGGCCGGCGCGCTCGCGCTCGGCAATCTCGCGCTGGTAGAAGGTCTCCGCGTCGCCCGAAACCAGCGCCTGCATCACCGGATGCCCCGGCTGGTAGGTCTGCAGCAGGCCGAGGCTCTTGCGTCCGGTTCGGCCGGCACGCCCGGTGACCTGGCTGAGAAGCTGGAAGGTCCGCTCGGCCGCGCGGGGGTCGCCATTGGCGAGGCCGAGATCAGCGTCCACTACACCCACCAGTGTCATGTTCGGGAAGTTGTGGCCCTTGGCGACGAGTTGCGTACCGACGACGATGTCGGCCTCGCCCCTCGCGATCGCCTCGAGTTCCAGCCGCAATCGCTTCACGCCGCCCAGCATGTCCGACGACAGCACGATGACTCGCGCCTGCGGGAAGCTGGCCACCACCTCCTCGGCGATCCGCTCCACGCCCGGTCCACAGGCGACGAGATGATCGAACGTGCCGCACTCGGGGCAGGCGTCCGGCCGGGCTTCGTGATGGCCGCAATGATGACAGACGAGCTGTCCGCGGAACCGGTGCTCGACCAGCCAGGCCGAGCAGTCCGGGCATTGGAAGCGATGGCCGCAGACGCGGCAGAGCGTCAGCGGCGCGTAGCCGCGACGGTTGAGGAAAAGCAGCGCCTGCTCGCCGCGCCCCACCGTCGACTCCACCGCCGACAGCAGCGCCGGCGACAGGAAGCCGCCCCGCGCCGGCGGTGACCGGCGAAGGTCGATGGCGCGGATGTCAGGCAGCGCCGCCTCGGCATAGCGCGACGACAGAACGATGCGGCGATAGCGGCCCTGGTCGGCGTTCACTCGGCTCTCGATGGACGGTGTCGCCGAAGCAAGCACCACCGGGAAGCCACCGATCCGCCCGCGCACCACGGCCATGTCGCGGGCCGAATAGAAGACGCGATCCTCCTGCTTGAACGCCGGGTCATGCTCCTCGTCGATCACGATGAGGCCGAGATCGGGGAACGGCAGGAACAGCGCCGAACGGGCGCCGGCCACCACCCGCACCCTGCCCTCCGCGACCTGCCGCCAGACCCGCTCGCGCATGCGCGGCGGCAGGTCGGAATGCCATTCCGCCGGCTTCGCCCCGAACCGGTCGTGGAAGCGGGCGAGGAATGCCTGGGTCAGCGCGATCTCGGGCAGCAGGATCAGCACCTGCCTGCCAGCCTCGACCGCCGCCGCGACGGCCTCGAAATAGACCTCCGTCTTGCCGGAGCCGGTGACGCCGTCGAGAAGCGTCACGCCGAACCGGCCGGCCGCCACGGACTCACGCAGCGCCGACGCAGCCTCCGCCTGGTCCGCCGAAAGCTCGTTGCCGGCAAAGGTCGGGTCCGGCGCGGCGACCACCGGCGGCGGCGGGATCATGGTCGCCTCGAACGCCCCCTGCGCGACGAGCCCGTCTATGACCGCGGACGAGACGCCGGCCGCGTGCGCCAGCCCGGAGCGTGTCCAGGCAAGCCCGTCGCCGGCGAGCGCCAGAACGCGCGAGCGCGCCTCCGTCATGCGGTCCGGATGGGTGCCGGTCGCCTTAAGCCCGGCGATCCAGGGCTCCGGGTCGAAGGCTTCCGGCGCCCGCAGGATCATCCTGGCCACCATGCCGGGCGGCGACAGCGTGTAGGCAGCCACCCAGTCCACGAATCGCCGCATCTGCTCCGGCACGGGCGGGCAGTCGAAGACATGGTCGATCGCACGCAGCTTGCGCGGATCGACCTTGCCGCCCTCGCCGTCCCAGACGATGCCGGCAACGAGGCGCGGCCCGAGCGGCACCCGGACGACTGAACCCGGCACCACGCCCATCCCTTCCGGGACGGCATAGGTATAGGGTGCGTCGGCTGGCATCGGCACCAGCACCGGCACCGCGCGATCTCGCGAATCTCGTGTCATGGCGCGTGACCTTGCCCGGTCTTTGCTCTAAGGGGAAGCAAACGGACCAAGGCCGCAAAGGCGGCGATGATTGCCTAGGAGACCCCAATGAAATTCTTCGTAGACACCGCCGACGTGAAGGAAATCCGGGAGCTCAACGATCTCGGCCTGCTCGACGGCGTGACCACCAACCCCTCGCTGATTCTCAAGTCGGGACGCGACATCAAAGAGGTCACCAAGGAGATCTGCGACATCGTGGACGGCCCGGTGTCGGCTGAGGTCACCGCGACCGAATATTCCGAGATGATGAAGGAGGCGGCCGTCCTCGCGAAGATCGCCGACAACATCTGCATCAAGCTGCCGCTCACCCTCGACGGCCTGAAGGCCTGCCGGGCCCTGACGAGCGACGGGCACAAGGTCAACGTGACGCTGTGCTTCTCGGCCAACCAGGCGCTGCTGGCGGCGAAGGCCGGCGCGACCTTCATTTCGCCCTTCATTGGCCGCATCGACGACATGGGCATCGACGGGATGGAGCTCATCGCCGAGATCCGCACCATCTACGACAACTACGACTTCCAGACCGAGATTCTCGCGGCCTCGATCCGCACGGTGAACCACGTCAAGCAGGCCGCGATGATCGGCGCCGACGTCGCCACCGTTCCGCCCGCCACGCTCAAGGCGCTGGTCAAGCACCCGCTGACCGACAAGGGCCTCGAGCAGTTCCTCGCCGACTGGGCGAAGACTGGCCAGAAGATCAGCTGATCGCGACATGACGGATCGGGAGGTGCCGACGGACACGTCGGTAATAACCTACATGGGGGTCGCGCATCCCTGGCTGTGCGACACCATGGGACACATGAACGTGCGCCACTATGCGGCGATGTTCGACGATGCCAGCTTCCAGCTGCTCGGCATGGTTTCCGGCCCGGACGAACCCGGCAAGGGCTGGGCCGACATCCGTTGCGAGATCGACTACAAGCACGAGACGCGTGCCGGCACGTTGCTGACGATCCGTTCGCACATCGTCGCGCTGGGGCGCTCCAGCATCACCTATGCCCACACCATGACCGGCACGCTGGACGGCGTGGTGCATGCGCAGGCGAAAGTCGTGTCGGTGCGCTTCGACCTCGAACGGCGCGTCAAGATGGACATCGAGGACGACGTCCGCCAGTCCGCTCGGGAGCTGACGCCGGGCCTCGAATGACCGCATGACCGGCTATTCGGCCGGCTCCGTTCCGGCGTAGGCCGCTTCCTGCAGCTCGCGCCGGAGTCGGGCCTCCTCCTCGACGTTCGGCGTGACGAAGCGGCCGAGCAGCAGATAGGCGACCGGCGTCAGGAAAAGCGTCGACAGGGTCGCCAGGCCAAGTCCCCCGACGATCACCCAGCCAAGCGCGATGCGCGCCTCCGCGCCCGCGCCCGAAGCCAGCACCAGCGGCACGCCGCCCAGGATGGTGCAGATCATCGTCATCATTACCGGGCGCAGGCGGATGTTGGAGGCCTGTTCGATCGCCTCGCGCAGGTCGAGGCCGCGGTCGCGCAACTGGTTGGCGAACTCGACGATGAGGATGCCGTTCTTCGCCATCACGCCGACGAGCAACACCAGCCCGATCTGGCTGTAGGCGTTGAGCGACGTGCCGGTGATGAGCAGCGCATAGACGGCGCAGGCCAGCCCAAGCGGCACGGTCGCCATGATGATGATGGCGCTGATGAAGCTCTCGAACTGCGCCGCGAGCACCAGCAGGATGATGACCAGAGCGAAGCCGAAGATGGTCGTCAGCCCTGCCGACGTCTCGCCCAGCGTCGCAGCTTCCGCCAGCGGAATGATGCGCGTTCCGTTCGGCAGCAAGGGCGTCGCAACCTGCAGCGCTTCCCGGTAGGCGTCGCCGAGCGCGAAATCGGGGCGCAGCCCGGTAGTGATCGAGACCGCCCGTAACTGTTGCTCGCGCGAGAGCTGTGGCGGCACGGCCCGCTCCGTCAGCGTCGCGATGGTCGAGACCGGCACGTAGCGCCCGTCGCCGGTGCGCACGAAGATGTTCTCGAGGTCGGTCGGGTCGTTGACCGGATTGCTCGTCGAGATCAGCTTCACCGGGTAGGCGCGGTCCTCGATGAAGACGTCCACCACCTTGCGCCCGTCGAGCATCGCCTGCACCGTGTCGGAAAGCCCGGTGATGTCTATGCCGAGATCGGAAGCCCGCTCGCGGTCCACTTCCACGGCAAGCTGCGGCTGGGTAGCGTCGGTGGTGAGGCGCGGCTGGTCGAAGCGGGGATCCTTTTCGAGCGCCTCGATCACGCGCTGGGCGGTCTCGTTAAGTTGCGCGTAGCTGTTGCCGACGATGGCGAACTGCAGGCCGGAGCCGGCGCCGCGGATGCCGAGGCTGTTGGGGGTAATGGCGATGGCGCGCACGCCCGGCACCTCTGCGGTGAGCCGGTTGATGTCGACAACGATCTCCTGCTGCGAGCGGGTGCGCTCTTCCCACGGCGCCAGCGACATCACCATGAAGCCGCTGTTGCTGGTGCCGTTCTGGCCTGCATTTGCGAAAATCGAGGTGATCTCCCCGGAATCGCGCAGGGGCTGCACCAACCGTTCGATCTCGCGCATCTGGGCGGTGGTGTAGTCGATGCTGACGCCCTGCGGCGCGGTGATCCTGAGCAGCACCACCGAGCGATCCTCGGAGGGTGTCAGTTCCTGGCGGATCATGCCGAAAGCGACCCAGGCCGAGGCGGCGAACAGGAGCGAGACGAGCACCACGACCAGGGGCGCGTTCAGGCAGGCACGAAGGCACCGCGCGTAAAGGGCAGCCATGCCGCGCCCCAGCCTGCCCAGCAGCCCGTGCCGATGTTCTCCCTTTTCGGGAGCGGCCTTCAGCATGCGTGACGCCAGCATCGGGCAAAGCGAAAGCGCGACCACCGAGGACAGCAGTACCGACATGGCCAGCACGAAGCCGAATTCGCGGAAGAGCCCGCCCGTCTGGCCCGGCAGGAAGGACAGCGGCACGAACACCGCCGCCAGCGTCGCGGTGGTAGCGATGACGGCAAAGAACACTTCCTGCGTGCCGAGCACCGCCGCCGCGCGGGGCCCCATGCCTTCGTTGCGGCGCCTGACGATGTTCTCCAGCACCACGATGGCGTCGTCCACAACGAGGCCCGTCGCCAACACCAGGGCAAGCAGGGTCAGGATATTCACCGAGAAGCCCGCCAGATAGATCGCCGCGATCGTGCCGATCAGCGCGACCGGCATCGCCAGGCCCGGGATCAGGGTCGCGCGCCAGTCCAGCAGGAACAGGTAGATGACCAGGAGCACGATGGTCACCGACAGGCCGAGCGCGATCTCGACCTCGTGGATGGCTCCGCGCACGAACACGGCGTCGTCGCTGCTCACGCGGATGTCCATGCCCTCCGGCAGGCTGGCGGCAATGCGCGCCGCTGCCTCGCGGATGCCATCCGAAATATCCAGCGTGTTGGACTGGGCCTGCCGGATGATGCCCATGCCGATGCCCGTACGGCCGTTCGAGCGCAGCGAGGTCGTGGCTGACGGATCGGCCCCGAGCGTGACGGTGGCGATGTCGCCGAGCTTCGTGCGCCCGCCGATCACAAGATTCTCGAAGGCTTCCGGCGTGGTGACGTTGGCCGTCGCGCGGACGATGAGATCCTGGTTGCTGGTGGTCAACGAGCCGGCCGGCGTGTCGAAGGCAACCGAAGCCAGCGCAGCGCGGATATCCACAACGGTCAGCCCGTAGCTCGCGATCTTGGTCTGGTCGATGTCGATGCGGAAGATCTTCTCGCGGTCGCCATAGACCTGGACGTCGGCGACGCCGGGGACGGCGGCGAGGATGTCGGAGATCTCGTCCTCGACGAGGATCGTCATGTCCTCGACCGACATCGAGTCCGAGGTGACGGCAAGCCGCATCACCGCATCGGCATTCGCGTCGGCCTTGACGATGCGCGGTGCATCCATGTCTTCGGGGAGCTGGTTCTGGACACGGCTCACGGCGTCCCGCGCATCCGACGCGGCGACGTCGAGATCGACGCCATCATTGAACTCGATCGTCACGCGGCTGCGGCCGTAGGAGGAGGTCGACGAGATCGACTTCACGCCGGAAATGCGCGCCACCGCGCCTTCCAGCACGGCCGTCACCTCGCGGTCGATCGTCTCGCCGGAAGCCCCGGGGAAGTCGGCGCTGATGGTGATGACGGGCCGGTCGACATCGGGGAGTTCGCGAATCTCCACGCCGTAGAAGGCCGCGAGGCCGGCGACCATGATCAGCACGTTGAGCACGAAGGCCAGCACAGGCCTGCGAACGAAAAGGGCGGTGATCCCCTTTCCGCTGCTTTCGGGTGGCACCGTCATTGGCGGACCGGGGCCGGCGCGCCCTCTGCGGCATCCGCGCTTGCGGCCTGGCCCGGGATCGCGGAGCCGGCACGGGTCCCGACAAGCAGTTCCGCGCCTTCGCGTACCAGGTGGATGCCCTCGGTAACGACGTGGTCACCGATGTTGATGTCGCCGGCCACGAGCACGTTCTCCGTGTTGCGCTGGATGATCCGCACCGGGACCCGCCGTGCCGTTGCGTTGTCGACGACCCAGACGAACGCGCCGTCCGTTCCCCACTGGACCGCCAGCGGATCGACGGCTGGGTACCTGTCGCCCGGAAACTGCATGGAGACCCGGAACGACATGCCGGGCCGCAGCGTGTCGTCCGGGTTCGCGAGCCGCGCCTCGACCAATAGCGTCCGGCTCGCCTCGTCGAGGCGGCTGTCGACCGCCCTCACCGTGCCCTGCAGAACCTCGTTCGGCCGCGCGATCGACGTGGCCGTGACCGGCGCCCCGACGGTGATCGCGGCCGCATATCGCTCCGGCACCCAGAACTTCACCACGATGGACGATCGGTCGTCGATCATCGCCACCTCCGTGTCGGACGTGACGTAGTTGCCTGCCTCGACGGGAAGAATGCCGACGATCCCGCTGATCGGCGCAATGATGTCGCGCCGTTCCAGCGCAAGCTCCGCCTCGCGCAGCGCAAGGCGGGCGGTGTTCTCGAGCAGCTCGGCGTCGGTCACCTGGACGTCGGTGGCGGCGTTGGACGAGCGCAGCGACTTCAGACGCCGGCTGCGGGCGACGGCGTCGTCCAGCGCGATTCTGGCGCGCTCGACGGCAAGCTGCTCCGTGTCCGACTCCAGCCGCGCGAGAACGTCGCCCTTCCTGACCTCCGCACCCGGCTCGACGAGGATCTCGGTGATCCGTCCGGCGGAGTAGGGCTTCACGGATACGGAAGCGGCCGCCTGGCCGGTGCCGATCGCAGACAGGCGATCGTTGATGACGGCCTCCACGACCGGCGCGGCGATCACGCTCGGCACGCGGCCGGACTGGCGCGGCTTGTCCCCCTGCAAGGGCGCCGATGCCGTCTTGGGCACTGCGGCCCGCGCCCACTCGATACCCCAGCTGGCCAGCGTGGCATCAGCACCCGGAAAGAAGCGCAACCATGCGAAGGCCGCCGCCACGAGCAGGACAGCCGCGATGAGGAGTTGCTTCCAGATCGCCATCAAGGCTCCGTTCTGCTGCGTCGTGTCACCCCGTGACATCCCAGCCAACGCGCCGCACCGGCTGTCGATGCCAAATCATACTACGCTTATCACCGCCTTCGCGGTCTCTCGCCACCTTAAATATCCGTAAGGTTGGCGGTGCGATGGCCCCTCCGATCACGAATGCGTGGATCGGAGGTCAGCGCAGGCGTTCGAGATCCTCGATGCGCCGAGCGCCTTCTTCACCAAGCGCTTGCGTCACCGCGCCAATGATCGTTTCGGCCACGACCATCAGCGCCGCGGACGAGTCCCAGGCGGAGGGAACCGCCGTTCGGCCGGCGACAACGTGCCGCGCCAGCCGCGCGATCGGCGACAGCCACTGGTCGGTGAAGAGAACGATGCGCACTCCGCGCGCCGATGCCTTCTTTGACAGCTCGAATAGGCTCTCCTGGTATCGCCTGATGTCGAAGACGACGAGCACGTCGCGCTTTCCCATGTCGAGCAGGCGGTCGCGCCAGTTGCTCTCCTGCCCGGCAAGATGCGTCACCCCGGTCCGGATGATCGAGAGGTGCGCCGCCATGTAGCGGGCCAGCGGGTCGGTGAAGCGTCCTCCCACCAGGTAGACGTTCGCCCTCGGGATGGCGAGCAGTGTCACGATTTCCGCGATCTGGCGGTCGGGCAAGTGCCGGAAGGTTTCCCGGATGTTGTCCAGTGCCGCCGCGGCCATCGGGGAGACGCCGGTGCCGGGCCGTACCGCCCGCGTCGCCGGCGACTGGAGCTGGGCCGCCACCTCCTCCTGCAGCGCGGCCTGGAAATCCGCGTAATGCTGGAATCCGAGCCGGGCGACCAGTCGCAGGATGGTGGGCGAGCTGACCCCGGCCTGGTGCGAGAACTCGGCGACTGTCTTAAGGCCGATCAGCGGATAGCTCGCCACGAGAGTCTGCGCGGCGCGACGCTCGCCCGGCGGCAGGTCGTCCATCCGCTCGCTGATCAACTCCGCGACGCTTGCCCGCATCCAGCAGTTCCTCCCACGCACCCCGAACTTCGGCTGCCATCGACTTTCGCAAAGGCGATATCGCATTTGACAAACGCCATTGCGGCGTATCAAATCATCCGCGAGGGCATAATAAAACTGAAAACGAAATTTTCGGTACGCCCTTGGGGATGCGGGGCCAAATGGGATCGGAAGGCCAGACGGAAGCTCTGGACAATGAGGCGGTCGAGGTGGTCAACGCCCAGGGGCACGGCCGCATCGTCATCGCCTGCGATCACGCCTCGAACTTCATCCCAGCGGAATTTGAGAATCTCGGCTTGCCGCTTGAGGATCTGGAGCGCCACATCGCCTGGGATCCCGGTGCCCGGCCGGTCGCGCTGGCGATGTCGAAGCTTCTCGATGCGCCACTGGTCTGCTCGCGCATCTCCCGTCTGGTGATCGACTGCAACCGTCCCCTGAGCGCGCCCGACCTCGTTCCGCCGGTGAGCGAGACCACGGAGGTTCCCGGCAATCGCGATCTCGGCGCCGACGACGTCGCCCGGCGCGCCCAGCTCGCGCATGCTCCCTTTCATGCGGCCATCGACCGTCTGCTGATTGCCCGCGAGCGCGCAGGCATGGAAACGTGGCTGATCAGCGTCCATTCCTTCACGCCGGTCTACAAGGGCGTCGCCAGGCCCTGGCACGTTGGCATCCTGCACGATTCCGACGAGCGCCTGTCGAAGTCGCTTCTGGCCGGGCTGGCAGGCGAGGCAGGCATCGTCGTGGGCGACAACCAGCCCTATTCGCCTGCCGACCGCGTCTACTACACGCTGGAGCGCCATGCCCGGTCGCGCGGCTGGCCCTGCGCAATGATCGAGATCCGCAACGACGAGATCGCAGACGAGGATGGCCAGACGTCGTGGGCAGAGCGCCTGGCGGGCCTGCTGCAGGCGCTTGTCCAGGAGACGGGCACGGTGGAGCCGGTGGAGAAGGTGTCGTGAGCCACGCCCAGACGGAAGCAGACAGGAAGGCCGGATCGCTGCCCGCGCCGATCGTCGCCTACGTGCGCTTCGTTGACCGCATCAGCGAGGTCAGCGGGCGGTTTTCCATGTACCTGGTGTGGGTGATGATCGCCATCCTCACATACGCGGCCGTAGCCAAGGCGGCATTCCAGCCGTCGCTCTGGACTGTCGAGATGGCCCAGTTCGTCATGGTGGCCTATTTCACCCTTGGCGGCGCGTGGTCGCTGCGCGATGACGAGCACGTCCGCATGGATTTGCTTTATGCGGGGTTTAGTCCCCGAACCCAGGCACGGACGGATCTTTTCACCGGCCTGGCTCTGATCTTCTTCCTCGTCATGCTGCAGATCGGCGGCATCGCCTCTCTCATTTACTCTATCGAGTTTGCCGAGAGGAACTTCTCTGCCTGGCGGCCGTACATGTGGCCGATCAAGGTGGTCATCAATATTGGACTGTTCCTGACTTTGCTCCAGGCCATCGCGATCTGGTTCAAGGACTGGGCGAAGCTGCGCGGATCGCCGATCACATGAGCTATGGCGTCATCGCCCTATTGATGTTCTCCGGCATGATGCTGCTGCTCCTTACGGGGCAGCGGGTCTTCGCCGTTATCGGCTTCGTCGGCGCCATCATGGCGCTCCTTCTGTGGGGGGAAGGTGGAGCCGAGATGCCGTTCACGGCGCTCATGAAGCTGATGAAGTGGTATCCACTTCTGACGCTCCCCCTGTTCGTCTTCATGGGCTACATGCTGGCCGAGAGCCGTATCGCCGACGACCTCTACAAGATGTTCCATGTCTGGATGGGACCGGTACGGGGCGGCTTGGCCATCGGGACCATCTTCATGATGGTCATCATTTCTGCCATTAACGGTCTTTCCGTGGCTGGCCTCGCAGTCGGCGCGACCATCGCGCTGCCCGAACTGCTGCGACGCGGCTACGACAAGGTGATGACCACCGGCGTCATCATGGCCGGATCGACGCTCGGCATTCTGATCCCGCCGTCGGTCGTTCTGGTGCTCTACGGCATGATTGCGCGGCAGCCGGTCGGAAACCTCTGGATGGCCGGCGTGTTCCCGGGCCTGCTGATGGCGACCCTCTTCGTGCTCTACGTCGTCATCCGTTGCTGGCTCCAGCCCGGGGTGGGACCGGCATTGCCACGTGCGGAGCGCGATCAATACAGCATGACGGAAAAGCTGAAGCTGCTGCGCGCCGGGCTGATCCCGCTGGGCATCTTCCTCAGTATGACCGGCCTCTTCCTCACCGGCGTCACCAGTCTGGTCGAGAGTTCGGCCGTCGGCGTAATCGGTTCGATCATCGCAGCGGGACTGCGCGGCACGCTGTCGTTTAAGGTGCTGCACGACACGACGCGGAAAACGCTGGCGATCTCCTGCATGTTCTTCTGGATCATCACTGCGGCCCTGTGCTTCGGCGCCGTGTTTGACGGACTGGGCGCCGTCAAGTCGATCGAATGGCTATTCATCGGCGAATGGGGTCTGGAGCCCTGGATGGTTCTGCTCCTGATGCAGCTCACCTTCATCCTGCTCGGCATCTTCCTGGATGATACGGCAATGCTGGTGATCGTCGCGCCGCTGTTCATCCCGCTCGCCGGTTCGCTCGGATTTGATCTTGTCTGGTATGGCGTGCTCTACACGATCACCTGCCAGATCGCCTATCTGACCCCACCGTTCGGCTACAACCTGTTTCTGATGCGCGCGATGGCGCCGCCGGAAGTCAGCTTGACGGACATCTACAGATCGATCACGCCGTTCGTGATCATCATGTTGATTACGCTCCTGATAATTGCAGTGTTCCCGGAGATCGCGACGTGGCTGCCGAACTACGTCTATTCGAAGTGACGGGTCCGTACGCGACGAGCAATGAATGACAACCAGAGGGTGAAGACATGATCCACAAGCCGAATCGCAGAAGCTTCATCAGATCCGCGGGCCTGGCTGCCGCATCCGCGCCGCTGGCAGCGCCCTACGTCATGGCGCAGAGCACGCCGATCAAGTGGCGCCTGCAGACCTATGCCGGCGCGGCACTCGGCCCGCACGTCACCAAGCCGGCCGTGGACATGTTCAACGCGGCTGCGAAGGGCGAGATGGAGATCGAGCTCTACTACGCCGACCAGCTCGTTCCGACCGGCGAACTGTTCCGCGCCATGCAGGCCGGCACCATCAACGCCGTGCACTCCGACGACGATTCCATGGCAGCTCCGGTGGAAGTCGCCATCTTCGGCGGCTATTTCCCCTTCGCCACCAAGCACATCCTCGACGTGCCGGTGCTGTTCAACCAGTACGGGCTGGCCGACATCTGGCGGAAGGCCTATGCGGACGCAGGCGGCGTGGTGTGGATTTCGGCGGCCGGTCAGGACCCCTGCCACTTCAACACCAAGAAGCCGCTGAACTCGCTGGCCGATCTGCAGGGCCTGCGCCTCTACACATTCCCCACCGCGGGCCGCTTCCTCCAGCAGTTCGGCGTGGTGCCGGTTTCGCTGCCCTACGAGGACGTGCAGGTCGCCGTGCAGACTGGCGAGCTCGACGGCATGGCCTGGTCGGGCATCACCGAGGATTACACCGTCGGCTGGGCGGACGTGACAGACCACTTCACGACCAACAACATGTCGGGGGCCTGGATCGGCTCGTGGTTCGTCAATGAGAAGAGCTGGAACGATCTTCCGGAGCATCTGCAGAAGCTCTGGTTGACCTGCGTCGATGCCTGCCACCAGTACCGCAACCAGTGGTACTGGGGCGGCGAGGCCAAGTTGCGCGCCACCGGCGAGAAGCTGAAACTCACGACCATCCCCGCCAACGAGTGGGCCGAGGTCGAGGCTGCTGCCGTGACGTTCTGGGATGAGGTCGCCGCCGAGAGCGAGACCAAGGCGAAGGTCGTCCAGATCTTCAAGGAATACAACGATGTGCTGAAGAAGGCCGGCGGCGTCTACGCGCAGGGCTGACCGGGATCGCGGGGCCGGTGCATCCGCACGCGCCCCGCGCCCACCTACCACTATTGCAAGAACAGATGGACCGCGGATCGAAGCCGCGGAATTGAGGACCAAGAGCACAAATGGCCGGGAACCTTACTTTCGACGAGCTCAAGGCGAGCGTCGCCGCGGGAGAGATCGATACGGTGCTTGCCTGCGCCGTGGACATGCAGGGCCGTCTGGTCGGCAAGCGTTTCCTGGCGAAGTACTTCATCGAGTCGGGCTACGACGAGACCCACGGCTGCAACTACCTGCTGACCGTCGACGTCGATATGGAAGTGGTCCCCGGCTACAAGGCGGCAAACTGGGAGAAGGGCTACGGCGACTTCGTCTTCAAGCCCGACCTCAAGACGCTGAGGCGCGTCCCCTGGCTGGAGAAGACGGCTCTGGTCCTGTGCGATCTGCTCGACCATCACACCCACGAGGACGTGCCGCATTCGCCGCGCGCGCTCCTGAAGAAGCAGGTGGCGCGCCTGGCCGACCGCGGCTGGATGGCCTACATGGCTTCCGAGCTTGAATTCTACCTCTTCGACGAGCCCTACGCCTCGGCGCGCGCCAAGAACTTCAAGAACATCGCCACCGCGTCGCCATACATCGGCGACTACCTGATCGGCATCACCACCCAGGAAGAAACCGTGATGCGGGCAATCCGCAACGGCCTGGAAGCGGCGGGCATCCCCGTCGAGAACTCGAAGGGCGAGGCCGGCCCGGGGCAGGAAGAGATCAACGTCCGCTATACCGAGGCGCTCGAGATGGCGGACCGGCATGCCATCCTCAAGAATGGCTGCAAGGAGATCGCGCACGGCCTCGGCAAGTCGCTGACCTTCATGGCGAAGTACAACTATTCGCTGGCCGGCAATTCGAGCCACGTCCACAATTCGCTGTGGAGCGCGGACGGCAAGACCCCGCTGTTCTACGACAAGGACGCCGAGTACACCATGTCGCCCCTGATGCGCTCGTGGGTGGCCGGGCAGCTCAAATATGCGAGCCAGTTCACGCTGATGCTGGCGCCCTACATCAATTCCTACAAGCGCTTCCAGGTGGCGACCTGGGCGCCGACGCGCATCGCCTGGAGCCGCGACAACCGCACGGCCAGCTTCCGTCTCTGCGGCGAAGGCACCAAGGGCATCCGCATCGAATGCCGCATCGGCGGCGCCGATCTCAACCCGTACCTGGCCTTCGCCGCCCTGATCGCGTCGGGTCTCGCGGGGATCGACGAGAAGCTCGAACTGTCCAAGCCCTTCGACGGTGACGTCTACCGCGCGCAGAAGGTGCCGGAGATTCCGAAGACGCTGCGCGAGGCGACCGAGCTCTTCGCGAAGTCGAAGATGATGAAGGAAGCGTTCGGCGCGGATGTCGTCGAGCATTATGTCCACACCGCGAAGTGGGAACAGTTCGAGTACGATCGTCGCATCACCGACTGGGAGCTGCACAGGGGCTTCGAGAGGTACTAGAAGGCGGGAATGCCGCCGGACAATCCGTAGCCGCTGACCCGATCGCGGGTCGTAGACGAGATCCCGGCAATCCAGGCGGGCGGATCGCCGCCCGCGGGTCACGTCGCGTGCGCGCCGAGTGACCGGAACGAAAAGATGGAAGGGAGACACCCTTGGAAACCGTAAAGCTGAAATCCCCCGTCGACGGCTCGATCTACGCCGAGCGACCCGTCCTCAGCGATGCGGAAGCGAACGCCGCCGTCGAGCGGGCGCGCACGGCGCAGCCCGGCTGGGCCGCACTCTCGATCGCCGAGCGCGGCCGCTACGTGCTGGCTTTCCTCGAGGCTCTGGTCGGCATGGCCGACGAGATCGTGCCGGAACTCGCGTGGCAGATGGGGCGTCCGATCCGCTATGGCGGCGAGTTCGGCGGCGTGAAGGAACGCACCCAGTACATGGTCGAGATCGCCGAGAAGGCGCTCGCCCCCGTTCCGGCCTCCAATCCGAAGGACGGCTTCCGGCGCTACGTCAAGCGCGATCCACTCGGCGTGGTGATGGTGATCGCGCCTTGGAACTACCCCTACCTCACAGCGGTGAACACCATCGTTCCGGCGCTGATGGCGGGCTCCACCGTTATCCTCAAGCATGCGGCGCAGACGCTGCTGGTCGGCGAGCGCTTCGCAATGGCCTTCGAGAAGGCCGGCCTGCCGAAGAACGTCTTCCAGAACGTGGTGCTCAACCACGCGCAGACCGAACGGCTGCTCGCCAGCGGCAAGATCGACCATGTCAATTTCACCGGATCGGTCGCCGGCGGACGCGCCATCGAGAAGGCTGCGGCCGGCACCTTCATGACGCTCGGCCTCGAGCTCGGCGGCAAGGATCCGGCCTACGTGCTGGAGGACGCCAAGCTCGACCACGCCATCGCCAACCTGGCCGAAGGCGCCTTCTTCAACAGCGGCCAGTGCTGCTGCGGCATCGAGCGCATCTACGTCCACGAGAAGGTTTATGACGACTTCGTCGAGGGCTTCATCGCCGAAAGCCGCAACTGGACGCTCGGCGACCCGACCCGGGCGGACACCATCATCGGACCGATGGCGCAGGCCCGCTTCGCCGACTTCATCCGCGAACAGAAGGCCGAGGCGCTGCGCAAGGGCGCCACGGCGCACCTGAACACCAGGGATGACAGGGACGTCGCCGGTTCGCCCTACCTGCCGGTCGAGGTGCTGACCAACGTCAACCACCAGATGAGCGTCATGCGCGAGGAGAGCTTCGGCCCCATCGTCGGCATCATGAAGGTGAAGGACGACGCCGAGGGGATCACCCTGATGAACGACAGCCCCTACGGCCTGACCGCGTCGATCTGGACTCGCGACACCGAGCGCGCGGTGGCGATCGGCGACAAGGTCGAGACCGGCACCATCTTCATGAACCGCTGCGACTACCTCGATCCGGCGCTCGTGTGGACCGGCGTCAAGGACACCGGCAAGGGCGCAGCGCTTTCGGCCATCGGCTACGAGAACCTCACCCGGCCGAAGAGCTACCACCTGCGCGAAGCCATCTGAGCGGAGGCACAAGCCACGCCTCGACGGCGAAAGACCCAGGAACAGCAAAGGCGGGCTTGCGGCCCGCCTTTTCGTTTGCGCGAACCGAAGTCGCTACCAGAGGTCGTAGCGCAGCCCCACCTTGATCTGGTTCGTGCTCATGCCCTCGCGAAGCTCTATGGAATCATTGCTGATGGCGTAATAGTCGATGCTAGGCGCATCGAGGTACTGGTAACCAATGTCGATCGAGGCGTTCTTGGTCAGCTGGTAGGACACGCCTGCCGAGAGTGCGTACATGAAATCGTAGTTGCTCTGGCGGTAAGACGCAGTTCCATCAATTTTCGTTCGTGTGTAGAGAAGACCCACGCCTGCACCAACGTAGGGGGTCAGGCCGGCATACGTACCAAGGTCTATATAACCGTTGACCAGACCATTCCACGCAGAGTTCTTGACCCTGACATCCACCTCCACGTCATCATCAAAAATGACCGAGGCACTGTACTTGTCACTGGCCAATAAGCCGATGTTAACATCGGCGCGAAGGTAGTCATTGAAGTGGTAGCCAAATCCAATGCTACCCGAGACCGGGTTCTGTTTCTCGCTGTAGGAAAATATCCCGAAGGGCCCAACCGTCAGCGGGCTCTCGTCCAGCCAGCCGTCAAGAGAGAAGCTGGTGTCCCGATAGTCCCGCGCGAAGTTGTAGGCGATGTCGCCGCGAAGGTACCAGGCCGAGCCGATCTCCACCGGCACATACTCCTCCGCCGGCTCGACAGAGATCGGCGGATCGTAGTCGGCTGCGACGACCTGCCCTGCCGGCAAGATCGCAACCGCAGCCAGGGCCAGTGCGAAGCGCTTCATGTGGACCATTCGAGAGCTCCTCGGTCGGACCGCGCACATGGGGCTCGGTCAGCTTTGGAGTATTGTTAACCATAACGGTTAAATGCGGGTTAAGGATAACGGACCGTTACCAAGCTTTTTCGACGGTTCGGATTCCTAATTCAAGATCATCAAAAAGAAAACGCCCGACTCTGGCGGGCGTTTCGCGATATCCCAAGAGCTTCTGAAACTATTTCTTGTATACAGCCACCGGCTCAGGCTGGTAAACGACGGGGTCGGCGCAGGAAGAACCACCGAACTGCCAGCGCAGCCCCCCGCGAACCTCGTGGGTGTTGAAGCCGTCGTCGTAGCCCGGGCCCGCGCCGACCGCGTATCCGAACATCTTGCCGCCGTTGATATGCGAGAAGCGGTAGCCCACGTCGAGCAGCGCGTTCTCGGTCAGGCAGTAGGATACGCCCGCCATCGCCGCGTAGGCGAAGCGCCAGTCGCCCCCGCCCTCGTGCTTGAAGGAGCCGTCGCGGGTCGTGTTGGTCAGTTCGTCCCATTTCACGTACGCGCCGCCGATGCCGGCGCCCACATAGGGCGTGAAGCCGTTGTAGGTGCCAAGATCCACATAGGCGTTGGCCAGCAGCAGGAACACCTCGACGGACGACTTGTCGGAGGAGGTGCAGGGCAGGCCGTCGGCGCAGAAGCCGGAGGTGCTACCCTCGAAATCAGACTTGAACCAGTAGTCGCCGGTCAGGTCGACGCGGAAATGGGGATCGATCTGGTAGCCGACACCGCCGCCCAGCGAGAAGGCACCCTTCAGGTCGCCGTCGTCGAAGGTGCCCGTGATGCCGGGCGCGCCGTAGATGATGTAGTCGGCACCGCGGAAGTCCATCCAATGGTAGTCCAGGTCGCCACGGAGATACCAGCCGCCGAATGACTGCGTCTCGTAGACCGGGGTTGGCGCAGCCTCGACCACTGGCGGGTCAAACGCATCGGCGGCGAAAGCCGGCAAGGTAACGCCACAAGCAAGGAAGGCGGTGGCAGCCGCCAGGCCCGACCTGAACATTCCAGACCCCCAATTTCCTGCGGGCATGCGCCCTGAGGTTGCATTCGAGAGCGGAAGATGGGGGATAACGGTTAAGGCAGGCTTAACCTTAACCGTTAACCCTGACGGAAAGTAAAAATCGTCGGGTCGTTGCCCGTTTCACACGCGAACCGGACATCTCCAGCGCGTCAGGAATGGCGCGACAGGGTGCGCGTCGCCGCGTCGAGACCTTCCAGGGTCAGCGGAAACATGCGGTCGGAAAACATTTCCTTCACCATCTGGATCGACTGCGTGTAGCCCCAGTAGCGCTCCTCGACCGGGTTGATCCACACGGCCTGCGGCCATTGCGCGAGCGCCCGACCCAGCCATACGGATCCGGCCTCCGCGTTCCAGTGCTCGACCGAACCGCCCGGTGACGCCAGCTCGTAGGGACTCATCGAAGCGTCGCCGACGAAGATCGCCTTGTATGCCGGGCCGAACCGATTAAGTACGTCGAACGTCGGGATCGTCTCGCCGTGACGGCGGCGGTTGTCCTTCCACACCGCCTCGTAGAGGCAGTTGTGGAAGTAGAAGAACTCGAGATGGCGGAACTCGGAGCGGGCCGCCGAGAACAACTCCTGGACGATGCCGACATGGTCGTCCATCGAGCCGCCGACATCCAGGAACATCAGCACCCGCACGGCATTGCGCCGCTCCGGCCGCGTCCTGACGTCGAGATAGCCATGCTCGGCGGTCGCGTGGATCGTGCCCGGCAGGTCGAGTTCCTCGCCCGCCCCGTCCCGCACCCAGCGCCGCAGCCGCTTCAGCGCGACCTTGATGGTGCGGGTGCCGATCTCGACGGATTCGTCGAAGTCACGGAACTCGCGCTTGTCCCAGACCTTCACGGCGCGCCGATTGCGGCTCTCTTGCTGCCCGATGCGCACGCCCTCGGGATTGTAGCCGTAGGCACCGAAGGGCGACGTGCCGGCCGTGCCGATCCATTTCGAGCCACCCTGGTGTCGGCCCTTCTGTTCCTCGAGACGCTTCCTCAGCGTCGCCATCAGCTTCTCGAACCCGCCGAGCGCCTCGACGAGCTTCTTCTCTTCTTCGGTGAGATGCTTCTCGGCGAGCCGCCGCAGCCATTCCTCGGGCAGGGCGACCACGTCCGGACCGCCCTCCCCCGAGACCGCCTCCACGCCGCGGAAGACCTGCGCGAAAACCTGGTCGAAACGGTCGATGTGGCGCTCGTCCTTCACCAGTGCCGAGCGCGCCAGATAGTAGAAGCCCTCCACATCGTGGTCGACCAGCCCGCTATCCAGGCCTTCCAGCAGTGTAAGATACTCCCGCAGCGAGACGGGAATCCGCGCCGCTTTCAGCTGAAGGAAGAAAGGCAGGAACATGGTCGGAGGGTGGGCTTTCTCATCCCGGAAGGCAAGCCACACGCGACGTCGGGCGAGGCAGCTCGCCGGGCTGCAGGACGCTACAGCAGATCGTACTCGATGAACCCGGTCCTGCGCGCCACGCGGTCGTAGAGCCTGCGCGCCGTCTCGTTGGTCTCGTGGGTCATCCAGTAGACGTTGGTCACGCCGCGCTCCGCCGCGGCCTCCCTGACCGCGTTGATCAGCGCCGCTCCGACGCCCTTCCCGCGCGCATCCGGGTCGGCGAACAGGTCCTGCAGGTAGCAGTTGTCGACGAGCGACCAGCATGAGCGGTGAAAGAGATAGTGCGTCAGCCCCACCGCGCGACCGCCGAGCAGCGCGATGAACCCGCGCGGCTCGAACTCGCCTTCCGTGAACAGCCTGCGCCAGGTCTCGGCATAGACCTCCTCCGGAAGGACCGTCTTGTAGAAGGTGAGGTAGGCGGTCCAGAGCCGGTGCCAGTCTGAATGGTCGGACTGAGCCAGGGGCCGGATTGTGATGTCGCTCATGACTGGTTCCCCTCCATTTCGATCCACCCTGCCATGGCGCGACGGTCCCGGAATGATGCACGGCGCGACATTCGCATGACAGGCGCGGCCTTCGGCCGGAGCTTTCTCTACCCCTGCCGGCGTGCCAGGAAGGCCAGCCGTTCGAACAGGTGAACGTCCTGCTCGTTCTTCAGGAGCGCACCGTGCAGCTTCGGCAGCATCGCCTTCGGATCGGTCCGCAGGTCCTCCGGCGCGACATCGTCGGCGACCAGCAGCCTGATCCAGTCGAGCGCCTCGGAGGTCGAGGGCTTCTTCTTCAGGCCCGGCGTCTCACGGATCTCGAAGAACCGCGTCAGGGCGGCGCGCAACAGCGATTGCTTGATGCCGGGATAGTGGACCTCGACGATCCGTTGCAGCGTCTCGATGTCCGGAAAACGGATGTAATGGAAGAAGCAGCGCCGCAGGAATGCGTCCGGCAGTTCCTTCTCGTTGTTCGAGGTTATGATGACGATTGGCCGGTGCTGCGCGCGTATCGTCTCACCGGTCTCGTAGACGTAGAACTCCATGCGATCGAGTTCCTGCAGCAAGTCATTCGGAAACTCGATGTCGGCCTTGTCGATCTCGTCGATCAGCAGCACGACCTTCCGGGGAGCGGCAAAGGCCTCCCACAGCTTGCCGCGCCGGATATAGTTCCGGATGTCGTTGAAGCGCGGGTCGCCGAGCTGGGAATCGCGCAGCCGGCTGACCGCGTCGTACTCGTAGAGCCCCTGCTGGGCCTTGGTTGTGGACTTCACGTGCCACTCGATCAGATCGAGGCCGAGCGCAGCCGCGACCTGGCGCGCCAGTTCTGTCTTGCCCGTTCCCGGCTCGCCCTTGACCAGCAGCGGTCGCTCCAGAGCGATCGCGGCGTTCACCGCCACCATCAGATCCTTGTCGGCAACGTACTCCGCCGTACCGTCGAAACGCATTCCGTTCTCCTTCGACAGGCGCGACACTAGGGGCGCGATTGTTGCAGCGCAACCCAACCAGAGGCACCTGCGGCATGGTCCGGCCGCTCGCCCGGTTCTTCTTCCATCGAGAGCCAAGCCTTTCGCCGTCGACCTGCGAACGCGTGACTGGCGGCGCAACGGAGATCGAACTATATAGGCGGTGACGGTCTGGACATCTCGGCAGGAGAGACATTTCCCCGGGGCCTTATCGATCTCGAAGGGAGCTGTCCCTGGCCGGACCCGTGGGTTCGGACACACGGCGCCCACCTACTTTGTAGGTTCCCGGGATCGACTTCTCCACCGGCTGCCTGGATCGTCACCCGTCCTGCGATGACGCAATTGCGCCATCACTCCCCCGACAGCACCCATAAAGTCACCGTCCGAGAGGACGCCATGAGTGAAACGCCCCGCCAGATGAAGAAACGGCTGCGTGCCGACGCGCTCGCGCGACGCGATGCGCTCGATCCGGTCTGGCGCATCGAGCGGTCGCTCGAGATGGCGGACGCTCTGCTCGACGCCGCACCGGTTGAGCCTGGCACCATCGTCTCGGGTTTTTGGCCAATGCGCTCTGAGGTGGACGTGCGGCCGATGCTGTTCGCCCTTATGGAGCGCGGCGCGCGCATCTGCCTGCCGGCCATACTGGACAAGCAGACCATGGTGTTTCGCGAACTGGTGCGCGGCGCCCCCTTCGTCGACATGGGATTCGGCACGGCGGGCCCTGGACCGGAAGCCGAGGTTCTAGACCCGTCGGTGATGCTGGTGCCTCTGGCTGCCTTCGACGCTCGCGGCCATCGCATCGGCTATGGCGCCGGCTACTACGACCGGGCCATCGCCCGGCTTCACCAGAATGGCCATTCGCCGCGCCTGATGGGCATCGCCTTCGATTGCCAGGAGGTCGAGCGCGTGCCGGACGAACCGCACGACGTCATCATTCCGGCGATCCTCACCGAACGCGGACTGCGTCGCTTCACTGCCGACTGAGGCTGGTACGGCGCCATCACCGACGCAAGCACCCGAGGATGGAAGTGCGGCGCGGCCTCGCCTATTGGCAGGACGGCCGCAACTTCCGCGGCGTAACCGCATCGAGGACTTGATGAGCGAACGCAAACCGCCGGGACGACGCCAGGATTACCGAGTCTTTCGGACCATCCCGACGCGCTGGATGGACAACGACGTCTACGGACACGTCAACAATGTCGTCCACTACAGCCTGTTCGACACAGCCGTGAACGGCTGGCTGATGGAGGCCGGCCTGCTCGACTACCGGTCGCATCCGGAAATCGGTCTGGTGGTGGAAACCGGCTGCCGTTACCACGCCGAGATCGCCTTCCCCGACATCATCCACGCCGGCATGCGCGTCGCCAGGCTCGGAACCTCGTCCGTGCGCTACGAGATCGGCCTGTTCCGCAACGACGAGGAAATCGCCTCGGCCGAAGGCTTCTTCGTCCACGTCTACGTGAACCGGGAGACGCGCCGGCCCACGCCGATCCCGGCGGCCGCCCGCGCGGCGATGGAGGCAATAGCGGTCGCGGCCTGACCGGCCGTTCTTGACTTTTGTCAGCGGCCATGACCAATGTCGAAACGGAGGCTTCGACATCATGCGTCCGTCCGACCGGATCATTCACAAGGCGGCTTGGCTCTACTACGCCCATGGGCTCCGCCAGGACGAGGTGGCGCGCGCGCTGTCGATCTCGCGCGCCTCTGTCGCGATGTATCTGCGTCGCGCCCGTGAAACCGGCATCGTCACGATCTCCACTTCCGCGCAGCTCTTCGCCGACGATGTGCTCGCCAGGAAGCTGGAGGATGCCTTCGGCCTCGAGGCCGTCTGGGTGGTGCCGGCCGGTAGGTCCCCGGATGACCCCAACGCGGACGTGCCGGTGGTCGGCGCGAGCGTCTTCACCAGCCTCGTGGAAGCGGGCAACCGCATCGGCGTGGCGTGGGGCCGCACGGTCTACACGATCGCCGACCTGATGTCGTACGCGGACCTGCAGGGCGTCACGGTCGTGCAGCTCTGCGGCAACCTGGGCGCGCCCTATTCCTATCGTCCCGACCAGTGCACGATGGAGATTGCTCGCCGACTCAACGCGCAGGGTCTGAACTTCTATGCCCCGCTGGTGCTGTCGAGCGAGGCGCTTGCCACGGCCCTGCGCGACGAGCCGGTTATCCGCGACCAGATGGACGGAATCTCGAGCTGCGACCTTGCCCTGTTCTCGCCGGGCACCGTCGATGCCGGCAGCCACATCGTCGCCTGCGGCGCCCTCGACCCTTCGGAACTGGAAGCCCTGCGCCAGGCCGGCGCCGCCGGCGTCGTGGCCGGGCGTGTCATCGACGCCAACGGCCGGTCGTTGGATTGCGACTACAACCGCCGCCTGATCTCCGCCGATCTCGACTCCATCAAGGCGATACCGAAGCGACTGGTGGTGGCGCAGGAGCCATCAAAGCTCGAAGCGCTCAGGGCCGTCATCGCCGGCGGGCTGTGCTCGCATCTCGTGCTGGGCGCCGAACTCGCGAGCCAGCTTCTGGAAACGGCAATGGGCGAACGCTGAGCGGGCGGCCCGGCGGACAGAACACAGCGACACAGGAAGGGACGGAAACGATGAAGAACCTCTGGAACGACGCCGACGCCGAGGCGATGGTCGCAGCCTATGCGGCGAAGGGCGTCGAACGCGACCTGGCACTGCGCGTCTACACCACGCGGCTGCTCGGCGGCGACCCGCGGCTGGTCCTGCACGGGGGCGGCAACACTTCGGTGAAGATGCGCGTCAGCGACCTCGTCGGCGACGAATGGGACGTGCTCTGCGTCAAGGGTAGCGGCTGGGACATGGCGGTGATCGAGCCCCAGGGCCTGCCCGCGGTGAAGATGGCGCCCCTGCTCAAGGCCCGCAAGCTGCAGTCTCTCACCGACGAGGACATGGTCGCCCTGCAGCGCGCCAACCTGATCGACCCGTCCGCGCCGAATCCCTCGGTCGAGACGCTGCTGCACGCCTTCCTGCCGCATCGCTTCGTCGACCACACCCATTCGACGGCCGTTCTGTCGCTGATCGACCAGGAGGACAGCAAGCCGATCTGCCGCGCGGTCTACGGATCGCGCCTCGGCTTCGTGCCCTACATCAAGCCGGGCTTCGACCTCGCCAAGGCCGCCGCCGAGGTGTTCGAGCAGGACACCTCGGTCGAGGGCCTCATCCTCGACAAGCACGGCATCTTCACCTTCGGCGACACGGCCGAGGAAGCCTATCGCCGCATGATCGAATTCGTGACGATGGCCGAGGATTATATCGCCAGGTCCGCCAAGCCGAAGCCGACGCCCGTGAGCCTCCCCGCTTCGCTGGCGAAGCCGGAGGAGATCGCGCCGATGCTGCGCGGCGCGGTCGCCGTGGACAAGGGCGAAGGACGTTTCGACCGCATGGTCAGCGACTTCCGCACCTCGCCGGAGATCCTGGACTTCCTGCGCAGCCCGCGCCTCGAGGAGCTCGCCCGTACCGGCGTATCGACGCCTGACCTGTCGATCCGCATCAAGACCGGCCCGATGGTGCTGCCGGCGCCGGAAGGCGGCGACCTCGCCGCCTACAAGCGCGTCATCAGCGACAAGGTCGCGGAGTTTGCCAGCGCCTATGCCGACTACTTCAAGACCAATGACGCGCGCGACGACGTCAAGCGCACCATGCTGGACCCCATGCCGCGGCTCACCCTGGTTCCAGGAGTCGGCATGTTCGGGCATGGACGCACGCTGAAGGATGCGCGCATCGCTTCGGATGTCGGCGAGATGTGGATCGAGGCGGTCAAAGGCGCCGAGGCGATCGGCACCTTCAAGCCGCTCAGCCATGCCGAACTGTTCGAGTTGGAATACTGGTCCCTCGAGCAGGCCAAGCTTGCCTCCAACAAGCCGAAGGCGCTGACCGGACAGGTCGTGCTGATCACCGGCGGCGCCGGTGCCATCGGCGCGGCGACCGCCAAGCTGTTCGCCGAATACGGCGCCCATGCGGTGATCGTCGACACCGATGCCGGGCGGGCCGAGGAAGCGGCCAAGCGTGCCGGCAACCAGTCGATCGGCGTCGCGGCCGACGTCACCGACCCGGACTCGCTGCGGGCCGCGTTCGACCGGGCCGTCGCGGTCTATGGCGGTCTCGACATCCTCGTCTCGAATGCCGGCGCGGCCTGGGAAGGCGCGATCGGCACGCTCGACGACGCCGTGCTGCGCCGCAGCTTCGAGCTGAACTTCTTCGCCCACCAGAACGCCGCGAAGAACGCCGTGCGCATCTTCCGCGAGCAGGGCACGGGCGGCGTGCTGCTGTTCAACACCTCGAAGCAGGCGATCAATCCCGGCGCAAATTTCGGCGCCTACGGCCTGCCCAAGGCCGCGACCCTGTTCCTGTCGCGCCAGTACGCGCTGGAGTATGGCAAGATTGGCGTCCGCTCTAACGCCGTCAACGCCGACCGCATCCGCTCCGGCCTTCTGACCGACGCCATGATCGCCAGCCGCTCGATCGCGCGCGGCCTGTCTGAGAAGGACTACATGTCGGGCAACCTGCTGGGCCAGGAGGTCACGGCCGAGCATGTGGCGCAGGCCTTCCTGCACCACGCTCTGGCCGAGCGCACCACCGCGGACGTGACGACCGTCGACGGCGGCAACATCGCGGCGACGCTGCGCTAAGGGCGGCCTGAAGGAAGCAAAATAGCCGGCGGCGCCGATTGCCGCCGCTGGCGAGCCTGGGATGACCGGACTGGCATCCAGTCTTGCGACGCCCCTTCACCTCGCTAGGTCAAGGGATGATGACGCGTGGCTTCGCGGCGGTTGCCAGCGTCCGCGATTGGCGGCACCCGACAATTCGTCATCCCATGGCGGAGCAGGCCGAAGGCCGTCGCGGAGACCATGGGATCCATGCCGGAACATTGCGGCCACGCTGGACGATAGCGAAAGGCGGTCAGCCGGCACGGCTGCCCGCTTCGCCACGGATCAGGAATGGTTTGCAGGGTCAGGCCCAGCCACGTCGATGATGCGGGGCATTGGACGGGACGATGGAGATGTCCCACCCGACAAGGATCGCTTGTCCTGCATGACAACTCCCCCTTCCGCTCAGCGACCGGGGGAGCAAGAATATGGGCGGGCAGTAGCCCTTACGCGGCCTGCTGGCGCGGCTTGATGAGGTCACGGGCGACCAGCAGCTCTGCAATCTGGACGGCGTTGAGCGCGGCGCCCTTGCGCAGGTTGTCGGAAACGACCCACATGTTCAGGCCGTTGTCGACCGTCGGGTCCTCGCGGATGCGGCTGATGTAGGTGGCGTCCTCGCCCGCGCTCTCCAGCGGGGTGATGTAGCCACCGTTCTCCCGCTTGTCGATGACAAGGCAGCCCGGCGCCTCGCGCAGGATCTCGCGAGCCTCGTCGGCGGTGATCGGGTTCTCGAACTCGATGTTGACCGCCTCCGAATGGCCGATGAACACCGGCACGCGAACCGCGGTGCAAGTCACCTTGATCTTCGGATCGAGCATCTTCTTGGTCTCGGCCGACACCTTCCACTCTTCCTTGGTGGAGCCGTCTTCCATGAAGACGTCGATGTGCGGGATGACGTTGAAGGCGATGCGCTTGGTGAACTTCTTCGTCTCCACCGGGTCAGCGACGAAGACCGCGCGCGTCTGGGTGAAGAGCTCGTCCATGCCCGCCTTGCCGGCGCCGGAAACCGACTGGTAGGTCGCCACGACGACGCGCTTGATCTTCGCCTTGTCGTGCAGCGGCTTGAGGGCGACGACGAGCTGCGCGGTCGAGCAGTTCGGGTTGGCGATGATGTTGCGGCGGCTGAACTGGCTGATCGCGTCCGGGTTCACCTCCGGCACGACAAGCGGCACGTCGGCGTCGTAGCGCCAGGCCGACGAGTTGTCGATGACGACGCAGCCCTGCTTGCCGATCTTCGGCGACCACTCCTTGGACACGTCGCCGCCGGCCGACATCAGGCAGATGTCGGTGTCGGAGAAGTCGTAGGTGGCGAGATCGCGTACCTTCAGCGTCCGGTCGCCGTATGAAACTTCCGTACCGACCGAGCGACGCGACGCGAGCGCCACGACCTCGCTGGCCGGGAAGCCGCGCTCTTCCAGGATGTTGAGCATCTCGCGCCCGACATTTCCGGTGGCGCCGGCGACTGCAATCTTGAATGCCATGTTCTTTGCTCCTGCTCCCTCACCGCTCTTCTTGGGGAACCCGCCGGCCGCCGCGGGTCGCTCGCCCCGGCCGGACCCGGGGTGAGGGCGAGTTGGCCAAGGGGTGTCAGACCGTGGTGGCGGTCGTTTTGGCCTTGGTTTTCGTGGAACGCGGGGCGCGTGCGGTCGGAGCCTGCCGACCCTTGCGATCCGTCATCTCGTGCGCCTGTCTGAGGCCGCGCATCGTTCGTTCCTCTGTCGCGGCAATCATGCCGCCAGGCTCCAGCCCGCGCGTGCTATCGCGCGCTTTGCGAAAGCTGTCAACGGTTCGCCGGCCGTGCTGCCGCAACGACATAGCGGCCCGTCAGCGGAATCGCCACACCGTCGTCCGCTTCACCTCCGAGTCCTCCAGCGCCCGGGTGACCGCCACCTCATGCACCGAAAGCTGCTCCAGGCGCTCCTTCGGAAGATAGGAACGGCCGGGGTCGCCGACCAGAACCGACGCACCGCGCGCGGCGAGTTCCGAGAACCACGGGACCAGGCGGTCGGCAAAGGCGCGATCGTAGAACACGTCTCCCGCAAGGACGACGTCCCAACCGTCGTCGAGTCCGATCAGGTCGGCCTCGCGGAACGAGACCGAGAGGTCGTTGGCGGCTGCGTTGAGCGCCACGGCCGCCGCGCAGAACGGATCGATGTCGCAGGCCAGCACGCTCGCCGCGCCGGCCTTCGCGGCGGCAATCGCCACGAGCCCGGAGCCCGCGGCGAAGTCGAGTACCGTCCGCCCGCGCACGACTTCGGGACGGTCGAGCACATGCCGGGCAAGCCCCTGCCCGCCTGCCCAGGCGAAGGCCCAGAACGGCGGCGGCAGGCCGATTTCCTCCAGTTCCGCCTCGGTCCGGTGCCACAGCTCGTGCGCCTCGTCGGCGAGGTGCAGCCGCAGTTCCGGTACATGCGGCGGCGCCAGCAGCGCGGTATTGGCGCGGACGAAGTCTGACCGGTCCCGTGCCGAAATGCTCACGCCGGGTCGACGCCCCCCATGCGGCAGATCTCCAGCCACTCGTCCTCGGCGACCGGCTGCACCGACAGGCGCGAATTGTTGACCAGAACCATCTTGGCGAGTTTTGGATTGGCCTTGCAGGCCTCCATGGTCACCGGCTTCGGCACGTCCCTGACGGCGCGCACGTCAACGCATTCCCAGCGCGGATCGTCCGTCGTGCTGTCGTGATGCGCGGGCTTGATCACCTCCACGATGCCGACGATCGCGAGGCCCTCGTTGGAGTGGTAGAAGAACCCCCGATCCCCGACCTTCATCGCCCGCATGTTGTTGCGCGCCTGGTAGTTGCGCACGCCGTCCCATTCGGTGCCACTCTCCCCCCTGGCCTTCAGCGCCTCGAAAGAAAAGACGGACGGCTCTGACTTGAACAGCCAGTATTGCATGGGGAACGTCTCCGGGCGGGTCAGGCGGGCTTGTTGAAGGTCCAGGTCCAGGCGTGGAACTCCGTCTCGGCAAAGAGGCCAGCCTTGGTGTAGGGATCGGCGTCGGCGAGCGCCTTGGCCTCGTCGAGATCGGCCACCTCATAGACCACGAGGCTGCCGTTGGGCTTGCCTTCCGCGTCGAGGAAGGGGCCGGCGAGCTTCAGCTTGCCCTTGGCGTTCAGCTCTTCGAGATAGGCGACGTGGGTCGGTCGGGTGTCCAGCCGCAGCTGCAGGTGACCGGGCTTGTCCTTGGCGATCAGGGCGTAGAGCATCTGTTTCCTCTCGGTTTCCTCTACCTCGTTCCTATCCGCTCGGGGCGGCGGGCGCATCAGCCGTCATCGGGGCGATGACACGAATCCGGCTTTGTCCACCGCCAAACTCAGGCCTTCGCGCCCCTGCGCCCGTGGCCGATCACCGGCTCGGACACGCTGTCGAGCGGCCAGCGCGAACGCGGCGCCGCCGCCATCCCGTCCTCGACGATCCCCGCGCGTAGCCTTTCGATGCCGGCCCAGGCAATCATCGCGGCGTTGTCGCCGCAGAGCTTTTGTGGCGGCGCGATGAAGGCAAAGCCTTCCCTTGCGCACAGCCTCTGCAGCGTCTCGCGGACGCACTGGTTCGCCGCGACGCCGCCCGCGACCACTAGCGCCGGCTGGGCGACGGCGGGATGCTCGGCGCGAAAGCGCGCGATTGCCCGCCCGACCCTGTCGGCGAGCGACGCGGTGACAGCCGCCTGGAACGACGCGCAGATATCGGCGACGTCCTGCTCCGACAGCGGCGCGATCGCGCTCGCCGCCTGCCGTACCGCTGTCTTCAGCCCGGAGAAGGAGAAATCGGGCCGCTCCGCCCCCTTCATCGGCGCCGGCAAGGCAAAGCGGGCCGGATCGCCGGACCTCGCAGCCCGCTCGACGCTCGGCCCGCCGGGGTGCGGCAGCGCCAGGAGCTTGGCCGTCTTGTCGAAGGCCTCGCCCAGCGCGTCGTCGATTGTGGTGGCCCAGCGCTGGTAGTCGCCCACGCCGCGTACCAGCACGATCTGCGTATGCCCGCCGGAAACGAGCAGCAGCAGGTAGGGAAAGGCGATGCCGTCCGTCAGGCGCGGCGTAAGGGCATGGCCCTCGAGATGGTTTACCGCCAGGAGCGGCTTGCCGGTCGCATGCGCGATCGCCTTGGCCGTCATCAGCCCGACGATCAGCCCGCCGATCAGTCCGGGCCCGGCTGTCGCGGCCACGGCATCGACGTCAGCGAGCGACACGCCTGCATCGGCAAGCGCAGCCTCGACCAGCCCGTCCAGCGCCTCGACATGGGCGCGCGCGGCGATCTCCGGCACGACGCCGCCGAAGGCCGCGTGCTCCTCGATCTGGCTGAGCACCGCGTTGGACAGTATCTCGGCGCGGCCGTCGCCGGCCAGCAAGACGACGCTCGCGGCCGTCTCGTCGCAGCTCGTCTCTATGCCGAGGACACGGATCATGGACACGCAGCCGCACCTTGGTTGCCGGGTCGGGAAGAGATCATTAGGTAGGGCGTCGACATCAGAATTTCCCGGCGCCTATCACGGACGAACCACCGCATGCAAACCGACAGGCTCAGGATAGGCACCCGCGGCAGCGCGCTCGCACTCGCTCAGGCCCACGAAACCCGCGCCCGCCTCATGGCCGCGCACGGCCTTCCGGAGGAGGCGTTCGAGGTGGTGGCGATCTCGACCAGCGGCGACCGTATCCAGGACAGGCCGCTTTCAGAGGCCGGCGGCAAGGGCCTTTTCACCAAGGAGCTAGAGGAAGCGCTGCTCGACGGCCGCATCGATATCGCCGTGCATTCCTCCAAGGACATGCCGACGGTGCTGCCAGACGGGCTGGAGCTTTCAGCCTTCCTGCCGCGCGAGGACACGCGCGACGGCTTCATCGGCCGCAGCGCCACGACCATCGCCGACCTGCCGCATGGCGCGACGGTCGGCTCGTCGTCGCTCCGCCGGCAGGCGCTCATTCGCCGCATGCGCCCCGACCTCTCGGTGGTGACGTTCCGCGGCAACGTGCAGACGCGGCTGCGCAAGCTCGAGGATGGCCAGGTCGACGGCACGATCCTCGCTTCCGCCGGCTTGCGACGGCTCGGGCTCGCACGGGTCGTGACCCATCTCATGCCGATCGACCTCTTCCCCCCGGCCCCGGGCCAGGGTGCGATCTGCATCGAGTCGCGCATCGGCGACGCGGCCGTCCAGGCCATGCTCGAGCCGATCCATCATCGCGACACCGGCCTCGCGCTGGCCTGCGAACGCGGCTTCCTCGCCGCGCTGGACGGCTCCTGCCGCACTCCGATCGCAGGGCTGGCCACGGTCGACGGCAACAGGCTGCACTTCTCCGGCCTCATCCTCACTCCCGACGGCCGGCAGTCGCACGATGTCGTGATGGACGGCCCGACCGGGGACGCGGAAGGTCTGGGCCGCCGGGCCGGCGAGACGGTCCGCGATAAGGCCGGCACGAGCTTCTTCGAAAGCTGGACCTGAATGCGCGTTCTGGTTACCCGGCCAGAACCCGGCGCGACCCGAACGGCGCAGCGCCTCGCCCGAGCCGGCCACACGCCGGTCGTGCTACCCCTCACAGAAACCCGTCCCCTGGCGGCCGTGCCCTCGCCCGACGCCATGGAGGCAGAGGCGGTCGTGATCACCAGCGCCAGCGCCATCCGCCATGCCGACGACGCGCTTCTCGCCGCGCTCGCAGACAGGCCGTGCTTCGCGGTCGGAGAACGCACGGCCGAGCTTGCACATGCTCGCGGCTTCGCGAACGTGGTGGTGGGGCCCGGCGATGCGGAAGGACTAGCAGATGTACTCCTGCGCGAGACGGAGCCAGCCCGGCGCGTCGTCTACCTCTGCGGACGACTGCGCCGCGACACGCTCGAACGAACGCTGAACGCGACGGGACGCCAGTGCATCGCGGTCGAGACCTACGACACCTGCGACCTGGACCACACCGGCGAAGCGGTTCGTACCCTCCTGGGCACGGAACCGATTGACGCAGTCCTGCTTTACTCCCGACACGCCGCCGAACGGCTGGGCGCCCTGTGGTCGATCGGGGGCCTCGCCGAATGCACAAAATCGGCTTCGCTGATCTGCATTTCGCCGAGAACTGCGGAAGCAACCACCTGGTTTCCGGGAAGAACGGTCGCAATTGCGGCCGCGCCCCATGAAGAAGCCATGTTCGCCGTACTCTCTGATGCGGCGAAGCGCGACGCGACCTGACCCTTCCCTGGGCGGTCGGGTATGCTAGGTACCATCCTGTTGAACGGAGCGAGGGCCAGTCATGGTGAAGACGCCGAGGACGCGGCACGCGAAGGGCGGACGCCCGCTGGTCACGATTGATCTGGAGCCGTCGGAGGTTAGCCCCGCCCCCGAGGAAAAGGCTGCGGCACCCGACACCACGGCGCTGCCAGAAGACAAAGCAACCCCGGCTACGCCCGGCGAGCCGGAAGCGGCCACGCAGGCGCGCGAGGACGCAGAGGCCGCGCTTGCGCCGAATGAGAATGCGTCCGTTCACGTAGAAGCCGCAGCGCCCTCCACAGAAGACAGCCCAGCCGCCGGGGAGACCTTCCCGGGCACGGCCTCGGACGCCGTCAAGGAGCCCTCGACCGAGACCGGAACCTCCGTCCCGCCGGAGCAGGAGTACCGGCCTGCCGAGTCCATGGACGCCGATCCTGACGCGGATCTCATGGCGGCAGTGGGTCGCGAGCAACCGAAGCCGTCCTACACCGCGCCGCCGCCGGCGGCGCGCAGCGACGGCATCGGGCGCGTAGCGGCCGGTGTCGTGGGCGGCATCGTGGCGCTCGCCGTGGCCGGTGGCCTGCAGGCGGCGGGGCTGCTCGGACATCCCGGCGCCGGCGGCACGGCACCCGACCAGTCGGCCGAGATCGCCAGCCTGCGTGCCGAAGTCGAATCGCTGAAGGGCGCCGGCGCTGAACCGGACACGACGACTCGCATCGAGGAACTGGGCAGCGGCCTGGATACGCTCCGATCCGAGGTCACGTCTCTGCGCGAGTCGATTCCCGCCGCCGGTTCCGAAGGCGAAGGCATGGCCTCGCGACTCGACGCGCTCGAATCCGAAATCAAACGACTGGCAGCCGACAGTGGCTCGCAGCCGGAGGCCCTCACCACGCTTGGCGAACGGGTCGCATCGGTTGAGACGGAAGCGCGCGCCGCCCAGGAGGCGTCCACGTCTGCCGCCGACCGCCTGTCCGCACTCGAGCAGTCGGTCACGGAGCTCTCGAACCGGGTCGATGCCCAGGCCCAACAGCCCAAGATCGCCCTTGCAATTGCCACGGCAGCCCTCAAGGCGGCCGTGGAGCGCGGCGCGCCTTTCCTCGCCGAACTGGAGACCTTCGCGGCGATCCATCCGGGAACGCCGGAAATCGAGACGTTACGCGGTTACGCCGGATCCGGTGTCCCGACCCGCGAAGATCTGCGCAAGGAAATGGAGACCGCAGCCACGGCCATGATCGCGGCATCGAGGCCGACGGATGCCAATGCTGGCTTAGTCGACCGGCTCCTCGACAGCGCCCAGTCGCTCGTCACCGTGCGCCCGATCGGGCAGGTGGCAGGCAGCGGCGTCCCCGAGACGATCGCGCGCATGGAAGTCGCGCTGAACGCGGGCGAGCTGGACAAGGCGCTGGCCGAGTACGAGACGTTGCCCGATCCGGTCAAGCAGGCGGGCGCGAGCTTCGCGGCGCGCCTCAAGGCGCGCGCGGACGTCGAGCGGATGGTCGACGAGGCCATCGCCAACGCGATGCGCGCGTAAGCGGGGAGAACCCATGATCAGGATCCTCTTCTACCTCGCTGTCGTATTCCTCATCGGGCTGGGCTTTGCCTGGCTGGCTGATCGGCCGGGCGACATGGTCGTCACCTTCGAGGGCTACCAGTACCGAGTCAGCCTGATGGTAGCCGCCGTCGCCGTCGTGGCGATCGTGGCTGCGGTGATGATCGCCTGGTGGCTGCTGAAGGCAATCTGGAACAGCCCCTATTCGGTTGCCCGCTATTTCCGGGTACGGCGCCGCGACCGCGGCTACCAGTCGCTCTCGACCGGCATGATCGCGGCCGGCGCCGGCGATGCGGCGCTGGCGCGCCGGATGAACATCCAGGCCGCGAAGCTGATCCGCTCGGACCAGGAGCCTCTCGTCCATCTCCTCGACGCCCAGGCGTCGCTTCTGGAAGGCGACCACGACGCTGCTCGCAAGAAATTCGAGGCCATGCTGGACGACCCTGAAATGCGCCTGCTCGGCCTGCGCGGGCTCTATCTCGAGGCAGAGCGGCTGGGAGACCGGGAAGCGGCGCGGCACTACGCCGGGCGCGCAGCCGACCTGGCTCCGCATCTCGACTGGGCGGCCGCCTCCAGCCTTGCCGACCGCATCGCGCGCGGCGATTGGGACGGCGCGATCAAGCTTGTCGAGGCGCAGAAGGGATCGACCCCGGCGGAGAAGGAAGTTTTTGCGCGTCGTCGCTGCGTGGTTATGACCGCCAAGGCGATAGCGCTGATGGACACGGATCCCGCCGGTGCCCGAAGCGCCGCGCTGGAGGCCAACCGGCTGCAGCCCGCCTTCGTGCCGGCTGCACTGGCTGCCGCGCGCGTGCTCTTCCGCAACAACGATACCCGCAAGGGCGCAAAGATTCTCGAAGCGGCATGGAAGGCAAATCCGCACCCGGAAATCGCTGAGCTCTACGTCCATGCTCGCCATGGCGACGCCGTGAACGACCGCCTTGCGCGGGCGCACCGGCTGCGCGCCATCAAGCAGAACCATCCTGAATCGGAACTGGCAGTGGCGCGCGCAGAACTCGACGCACGCAATTTTGCCGCCGCCCGCGCAGCGGTGCAGTCGGCCATCCGCATGCGTCCGACCGAAGGCGCCTGGCTGTTGCTGGCCGACATCGAGGAAACCGAGACGGGCGATGTCGGCAAGGTGCGCGAGCTTCTCGGCCGCGCCGTACGTGCGCCGCGCGATCCGGCCTGGGTCGCCGATGGTTACGAGAGCGACCACTGGCTGCCGGTCTCCCCGGTGACGGGCCGGCTCGATGCCTTCGAATGGCGCGCTCCCGTCGAGCGGCTCGGCCAGATCGTAGAGCCGGCCGATGGTGAAATGCTCAAGGAGCTTTCGGCTCCTGTCCCGGCGACGAACGTCGCGCCCGCACAGGAGGCCACGATTGTTCCGCCTGCGGAGGTGACCGTTCCGGCTCCGCCCGTCACCGAAGGCGACTTGCCTGCGGCTGACGACGCCGACGCTGCCGCGCCGGCACCCGTCCCGGCCAACGATGCGGGCCAGCCGGTCGCTCCGGCCGCCGACGCCGTCGCACCCACGGCGGCGGCCACGGACGCTCCGGTGGAGCATCCCGAACCGGAAGAGACATCGACGCCGCGCCTTCCCGACGACCCAGGCGTCGATCCTTCCGACGAGAAGGCGCCGCGCCGCTTTCGCCTGTTCTGAACACTCAAGCCCTTATGAAGGACCAACAATCCATGCTCGAGCGCATGCTAGCCTTCCTGAAGGACATCCCTCGGCCGGCCGGCGGCGCGCGGCAGAAACCCCACGACGACCCGCGCGTCGCCGTGGCCGCGCTGATGTACCACGTCATGGACGCGGACGGCGTGCGTCAGGACGCGGAGTGGGACCGCATCAAGCAGCTTCTGTCGGAGACCTACGGCATAACCGGACGTGAACTGGACGAGCTGGTGCAAGCCGGCGAAGCAGCCGACCGGGAGGCCATCGATCTCTACGCCTTCACCAGCGTCCTCATGCGTCATCTCGACGAGAAGGCGCGAATCGACTTCATTCGCCTCATGTGGGACGTGGTCTACGCGGACGGGGAATTGCACGAGCTTGAGGACAACACGCTCTGGCGCGTCTCCGAGCTTCTCGGCGTCGACACCCGCGAACGCGTCCTCGCACGCCAGCAGGCCGCCCGGCGGGCGCTGGGCTCAAAGGGCGAAGCCGACGACTAGCATGCCTTCCTCGCGGCAACGCCCGAAGATCCTCGTCGTCCTGCACCAGGAGCTTTCCAGCCCCGGTCGTGTCGGGCAACTACTCGTCCAGTCCGGTTTCGATCTCGACATACGGCGGCCGCCTCTCGGCGACCGGCTCCCCGACACGCTTGCAGAGCACGCCGGCGCCGTTGTTTTCGGTGGGCCGATGAGCGCCAACGACCCCGACGAGTTCGTCCGGCGCGAGACCAACTGGCTGTCCGTGCCGCTCGTGGAGAACCGTCCCTTTCTCGGCATCTGCTTGGGCGCGCAGATGCTGGTGAAGCATCTCGGCGGCGTGGTGCGCGGCCATGACGACGGGCTGGTGGAGATCGGCTGGTATCCGATCCGCCCGACGCCGGAAGGCCAGGCGCTGATGCACTGGCCGGAGATGGTGTACCACTTCCACCGCGAGGGATTCTCGCTGCCGAGCGGCGCGACCTTGCTTGCGACGGCCGAAACTTATCCCAACCAGGCCTTCCGCTACGGCGAAAACGCCTGGGGCATCCAGTTTCATGCCGAGCTGACGCGCATGATGATGCAGCGCTGGGTCGTGCACGGGGCGCATCGCTTCGTGCTGCCGGGCGCGCAGCCGGGTCGCGACCACTTGGGCGGCCGCATGATCTGGGACGTTCATCTCAAGCAGTGGCTGGTGGAGTTCCTCCACCTGATCTTCGGCACCGCGGACAAGCCGCGCGGATAGGCGACGCTCAGTCCCGTCCCTGCAGGTGCCGGACCCTCCGCAATTGCGGGAACAGCCACCCCCACAGGCCCGCCACCGCCACGGCGCCTGCCCCGCCAAGCACCACGGCCGGCACCGTCCCTATCAGCGCCGCCATCGTGCCTGCGCGGAACTCGCCGAGTTCGTTCGACGCGCCGAGGAAGACCATGTTGACCGCGTTCACTCGCCCGCGCACCTCGTCCGGCGTCCATAGCTGCAGGAGCGTCTCGCGGACGTAGACGCTCACCATGTCGGTGGCCCCCACCAGCGCCAGCGCAATGATCGACAGCCAGGCCACGGTCGAAAGCCCGAACACCACCGTCGACACGCCGAACAGGGCGACGAACACCAGGAGGATCACGCCAGCGTGGTCGCGCAGCGGATGTCCCGCCAGCCAGACAGCGACGAGGATCGCCCCGATACCCGGAGCGGCGCGCAGCACGCCGAGTCCCCACGGCCCCAGGACGAGGATGTCGCGAGCAAAGACCGGAAGCAACGCCGTCGCGCCCGACAGGAGCACCGCGAACAGGTCGAGCGAGATGGCGCCGAGCACCACCTTTTCCTGCCAGATGTAACGGAAACCGGCGAACAGCGCATCGAAGGAAGGCCGCGCAGTGTTCATTCGCTGCTGCGGCTTCGGTACGAGGAAGATGAGCAGCGCGGCGATCGTCATAAGCACCGTCGCGCAGGAATAGGCCGTTACGGCCGAGATGCCGTAGAGGAGGCCCCCAGCCACGGGGCCTACGATCGTGGCAGTCTGCCAGGCCGAGGAATTCCACGCCACCGCGTTGGCGAAGGCCTCGGTGGGGACCAGGTTCGCGACAAGGGACGCCGATGCCGGTCCCATGAATGCCCGTGAGATGCCGAACAGAAGCAGGATGACGAAGATCGGGCCGACCGCGTCGAGCCCGCGCATCGTCAGGACGAGAATGGAGAGGGCGCAGAGCGCCTCCAGCGCGATCGACAGGCCCATGATGAGGCGCCGGCCGAACCTGTCAGCAACCGTGCCGGTTACGAGCACCAGAAGGAGAGAGGGTGCGAACTGGACCAGCCCGATCATGCCGAGGTCGAGCGGATCCCGCGTCAGGTCGTAGACCTGCCAGCCCACCGCAACCGACAGGATCTGCGTGGCGAACGTCGCGAAGAACCGCGACGACCAGTAGAGCAGGAAGGGTCGGTGACGAAAGGCGGCGAAGCGCTCGGCTGAGACAGCGGACATGAATGCCGGAAACCGCCTTTGTGTTCTGGGTCGGAAAGAGCTTGCGCACCGCCTTAGGTGAATCGCGCCTTCGAAAGAAGAGACCAGCTCGACAAATTCACGCTCGCGGACCTCTGGAGAGACGACCTTCGACGATTTTTCCCCGCTGGCCGATTGCAACCAACTTCGGGACCTTGGAAAAAGCAGTCGTCAAAGCTTGCGAATACGTCCAGGTGGGAGGCGCGACGCCATGGCGACGAGACTGTTGGCGGACGGATTCGAGCGCCTCGCTCCTGAGCTGCTGGCTGCCTGGCGGGAAATCCCGGTCACCATCGCCTCCGACGTCAGCCCGGACAGGATCGTCATCGACCCGCTGATCCGTCCGCTGCGGCCATTGCCGCTCGGCGTCCGCATGGTCGGCCAGGCCGTGACGGCGTGGTGCGAGCGTGGCGATTTCGGCGCGATGCTCCACGCGCTCGACCTGTCGCAGGCCGGCGACGTTGTGGTTGTCGATGCCGGAGGCTGCCTGCAGACGGCCTATGCCGGCGAAATCCTCTGCGGCCATGCGCGCCGGCGCGGCATCGCCGGTCTGGTGATCGACGGCGCGCTGCGCGACATCGACACGATCGCTTCATGGCCAGACTTTCCCGCCTATGCGCGCGGCAACACGGCGCGCGGCCCGCTGTCGAAGGACAAGGGAACCGTCATGGGCGAGATCCTGCTCGGCGGCGTGATCGTGCGGCCCGGTGACATCATCCTCGGCGACAATGACGGCATCGCCGTCATCCCCCTCGCGAGAGCAAGCGGAATGCTGGAGCAGGCCCGGATGCGTATCTGCATGGAAGCGCGATGGTCCGCGGCCCTTGAGTCTGGCGCGACGCTGCGGGAGGCGCTTGCGGTTCCCGACGCGGTGCCCCCCCTCCGGGAATAGACAACTTCCTAGTTACCGGCCACGACGCGCATGGTTGCCGGCTCCGGCAGGCGGCGCCACGTGAGCCAGGACAGCAGGGCGATGAGTCCCATCGCCGGCACGACCGTTGCCATCGCCAGAACGGGATCGCCGACCAGCGCGCAGGCGATTCCTCCCAGCAGACCGAAGCCCATCTGGAAGAAGCCGCTCATCGACGAGGCCGCGCCCGCGATGTGCGGGAACGGCGCGAGCACGGCAGTGGTAATCGCCGGCATGACGAAGGCGATCCCGAAGGCATGCACGGCCACCGGTCCCATCACCCCCAGGAACGTCGGCGGGAAGACGCGAAGCCCCACGGCCAGGGCCACGCTTCCGATCGCGACCATGATCATTCCGGGCAGGATCAGCCGCACGGCCCCGAAGCGCCCGAGCAGCCGACGCACCGCCAGCGAACCCATGAAGTAGAAGCCGGACTGCATCAGCATGCCCACGCCGAACTGGCTCGGGCTGAGCCCGACGCGATCCATCAGGATGAAGGGCAATACCGTCGCCTGCGTGTAGATCGCGCCGACCGAGCCGCCGAGCACGATGCTGGCGAGCACGAAGTAGCGGTTGGCAAGGACCGAGGCATAGGACCGGATCAGCGCGGACGGCCGGATCAGGCTGACATTGCGGCGCACCGTTTCCTTCATGAAGAACTGGACGCACAGCATGATCGACGCCGCCGCGACGAGCATCGCCACGAAGATGGCGTGCCAGCCCGCGACCTCCATGATGAGGCCGCCGAGCGTCGGCGACATGGCCGGGCCGATGCCGAGGATCAGCCCCATGAGGTTCATGATCCGGGCTGACCTTTCCGACGTGAACAGGTCACGCACAACGGCCCGCGCCACCGACCAGCCCACCGCCGCACCGACGCCCTGCAGGAAGCGCGCCACGATCAGCGTGTCGATGTCGGGGGCCAGCAGCGCCATCACGGACGCGAGCAGGTAAATGCCCATGAAACCATGTACCACCGGCTTGCGCCCCAGCCCGTCGGACAGCGGGCCGCAGAAGAGCTGCGCGATCGCGAATCCGGCGAAATAGAGCGACAGCGTCATCTTCACGGCCGCTTCGGTGGTACCGAAGGCGTGGACGATCTCCGGCATCGCCGGCGTGAACAGCGCCATGGAGACGGGGCCGATCGCCACCAGCATGGCGCCGATGATGCTGACCCGGCGCTCGCTCATCACCGGTGTCGATTCCAGGCGGGGCTGCATGTTCATGGCGCGTCACCCGCCTTCCTTGCGTCCCGCGCCGCGCAAAGATTGGCGCGCATCTTCTTCATGATCTCGATCATGCGGTCCCAGTCTTCGGCGGGGATACCCTCACCCGCCGTCTTGCGCGCCTGGGCACCCAGCGGCCTGATGCGCGCCAGGAGTTCCTCACCCGCCTTGGTCAGGTGGACGAGATTGGCGCGGCGATCGGCAGGGTCGGCCTTCCGTTCGATCAGCCCCGCCGTCTCGAGGCGGTCGAGCGATGCGGAGAGGGTCATCGCCTCGACCCCTATGCGATCGGCAAGCACCGCCTGCTTCACCGCCCCGGCGCGCGCCGCATGGCTCAGCGTGCGGGCGTCACCCGGTGTGATGCCGAGCCCGGCCTCGCCGATCAGTCGGTCCATCTCCGCGCGCATCAGGCGCGTGAGATCCGTGACCAGGAAGCCGAAGCTGTCGGGATCGACTGCGCGCGACAATGATAAGGGATCCTTATTATAAGGCGCTCTTACGGGTGATGATGCAGAGCGTCAAGCGTTGCGCATGGGTGATCCGGCGCCTACATGGCAACGGCACGCACCCCGGAAGGACGATCATGGCCATCCACGTCGATCTCGACAGTCATCCTCTGACCAACTGGAAGGGTCCGCACGGACTTCCGGACTTCACGCGTATCGACGATGCGGACTTCGGGCCCGTCTTCGACGCCGCCCTTGCAGCCCACACGGCCGAGATCGCGGCGATCACCGACAGCTCCGAGGCCCCGTCGATCGGGAACACGCTCGCCGCACTGGAACTGTCGGGCGAGGCTCTCGACCGTGTTTCGGCGATCTTCTGGTGCAGGGCCGGCGCCCACACCAACGAGGTGATCCAGAAGCTGGAGCGCGAGATCGCGCCGAAGATGTCGCGTCACTGGTCGGCCATCTCGATGAACGAGAAGCTGTTCGCGCGGATCGACGACCTCTACGCCCGGCGCGACACGCTCGGGCTCGATGCAGAGACGCTGCGGGTTCTGGAGAAGACCTGGAAGAGCTTCGTGCGGTCCGGCGCACGACTGGACGCAGAGGGCAAGAAGAGGCTGGCCGCCATCAACGAGGAGCTTGCCGGGCTCGGAACCCGCTTCAGCCAGAACCTCCTGGCCGACGAGAGCAGCTGGGTGCTGCTGCTCGACGAGAAGGACCTCGACGGGCTCCCGGACTTCCTGCGCGACGCCATGGCCCAGGCCGCCAAGGCGCGCGGCCACGAGGGCCGCTACGCCGTCACCCTGTCGCGCTCGATCTACGAGCCCTTCACGACCTACTCGACCCGCCGCGACCTCCGCGAGCAGGCGTGGAAGGCCTTCATCATGCGCGGCGAGAACGGCGGCGAGACCGACAATGGCGAGGTCGTCCGTCGTACCCTCGAGCTGCGCGCCGAAAAGGCCGCCCTGCTCGGCTATGAGAGCTACGCGGCGCTGAAGCTGGACGACACCATGGCCAAGACGCCGGACGCCGTCCACGGCCTGCTCAATCCTGTCTGGGAGAAGGCCCTCGCCAAGGCGGCCGCCGACCGGGAGGAAATGCAGCGGCTGGCCGCCGAGGCCGGCAGCAACGACGTCATCGCCGGCTGGGACTGGCGCTTCTGGCAGGAGCGGCTGCGGGCGGCGAAGTACGCGTTCGACGAGGCAGAGCTTAAGCCCTACTTCCAGCTCGACCGCATCATCGCCGCTTGCTTCGACGTGGCCGGCCGGCTGTTCGGCCTCTCCTTCGAGGAACAGCAGGGGATACCGTTGTGGCACCCCGATGCCCGCGCCTTCCTGGTCCGACGTAAGGACGGCAGCGAGCTCGGTCTCTTCCTGGCCGACTATTTCGCCCGTCCCTCGAAGCGTTCCGGTGCCTGGATGAGCTCGCTGCAGTCCGGATACCGGCTCGGCAAGGGCTCGCGGCCGATCATCTACAACATCATGAACTTCGCCAAGGCCGCGGCCGGCGAGCCCGCGCTGCTCTCGGTCGACGAGGCCAAGACGCTGTTCCACGAATTCGGCCATGCGCTGCACGGCATGCTGACCGACGTCACCTGGCCGTCAGTGTCGGGCACCTCCGTCAGCCGCGACTTCGTCGAGTTGCCCTCGCAGCTCTACGAGCACTGGCTGACCGTGCCGGAAGTGCTGGAGAAGCACGCGCTCCACCACGAGACCGGCGAGCCGATGCCCAAGGAGCTGCTCGACAAGATGCTGGCCGCCCGGACATTCGGCGCCGGCTTCGCCACGGTCGAGTTCACCGCGTCCGCGCTGGTCGACATGGCCTTCCACGCCCGCAAGGACGCACCCGGGAATCCGCTCGCCTTCGAGGCCGAGACCCTTGCCAAGCTGCAAATGCCGGACGCGATCGCCATGCGCCACCGCACCCCGCAGTTCCAGCACGTCTTCGCCGGCGAGGGCTACTCGGCCGGCTATTATTCCTACATGTGGTCGGAAGTGCTTGACGCCGACGCCTTCGCGGCTTTCGAGGAGACGGGCGACCCCTTCAATCCCGAGCTTGCCGAGAAGCTTCGCAAGAACATATACGCAGCCGGCGGTTCGAAGGACCCGGAGGCCCTCTACACAGCCTTCCGCGGCAAGCTGCCGTCACCCGAGGCGATGATGGTGAAGCGGGGGCTGGTCTAGGCCAGCCTCAATCCGGGTAACATCCGCTGGAGATGTGAGGCCAAGTCGCGGCCTTGCAGCCCAGCGCCCGCTGGCGGTCTCGAAACTCGGCGCTCACCGGTCCGGTCACGATCGGATCGACGCCGTAAGGCGCATCTGCGAAGATTTCCGAGGCATCTTCCGCCGGCGGGAGCGGCTGGAGCGGTGTGTCCGGCAGCGCGACTTCCGCACGTGCCAGCGCGAAGCCGCCATCGGGCGCCGCCGATCCCGAGGACGCAAGCGCGGGCAGCAGGGCGAACGCAGCCAACGCCGCCACCCGGACCGAACGCCACCCGTAGTTGAAATGGAACTGTGTCATGCCCGAGAACCATGCCGGCGGAAAATGGTTCCACCATGTCCGCATGCTCCAGTAGGCGCTGATACCGTTAACGAAGGGTTACGAGCCGCGCGCATTCTTTCGCTTTTCGCGAAAGGTGCGGGCGAAACGGGACGGGCATTGCGTCTGCTCTCGTGCAGCTGCCGGATATAATCGCGACGACCGCCGCAGGTGCAGCGGTGGTCGTCCGATCTTCAGAATTGCGGCCAGCTCCGCAGGCTGATCCAGGTCTTGCGGTCGAGCCGGTACCGCTCGATCGGTACCTGGCCGGCGGAGATGGAATTCATCATTCCCTGGCCCGCATACTGGAAGCCGCACTTGTGGATCACCCGCCGCGAGGCGGGGTTGATGACCCGGCAGGCGGCGTGCAGCACCCCGGCTTCCGTTTCCCGGAAGGCCAGATCCACAAGGGCGTGCGCGGCCTCGGTGGCGAAGCCGCGGTTCCAGTAGGGCTCGCCGATCCAGTAGCCGAGTTCCAGCCCCCGCTCCGTCAAGTTCAGGCCGGCGCAGCCGATGAGCGTTCCCGTGCCGATGAGGGTGATCGCGTACCCGACCCCCGCGCGGCGCTGCTGCTCCATGTGGATGAAGGCACGGGCATGGCCGATGGAATAGGGATGCGGCATGCGCGCCAGCATATCCGCGATGTGGCGGTTGTCGGCAAGGGTGGCGATAGCCTCCGCATCCTGCTCGCGTGGCGCGCGCAGGATCAGGCGCTCGGTGACCAGCCGGGGCCGGTCGATGCGCAGACTTTCGTCCTCGGCGACTTCCTTTTCGGCAACCATGGCTTCCTCCAGGCAAAGAAAAAGGAGAGATGGTGGCCCATCTCTCCTGATGCTTTTTCGGCCTGAGCCAAACACCGGTCCCGAGATGGGTCGCCGGTGTTTTGGTGCGGATACCGGCTATTCCGCTGCTTCGACGAGTGGATTCACGGATACGTAGGTTCGGCCGTTGCCTTTCTTGGCAAACGACACGGTGCCGGCCTGCAGGGCGAAAAGGGTGTGATCCTTGCCCATGCCGACGTTCACGCCGGGGTGCCACGACGTGCCGCGCTGACGAATGATGATGTTGCCGGCGCGAACCGCCTCGCCGCCGAACTTCTTCACACCAAGGCGTTTGGATTCGGAATCGCGACCGTTACGCGACGAACCACCAGCTTTCTTGTGTGCCATGACAAACTCCTTTGCGCTCGAAAGCGCTCGATCTTCGTTTGCGGCGCTTCGCGCGCCGCGTCAAGCCCCGTTGCGCTTACTTGGCCAGCGCTTTTGCCTGTTCCTGCCAATCGCGGATCTGATCGGCGCTGAACGGCATGTTCGCGTCGATGCGCGCGATGTCCTCTTCGGTCAGCGCGGCGAGCTGCGCGAAGGTGGTCAGGCCCTGCTCCTTGAGCTGGCCGGCGGCCACCGGACCGATGCCCTTGATGACCTCGAGGTTGTCACCCTCGCCGGCCGGAGCGGTAAACAGCGGCGCGGCGGCTGCGGGCTTGGCCTCGGCCTTCTTCTTCGACGGCTTCGCGCCCCCGGTCAGGATCTCCTCGATCCGCACGTAGGTCTCGTGCTGGCGGTTGCCGCGCTTGCGGCGCGAATTCTGCCGGCGACGCTTCTTGAACGCGATGACGGTGCGCGCGCGCCCCTGCTCGACGATCTCGGCCGTGACGCTGGCGCCTTCCACGAAGGGGGAGCCGAAGGTGGCGTTTTCGCCTTCGCCGAAGGCGAGGACTTCACCGAACGTCACGATGTCGCCGGGATTGCCCGGATGACGGTCGATCTTGATGACGTCGTTGGCGGCGACGCGGTACTGCTTCCCGCCGGTCTTGATGACTGCGAACATTTCTGAACCTTTCACTGTTCGTCCGGCCTGGATGCTGGCGCGCCCGGCCGTCTTTTTGTCAGTCGTCTTCTGTGTGGCTCGTTTGGCAACAAACGAAACCCGGCGCGGAGTCATCCTCCACGCCGGTTGGCGCTCCGTTAGACGATGCCACGGAGCGAGTCAAGCCGAACGCCTCTTGGTACGACGCTCGGTGCCAGCGGAGGCCCGGGCGCAAAAACGATACGGCCGGCCCGCGTGCCCGCGAACCGGCCGTACCTGAAAACGAATGCCGGGATCAGGCGCTGGCGCGCATCTCTTCCGGCTCCCGCAGCACGTAGCCGCGGCCCCAGACGGTCTCGATGTAATTCTGCCCGCCCGACGCGTGGTCGAGCTTCTTGCGCAGCTTGCAGATGAAGACGTCGATGATCTTCAGTTCCGGCTCGTCCATCCCGCCGTAGAGGTGGTTGAGGAACATTTCCTTGGTGAGCGTGGTGCCCTTGCGCAGCGAGAGCAGCTCCAGCATCTGGTATTCCTTGCCGGTAAGGTGCACGCGCTGACCCGCGACCTCGACCGTCTTGGCGTCCAGGTTAACGACCAGATCGCCCGTCTGGATGACCGACTGCGCATGCCCCTTCGAGCGGCGCACGATGGCATGGATGCGCGCGATCAACTCGTCCTTGTGGAACGGCTTGGTCATGTAGTCGTCGGCGCCGAAGCCCAGGCCGCGGACCTTGTCCTCGATGCCGGCCATGCCCGAGAGGATCAGGATCGGCGTCTTCACCTTCGACAGGCGCAGCGTGCGCAGCACCTCGTAGCCCGACATGTCCGGGAGATTGAGGTCAAGAAGGATGATGTCGTAGTCGTATAGCTTGCCGAGATCGACGCCTTCTTCGCCGAGATCCGTTGTGTAGACGTTGAAGCTTTCCGACTTGAGCATCAGCTCGATGCTCTGGGCGGTAGCACTGTCGTCTTCAATCAGCAGAACGCGCATCTAAGTCCCCTTCTCTGCCGGCCGCCGCGACGGCGCGCGCGAGAGTCAACGTCAGAAGGCTGGCACGAAATGGTTAACAAACCCTCAGCAGCCTTCGCAACTCGCAATACCTTGCGTGTCAACTTTCATACCCACGCACCTGATTTCCGTTGAGAAATCGCGGTTCTTAACATCGCACTCAGGACAGGAGGAAACCGCCGTAACCGGTGCGACCGAACCCCACCGAGCCGGGCGCCGCAAACGGCCCGATTTTTACCCCGCCTTAAGCCCTCGTCCGTATGATTAATGATGCCCGTAAATGAAAAGTTACCCGAAGCGTAAAATCTTAGGGAATCGTTTGCAGGCGCCGGACGGTCGCCACGGAGGATCGAACCCGTGTCGCATGCCGGCAAAGGTAGGATGGGGTACCTTGTTGCGTAGCCGGAGTATCGACATGAAGTCACGCGTGAACCTAGTTCGGCTGAAGCAGTTCCAGGTCAACGAGAAGCGCAGGCAACTCGCGCAACTCGACGCGATGATCGCCGAGTTTGACCGCATGGCTTCCGAACTGGATATGCAGATCACCATTGAGGAGAAGAAGTCGGGGATCACGGACGTCACGCATTTCGCTTACCCGACCTTCGCCAAGGCAGCCCGCCAGCGCCGCGACAATCTGAAGAACTCCCAGGCCGACCTGGTCGCTCAGCGGGCAACGGCACAAGCCTTACTGCGTGAAGCTGAAGCGGAGCTTGCCAAGGCGCAGGCGCTGGAGACGCGCGACGGCAAGATCCGCGAGGCGGAGCCGCATGGCCGCAGCGCCATGATAGGCTGATCGGGATACGTCAGCGCGAGCTTTCCCGCGCCAGGGCAATGATGTAGACGGCTGGCATGGCGCGCGTCCTGCCCCTGCTCCTGTTTGCGGCTACGTTCTGTTTCGCGCTTGGCATCACGCTGCCGCTGATCCAGGTCGAGCGGCTTTATGTCTTCACCGACGAGCCGTCCCTGATCGAGATCGTCCGCGAGCTCTTCAACGGTGGAGATTATGTACTCGGTCTTCTCGTCGCCGGCTTTTCGCTCGGATTTCCGGCGCTCAAGCTGAGCCTCCTTCACATGGCCGCCTATCGCAACGATGCGCCGCGGGTGCCCGCCTGGCTCACCGCGCTGTCCAACTGGTCGATGCTCGACGTCGTGCTCGTCGCGCTGATCATTTTCGCGGCCAAGAACAGCGGTCTCGCCGACGCTTTCGCCCTATCCGGTCTCTGGTTCTTCGCGGCGTCCGTTGTTCTGACGGCGACGGCGGCAGCCCTAGCGAAATATCGTCACGGGCCGGCCTGACCGGAAGCCCAACATCGGGCAAACGACGACACGTCGATATGGAGGCCGGTCCGGCCGACCGCCGCCAAATTGATAAAATTCGCTTACACAGACGGGGTCGGTTCTGGTTTTCTTGGCCGGCTGCGCGTTCCGGCATCAAGCCGGCTTCGGACAGCCGATCCCTCCGTCGGCAAACTCAGGGACACCCGGAGACATGGAAGACCACGAAATCGCCTATCTCGTCGGCCGCCTTGCGACCTGCGGCATCTGGACGGGCGCCGGCCTGTTCAAGCTCTTCCATTTCGCCGGCTTCACCGAAAGAATGAAGGAGCTGAATTTCCCGCTTCCCGCGCTGTCCGCGGCGATCGTCATAACGATCGAACTTGTCGGGAGCCTCTGTCTCGCCATCGACTTCAACGTCTGGGCAGTGGCGCTGGTCTGGATCGGGTTTACGATCTGGGCGACTTGGCTCGAGCACCGTCATATCTACGACAAGCAGGGGAACTTCGTCTTTCCGCAATATGTCCAGATCTGCAAGAACATCTCGATCATCGGCGGCCTCATATTCATGATCCTGCTCGACAAGAGCCGACCTGAATGGCTGCTGTAGGAGAGACCGAGCGGTCCGCGATCGACGCCCACCTCAGCAAGTGAGGAAAGAGAGATTTTCGCGGTAGATGGGAAAGATCGGACAATGAGCTATCGCCGATTTCCCTTGCGTCAATTTCTGGATCGCAGCCCTGATCTGAGCCGAAGCGTCACCGATGCTTCAGTGCCTGTACTGCTGGATGCGTGTCGTACGCAGGCCGGCCAGCCCATATTCGTCGATCGACGCCTGCCACGACAAGAACTCTTCGGTCGTCAGCGCGTAGCGCTGGCAGGCTTCATCGAGGCTCAAAAGCCCGCCACGGACCGCGGCTACTACCTCGGCCTTGCGTCGGATAACCCAACGGCGCGTATTGGACGGAGGCAGGTCAGCTATGGTCAGCGGGCTGCCGTCGGGTCCAATGACATATTTCACGCGCGGTCGTACCAGATCGGTCATCATACTCTCTACAAAATGCACAGACCTAATCGCGGGCACGGTACGGCAGCAGCTTTAAAATAGGCTAAACGCAATTGAGCGCATGCGACGCATCTCCCGCCGGACTGGCATTGCGGCGGCGTCGCGACTATGTGAGCGGTACATTCGGGAATGCCGACAATGACCCATGCAAACAGTCTGGACCTGCCGGGCCGCCCGGAAGACACCCGCGTCGTCGTGGCGATGTCGGGCGGCGTGGATTCGTCCGTCGTGGCCGGACTGCTGAAGCGCGAAGGCTACGACGTCGTCGGCATCACGCTGCAGCTCTATGACCACGGTGCCGCCACGCACCGCCCCGGCTCCTGCTGTGCCGGGCGCGACATCGACGATGCGCGCCGCGTGGCGGAGACGCTGGACATCCCGCACTACGTCCTCGACTACGAGCGGCGGTTCCGCGAGGCCGTAATCGATCCGTTCGCGGCAAGCTATGTAGCCGGCGAGACCCCGGTGCCGTGCATCGCCTGCAACCAGACCGTCAAGTTCGCGGACCTGCTCGGTACGGCGCGCGAGCTGGGCGCTGCGGCGCTTGCGACGGGGCACTACATCCGCAGCCGGCCGAACGGTGCCCATCGGGCACTCTACCGCCCCGTCGATCTCGACCGCGACCAGAGCTATTTCCTGTTCGGAACGACCCAGGAACAGGTGGACTTCCTACGCTTCCCGCTGGGAGGCATGCCTAAGGCCGAGGTGCGAGCGCTGGCAGCCGAGTTCGGCCTGTCCGTGGCCGACAAGCAGGACAGCCAGGACATCTGCTTCGTGCCGCAGGGCCGATACTCGGACCTCGTGGCCAAGCTGCGCCCGGAAGCGGCCACCGGCGGCGAGATCGTCCACATCGACGGTCGCGTGCTGGGCCGGCACGAGGGCATCCTGCGCTACACGGTGGGCCAGCGCCGCGGCCTCGGCATTGCCGCCGGCGATCCGCTCTACGTCGTCCATATCGACGCGACGCACTCGCGCGTCATCGTGGGGCCCCGCGAGGCGCTCGAGACCCGGCGTGTCCGCATGCGGGCGCTCAACTGGCTGGGCGATGGCGAACCGGAAGAATTCGGCTCCGACGGCATTGAGGTGTTCGCCAGGGTTCGCTCCACGCGCCCGCCGCGGCCGGCACGGCTCTTCATGGACAAGGGTGAGGCCTGCGTGGAACTCACGGTCGGTGAGACCGGCGTTGCCTCCGGGCAGGCCTGCGTCCTCTACGATGCCGACGGTCCCGATGCGCGCGTGCTTGGGGGCGGGTTCATCGCCCGCTCGGAACGCGCCGACGCCACCGAGGCGCAGCTCGCCCGGCTCGGCGCCCTGCAAGGCGACCTCGCCGTTACCGCGTAGCGGAACCTTGCCCGGTCGTTGCAACCGGAGCATCGCCACTTCCGCGAGAGGTTCGATCAGGAAATATGCTCGGCGACGCCGAGATCCGGCACCTGCAGCCGCTGATCGGCGAGGCCCCGCCGCGCCGCCTTCGAGGCGTGCGTGACGGTTCCCGCCGTGAGGATCTTCAATACGTCGATCGCCTCTTCCCCGTCGGTCAACGGCTGCTCCCGCGTTTCGATGCAGTGCAGGAAATGCTGCAGCTCGCGCGTCAGCGGCATCCCCTCCTCCACGGAGACGTAGGTCGGCTCGTTTGTGGTGAAGGCCCACTGGCCGCTGTCCTTCCACACCTCGTGCGGATACAGCGCCAGCTTTCGCGCCCAGGGCTCCACGTCGTCGAAGACCGCCATCGCCTTGGTGCCGACGACCGTCAGCCGCCGCTCCCGATAGGGATTGAGGCGCGAGGCGAAGAGATGGCTCCGCAGGCCGTTGGGAAACTCCATGTGGAGATGAGCGAAGTCGCTCAGGTGATCGAGAAGGGCAGCACCCTCTCCGCGCACCTCGACCGGGGCACTGCCGGTGATCGCCAGGATCATCGACAGGTCGTGGGGCGCCAGGTCCCACAGCGCATCGTTCTCGGTATGGAACTTGCCGAGTCCGAGCCGGTGCGAGTGGATATAGCGCACCTCGCCAAGCTCCCCCGCGTCGACAAGCGACTTCAGCCTCTCGAAAGCCGGGTGGAAGCGCAGCACGTGGCCCGTCATGAAAAGCCGGCCTGCCTTCGCGGCCGCAGCGACCGATCTCTCGGCATCTTCGACATTGAGTGCGATCGGTTTCTCGACCAGCACGTCCTTGCCGCCGGCTACCGCCCGTATCGCCGCCTGCGCATGGAACTGCGGCGGCAGCGCAATGACGAGCGCATCGATGTCAGGATCGGTGAAGAGATCGGCAGGCGCGATGGCGCGGACGTCGTGCTCGACGGCAAATCCTTCCGCGCGGTCGGGATTGGCATCCGAGACGGCGGCGAGAGCGCCCAGAGACTTCAGCGTCCGGACATGGTTCGCGCCCCAGTATCCGCATCCAAGTACGGCAATACGCGGCATCATGAGGACATGCTTTTCAGTTGGCTCCGGATGGAGGCGGGTCGGCCGCGGGAATAGCGCGGCAGACGGGACCTGCTCAAGCCCGCGCCGTGCACGATTGGTTTCAATCCGCAACCGACTTCAAACTTCAGGTGACTGTTTCTGAGAAGATCGGCTGCTGCGGGCCAGCGGAAAGCGCTTCGATGCGGGCGGTCGCGACGCCGTGCGGGATGCGCGCCCACGCATCCTTCCAATGCCCGCCAAGCCATGGTACCCGCGCACTTCCGCCGGGACGGGTAGCCTACGCATGACCGATTTGAGCGCTCCAAACTTCCTCGTGGCTGGCGCTCAGAAGGCCGGTACGACCTATCTCTGCGACAAGCTCTCGCGGCATCCCGATATTTTCATAACAGCCCAGAAGGAACCTCTGTTTTTCCAGAGACGGTTCTCGAAGGACGGCTACGGGCAATATTTGTCGACGCACTTCTCGGCTGTCCGAAACGAGACCTGGATCGGCGAAGGCTCGACAACCTATTTCCAGGCGCCCCTGGCGCTGAAGAACATCGCCAGGGTGCTGTCCCCGGATCTGAAGGTCATCATCTGCCTGCGTCAGCCGACTGAGAAGGCTGTGTCTGCCTATCTGCACAATTGGAAGCGTGGCCGATATCCCACTCCCGTCAGCATCCTCGATGCGCCGGCGATTGCACACGGGTTGGCTCCCCGACTGTCATCCCTCTACTACGACCATGTCTGCCGCTGGCTTTCCGTTTTCCCGCGCCACCAGATCGAATTCCTCCTGTTCGACAAACTGAGGGACGATCCCGCGGCCTTCGTTTCCCAGGCCTTGGATTTTCTCGGGGTCGAGGGCGCCGTCGAGGCGGACCGCGAGCCTATCAACAAGGGTTCGGATATCGTCTGGGACGGCGACGTGCTGACGGTTAGAAAGCCGGGTCGGACCTGGCGGCCAATCATCCGCAAGGCCGAACTGTTGCAGTTGCACGAGAGCTACTTTCAGGACATCGATCTGCTCGAGGGACTACTGCAGCTCGGAATTTCCCACTGGAAGGAGTTCCCGACGTTCACCCGAGCGCGCAGATCGGCGCTCGACCTGTTACCCATCCTCCGACGGCGCTGAACCGACGCGTCGTTTGGCCGGTATTCACGCCACAAATGTCGATGAGACAGGGCCCGCAAGATCACGCCTGGCAGCGAGCCTGAAATCGCCGAAGGTGCGTCGATCGACCACGGCGGTACGAACGCTCTATGACCGCCGCATAGTGGGTGGAGAGGCGGGGCAGAAACAGTTGCCGACGGCCGTCGCTTCGTTCCGGCCTCGCCACGGATCGGCCGGCCCCGGGCAGGACCGGCGCTTTGGGCGTAGATAGTTAAACCGCGGCACGCCGCGACAGGTCGGCGGCCTCCCCTACCCCCTTGATCTCCTGGCCGATACCGACCGGGAAATGCCGGAAGCCGTGGCTGGTGACCTCGGATGGCTTGTAGACGTTGCGCAGGTCGAAGAACAGATCGCCTCTGAGCAGGCGCTTCAGGCGGACGAGGTCCAGCGCCCGATAGGCATCCCACTCGGTGATGATCACAACGGCGTCAGCGCCCTCGGCGGCGTGATAGGGACCGTCACACCAATCGACGTCCGAGAGCAATTCAGCTGCCCGCTCCATGCCCTGCGGATCGTGGCCGCGCACGCGCGCCCCGGCCGACTGCAGGGCCGGAACGATCGTCAGCGAGGGAGCATCGCGCATGTCGTCGGTATTGGGCTTGAAGGTAAGCCCCAGCACCGCGACCGTCTTGCCAGTCATGTCCCCGCCGAAAGCCTCCACGATGCGATCGGCCATGCTCTGCTTCCTGGCCTCGTTGACCTTCACGACCGTTTCGACGATCTGGAGCGGCGAGCCTGCGGACCGGGCCGTGCTGACCAATGCTGTCGTATCCTTGGGGAAGCACGATCCGCCATACCCCGGGCCCGCATGCAGGAACTTCGGGCCGATGCGCCTGTCGAGACCGATCCCCCGGGCAACATCCTGCACATTGGCCCCAACGCGCTCGCACAGATCCGCCATCTCGTTGATGAAGGTGATCTTGGTCGCGAGGAAGGCGTTCGCGGCGTACTTGGTGAGTTCGGCCGTCTCCAGCGTCGTGAATAGGATGGGCGTCTCGTTGAGGGAGAGCGGCCTGTAGAGATTGCGCATGACCTCGCGCGCGCGTTCCGTCTCGACCCCGACGACGACACGATCCGGCCGCTTGAAATCGTCGATCGCCGCACCCTCGCGCAGGAACTCCGGATTGGAGGCGACATCGACCGGGAAGCCCGGACGGATCGCCAGGATACGCCTCAGAATCTCCCGATTCGTTCCCACCGGCACCGTCGACTTGCAGGCGACAACGCAAGGACCCACCAGGCAAGCGGCGATCTCGTCGGCCGCGGCATATACGTAGGACAGGTCGGCGAAACCGTCGCCACGCCGCGAGGGCGTTCCCACGGCGATGAAGATGACCTCGGCACCCTTGACCGCAGCGGCGATGCTGGTCGAGAACGACAGCCTGCCCGCCTGCATGTTGCGATGCACCAGTTCGTCCAGGCCGGGCTCGTAGATCGGGATCTCTCCCCGCTCCAGCTGTGCGACACGAGTAGGTTCCCGATCGACGACGGTCACTTCATAGCCAAAATCGGAGAAGCAAACACCCGACACGAGGCCGACATAGCCGGCGCCAATTACCGCGATTTTCAATATAAACTCCTTGCAGACGTTCGCTTCGTCTCACCGCGCCGGGAACCGCCATTCAGCGTGGGGCTCACAGCGAATCTTCTGGCTCGGATTTCAAATATCCAGCTCAGACCGCCCGCCGACCCAGACCTGCAGGGGTGAATGTGACCCACGCATATCCTCAAGTCAACAATAGGGATGACCTGAGGATGGTCAGAAAGTAGAAGAAATTGTGCGGTGCGTCATTTTTCACGACGCGGTCGAAGCGACACCTGCCCGCCCTCTTGGGGCCGCGGCCCGGGCGGCAAACAGATAGTACGCCGCCATCTCCTGGGAGAACTTGCCCCGCTTGACGAGCCGCTGGTTCAGATCCCGATGGACCTCGGCCAAACGTTTCAACTGATCACCGGAGAACTTGAACCGGGGATATCTGTCGGTGCCAAATCTCTCCTGGAGAAGCGCAGCAAGACTCCTGCGCCCCTGCCGGTCCCGCACGACGTCGTACGACTTCTCGAGAATTTCTATTCCCTTCCGGGAAATGCTGACATTGGTGAAAGGGCTCTTCTCCTGATAGTTCCGGAACAGAATGCGGGGATCCTGCTCCGAGAATATCCGGTAGAAGGAGGCCAGATACGCGTCGGCACCTTCCCTTATGTTTTCGTACGGGACGACACTTACCTGCTGGGGAGTGAGAGCCTTGCTCATGGCGACGATGGGACGCATCCAGTCCAGCGGGCGGTCGAGGAACCTCTTGATGAACCGCTCCAGATTGGGCCTCAGCCCGACGTGATACTCCTGAACGAACGCGCTTTCGATGAATGTATCCTGTCGACGCACGTAAAAATTCACCTGCATTTCGTGCTCCGGGAAGAGCGATCTCAGGTTCTCGATTACAGTTGATATGCTCTTGTAGGGAACGGGACGTACTTCGCCGGCGATGTTCTCGACGCTGATGACAATCTTGTCCTTCGGCGCGCCGTTGAAGACGGTAGACAGGCATGTCGAGATTTGCGCCCTCGAAAGGGACGCAAGACCATCGGCTTTCTTCAGGGCCGCATGCAAACCCGTGCTGTAGAAAGGCTGGCGCCGCGCAATGGATATGCCTTCCGCCTCGAGGCTTGGCCGATTGACCTCCATCGATGCCTGCAGGAGCGTCGTTGCGGTCTTGTGGGCGCCAGGAAACAGGAAGAGCTTCTTGTCGGACATGCTAGGCCGCCCCGTCGGCTTGCGGGCGGGCATTTCGGGCCTGGGCTTCCCCGGCGCCGGATAGCCTGGCCGGCGACAGGACGGGCTCGTGCAGTTCCGGGGTCCGGTAGAAGTCGACGATCGTTTGCACGAAGCGTTGGCTTGTCATCTCCTCCGAATAGTTCGCCTCGATGTATTTGCGGGCGTTCTCGCCAAGCTCCGTCCGGAACGCATCATCCTGGAGCAGACGCTCGCAGGCGCTGAGAAATGCGTGGTAATCGCCGGGTCTGACGAGGAGACCGGTCTTCTCGTGGATGATGGTTTCGCACAAGCCTCCGACCCCGAAGGCCACGACAGCCTTTCCCGCGAGTCCTGCCTCGAGGGGCACGCGTCCGGCCGGTTCCTTCCATCGGGTCGGCAGGATGATCAGTTTCGCCCTCTGAATGCTGGCGAAAAGCGACCTGCGATCGGCCACATAGTCGAGGAAGACGATCTGGTCTGAAATGCCGTTTGCGGCAGCAAAGCGCTGGATGGCCGCCTTGGTCCGATCTCCACGACCCGCAAATATCACTCGCCGGCGCGGGTCAGCCTTGATCCAGTAGCGCGCCTTTCTGACGAACTCGTACTGACCCTTCGCATCGTTCAGCATGCCAATGCAAAGCAGATCGTCATGGCCGTTCGACGTCGCTACCTCGCCGTCCGTGACCTGCGATCGGCGGCCGGCCACGTTGGGAATGCGGACAATATGCGCATTCTCGCCGGCCACGCCCCTGATGCCTCTGGCCAGGAAATGACTGGTGACGATTATGGCGTCAAAGGCGCGAAGGCTGGCTCGTCGCCGCTGGGCGACCCGCTTGATGCTCAAGGTGTGCAGCCAGCGCTGAACGACGTGAGCCTGGGCATCTTCGCGCGTGCAACTGAAGGTGCATTTGTCGCAATAGGTCTTTCCGACAATCATCGGCTGATTGTGCCTGGCGCAGGTGAAACGGTTGTCCCGCACCACCGCGATCTTCCGCAGATTTTTCGGCAGAAGGGCGGTCAGGAGGATGCTTCTGGTATTGTCCGCAATGACCATCGTGCAGTCGGTCTTCGCGATGACGCGACGCAGGGCCTGGTATCTGCAGTCGGACTGGTCAAGAAGGTGATCCGTCAGGACGCCCCCCTTCGGGTTTGCGAAATAGCGAAGTCCCAGCGCCGCGAGGCGCTCAAGGATCTTCGCGCTCCAGAGCGAACCCAGGACGGGCAGGAGCCGCGCCCGCACTCGCGTAATCGCGCTCGCCGCGCCGAGCCGGCGGTGCCTCGCGCTGGACATGAAGTTGAATGGCCACGAGGCGGCGTTGGGCATCGACAGGACATCGACCCCATCGAGCGCATACCGCGTCGGCTCGAGAAGCTTGTCGTCGAATGTCACGACGAGCAGAAGCTCGCGTAGTTCCGAGGGAGCGCCTGAAAGCGCGTAGTGCAAGCTGACTTCCGCACCACCGATCGCGTTGGGGGGATAGCGGTCGGCAACGACGACGATCTTCTTGGCGCCCAGACCGTCGAAGATCTTCGCTTCACTCTGCATCGATCGTTTCAAGGACGCGCCGCGCCACCAGATCCCAGGTATACTGCTCCGCTATCGCGCTCCTGGCGTTGGCCGTGAGGCTTTGCAACACGTCGGGGTCCTTGGCCACGGCCGAGATCCTCTGAGCAACGTCCTGGGGATCGCCCGCCCCGCCGACACTGGTCACCATGTCCTTGGCGAAATCCGACGTCCCGTACAGCCCGTTGGCAATGCAGGCAGCCCCTGCTGCCGCATATTCGAGCAGCGAGATTCCGAAGCCCTCGTAGGCGCCTGTTTGTTCGTCATGGATAGACATCAGATAGCCGAAATCCGCCGCGCGCAGCATTTGCCACTTGGTCGCCTCGTCAACCTGTCCGGCGAACGTGATCCTTGCTCCGGATCTCCTTGCCGCGCTTTCGAGCGATGTCCGCATTGGCCCGTTTCCAACGATGATCCCACTCAACCCGGTGCGGGAGCACAGCTGGATGAGGTGCTCGAGATTCTTGTGGCGAACGAGGCGGCCTACATAGATGATCGTGGTATTGGTGTCCAATCCGAGCGCGGCGCGGCGCGCACGCCTTTCGGCAGCGTCGTAGCGGGGGCTTTCCGCGACCTCGCGATCGAATATCGCGCGCGAAATGCCGCAGCCGATGGCGCTCGCCCGTATTCCCGGGGCAATCCGTTCGACGAGAGCGGCTGTATGTCCGCTGTTCGCCAGAACGAAATCAGCGCTCGTCACCACCTGCCCCAGACGGGAGCGCAAGTCGTTACCCGAGAAATCCCTGTCCCAGGGAACGCGCCGGTCCGCCATGATCTCCGGAAACTGGCTGGTGAGTTCCGTGCCGTGCACGACCACCGCGCTGGGGATGCTGAGTGCCTTCCCTGCCGCAACTATGGCCGGCGCGTAATAGAACGGGTGATAGGCGATCAGGTGCGTGATGTCGAAAGCCTTCGCTACCCCGGTGAAAAGGTCGAACAGACGCTTGTCTTCCTCGTGAGATCCCCGGCCGGCGCGAAGCGCGGGCTGGGATTCCCAGTCGTTGTACACACGGAAATCTGCGGTTCCCGCTTCGAACCGCATCGTCCTTGTCCCGATATAGGTGCACTCCGCCCCCAGCGTGCAGAATGCATTGGACAGTTCAAACGCGAAGGTGGAGACCCCGCCGACGTTCGGCAAACTGTCTACCGACGTCACGAGGAGCCGGACTTTTCCCGCCATTGGTGTTCTGCGCCCATGGAGCCGCCGGATATCGACGCCATGGACTCGGCTGTCAATCGCAGAATGGCGGAATACCACCCGGCCCCGTCCAGCGGATCGAGGACAAGGTCTCGTTCGCCGGTCCCCAGTTCGTCGCATGGAAACCCGCTCGAAACAACGGGAACTCCGAGGACCCTTGCCTCCAGAGCCGGAAGGCAGAAGCCTTCGACGAAGGACGGCAGGAGCATGGCCGTTGCGCCTCTCATCAGATCGCGGAGTTCCCCATCGCCCATGCTGTTGTGCTCAACGACATGGGCCTGCAGCGCAGGGCATCGGTCCAGCAGGTCCGTCGTACCGTCGTTCAGCCAGCCTCTTCGCCCCACGATGTGAAGCTTCGGCACCCGGAAACCGGGCTCGGAGGCGAGCCGCCTCCAGAGGTTCAGCAACAGGAGGTGATTCTTCCGCGGTTCGATGGTGCCAACGGTGATGAAATACGGCTCGGCCGTGCCGCGCGAACCCGTCCTTGCGCGCACGGCGCTCAAGTCCTCAGCACCCGGGACCAGTTCGGTCGGATAGGCGAGACAGACCCGGGCCTCTCCCATCCGTGCCCCCAGGCGTCGCCGCAAGTCGGCCTCGGTACGCTTGGAATTCACGAGATAGAGGTCGCAATGGTCTGCGACTTCGTCGAGATACCTTTCGAACCGCTTGATAGACGCCGGCGTCGCGTATTCGGGGAAGTCCAGCGGAATCGTGTCGTGGATATAGACGGCTATCTGGGAGGCGCCGGCCTTCCGGAGCTTTGCCAGCAGTCCCGGACTGGCGGGAGCTCCGTCGTGGGAAGCCACGAAATAGGTCGCGCCGACGATGTCGCCTGCCTCCAGTGCGTCGGTATGGATTGCCCTCCGCAGCTTGCCGCCCTGCCGCGTGATCCACCGTGACAGAACGTTCACGCCGTCGACGGCAGCTTGCAGCGACTGCATCCGGGCCCCGGTCATGCGCTGCCGAAGGCCGTCGAACGCCCCGATGGGATTGATCGCCAGTCCGGTTCTTTCCATCCGGCTCCCGAGCGCCCGGTCGGGTTCGTCGCCGAGCTCGCGGCATCGGCGAAGGGACAAAAGGAAGGCCTCGGACATTTCGCCGGGCATGACGAGCAGCCGCCCGTCGATCTCGACGACGAAGCGAACGACATGCGAAGCATCGTTCGACAGGATCTCCAAAATCGCGAGATCGATCCGGTCCACCCCGGAGGGCACCCGGGAGTTGCGCTTCTTTACGAGACGCGTGACGTCGAAAAAGACGACCCTGTTGAGGTGCCCGGAGATCGAGCGCAGATCGTTCATGCGAGATGCTCGAAGCAGGTAATCCCGCCTTGGCCTCGGCAGCCCGCACTCGCCGATGCCAATGCAACGGAAGGACGACGACCAATCCGAAAGGGATCCCGCCTCCCCCTCGGCTTCGCCTCGCCGAACCTCGTCCGAAACTTGCTGTGCACGGTCTCCGACCCAGTCTCTTTCACGAGGATGGACCCGTGAACGAAACGTCGCCTCTTGTCCAGCCGTCCTGCCGAAGGCGAGGCAACCGTCCTGCCGACCACCCCACCGCATCGGTCCGGACAGCCTACCTGCAGCCCACGAGTGACCGAATTTGTCGTCACACCGAATGGTCTCGCCGTAACACGCGGCCCGCGATCGATGAGCATGGGAGTGCTCGCCTGCCGCCATGAACCTCGGACGAACGCTGGCTTCAAGGGTTGACTCCCTTCCCCTCCCGATAATGCGAAGGGATTAGACCGGCCGATTTTTTCCTAGCTAGTCTTGCCATTTGCGAAGCTTCTAACGTGAAGCCATGGCACAGAAGAGGATATCTCTAAACAAACGTGGCGGGACAGCCTTGTTCAGCAGTAACGCCCTCTGTTTGCACAGAGAACAGTGCACCATAATCGGTTGGTTCCCGTGATGCATGGCACTCTCCCTGCCTCGCGACGGGTGCATGCATCTGTTGCCCCTGGAGCAGGCGGACAAATCACGCAGATCGATGGCTTGCGCGGCATCGCCGTGCTGGCCGTGGTGATCTACCATTTCATGCCTGCCTCGCTTTCGGGCGGCTTCATCGGCGTCGACGTCTTCTTCGTCATATCGGGCTTCCTGATCGGCGGCATCCTGTGGCGCGAGTTGACGGCGCGCGGAACGATCAGCCTCGGCGCGTTCTTTATGCGTCGCATCAGGCGCCTTGCGCCGGCTTATTTCGTCATGGCGGCGGTGACCGCCGCCGTCGCCTATCTTGTCCTGCTTCCGTTCGAGTTCAGGGAGTTCGGCAAGTCACTGATCGCCTCGGTCGCCTACCTGTCGAACGTCCACTTCTTTCGCGAAGCCGGCTATTTCGACACGGCTTCCGAGAACAAGGTGCTCCTGCACACCTGGTCTCTCTCGGTCGAAGAGCAGTTCTATCTGGCCATTCCGCTGCTGATCCTTGTGCTGCGGCGTCGCCCGCGCCTCCTCATCGGCGCGCTTGTGGCGATCGCAGCCGCCTCGCTGGCCGCCTGCGTCCTGCTGACACCCCGCACGCCCACGGCGACATTCTATCTCTTCCCTTTCAGGGCATGGGAGCTGCTGGCCGGCGTATTGCTTGCCATAGCCGTCGCGGAACGAAACCTCTCGAGCAGTTACGGCGCCTGGGCTTCCTGGTTCGGCATCGGCTTCATTGCCGCGTCAATCGTCCTGATCCGGCCAGGGCATGGCTTTCCTGGCTACCAAGTCATCCTCCCGATCATCGGGACGACGATGCTGATTGCCAACATCCGCGATCGCAACCCGGTCAACGCCGCGTTGGCGTGGCCGCCGCTCGTCTTCGTCGGCCTCATCTCCTATTCGCTCTACCTCTGGCACTGGCCGGTGCTGACACTGTCATCGTACTTCCGCGACGGTTACGCTTCGTCCGGTGAGATGCTTGGCTGGCTGGCCGTTGCCTTCGGCGCCGCGACGCTATCCTGGCGGTTCGTCGAAAAACCCGTGCGCGAAGCACGCGGCCTTCCTGCCCTCGCGCTGATCGGCGCGTCCGCCACGGCATCCGCCGTTCTGCTCTTGGCCGGTGGCCTGGCCTATGTTCGCGACGGCATGCCCGGGCGCTTCGGGCCGGAGGTGCGCATGCATATCGAGGCCTCCGCAGATTTCCTCCAGGACTGGAGCCGCTGCAATGTCCCGGCGAATGGCCCGTTCGCCGGCATAGAGGTGTGTCCGGTCGGGGCGGATGGTTCCCCCACCTTCCTCGTGTGGGGCGACTCGCACGTTCGCGCCTTCAAGGAGGGTATCGACCTTGCCGCGCGCGAGAATGACGCCTCCGGGCTGGTGGTCTGGCGCGCCGGATGTCCGCCGCTGTTCGACATTTCGAAGCGCGAGAGCGCGACGACACCGCTTCAGGACGAAGCGTGCATGGATGCCAATGCGCGGATGCGCAAGGCACTGCCGCAGCTCAAGGAAGCCGGAATCGAGAAGATCCTGCTCATCGGCCGCTGGACCTACTATGCACATGGTGGCGGCGTCGGAAGCGACGCCATGAACACGATCGAACTGAACGCAACCGCGAACGCCTCCCCCCATGACCAGAGCGAGCTGTTCACCGACGCGGTCCTCGCTTCGGTCGAGGAGATTGCCGGGCACGTTCCCGCCGTCTACGTGCTGGAACAGGTTCCAGAGGTGCCGTTCTACGATTCACGCGAGGTCGCGCGCCGGCTCGCGCACGGCGCCGATCAACACGAAGAGCAGAAGCGCTTCGTGGTTTCCAGGCGGGACGTGGAGGAGAGGTCGGCCGCAGCCGAGGCCGGCTTCCTGAAGCTCGCCAAACGGGACGACCGCATTCACTGGCTGCCGACGCGCGACAGGCTATGCGAAGACGGCTCCTGCAGCAGCGTCCACGACGCGCACTCCTATTATTTCGACAACAACCACATCACCAACACGGCCGCCATGGCCCTGCGCGACCTTTTCGTGCCGGTCCTCGGCAGCGACCGTAGTGTGGCGACAACGGATGCCACTGATGAACGCTGACATCATCAGAAGACAGTGGGACGTCATTGTCATCGGCGCCGGGATCGGCGGCGGCAGCATGGGCCGGCGGCTAGCGGAGCGCGGCCTGTCCGTGCTGTTCGTGGAGAAGGGACCGTTCGGTCACGACACCGAGGAGCAATATCTAAGCACCACCCTCGAAGACCCCTTCGCCCGAAAGATCCGGGGCTTCTGGCCGAAGCGCGTGGCGGCGACCATCGACGGCCGCGAGATGAGCTTCTTCGGTGCGATTGGCGCCGGCGTGGGCGGCACGTCGTCGTTCTATGCGGCAACGCTCGAACGTCCGGAGCGTCACGACATCGACGAGCTCGAGGACCGTCCACACCCGACAGGCGGCTGGCCGGTCAGCTATGACGCCTACAGGCCCTACTACGGGCTGGCCGAGCAGATGTTCGAGGTCTGCGGCGAGGCGGACCCGCTATCTGAGGAACCCGACCCCGGGCTGCGGTCACCTCCGCCCCTTGCGGCGGACGATCGCGACATGACCGAGAGCTTCAGGCGGAAAGGCCTCAACCCCTACTATGTGCACATGGGCGTGCGCTTCGTACCCGGCTGCCAGCTCTGCTTCGGTCACAAGTGCCCGCGCCGCTGCAAGCTCGACGGACGCACCGCCGGGGTAGAGCCGGCGGTGCGCACCGGGCAGGCCTTCGTGCTGGACAATTGCGATGTCCAGGCCATCCGCGGGACGCGGGATCGCGTCTCCCACATCGAGGTCATCCGCCACGGCGAAAGAGCGACGCTCAAGGCCCGCACCTATGTGCTGGCCGGAGGCGGCCTGGGCTCGCCACGGCTCCTCCTGGCTTCCAAGAGTCCCGAATGGCCGAACGGCTTTGGGAACAGCAACGATCTCGTCGGCCGCAATCTCATGTTCCACCTGACGGAGATGCTGGCGATCTGGCCGGCGTCAGGCTCGCGCTCCTCGGGGCCCAGCAAGGCGCTCGCGCTGAGGGACTTCTATTTCCGCAACGGCATGCGCTTCGGCGCTCTCCAGGCGATCGGTGTGGATGCGTCCTATGGCATGATCGTGCACTATCTCAACGGCCTCTACGACCGCTCGATATTCCGCAGGATCCGGGCCGGTCGCGAGCTTACGCGCATTCCGGCCTTCATTGCCGCGCGGATGTTCGGCAATGCAAAGATCTTCGCCGGCATCATCGAGGACCTGCCTTACTCCGAGAACCGCATGCTCCTCGACCCGGAGGATCCCGAAAGGCTGCGCTTCCATTACAGCTTCGCCCCGGAGCTGCACCATCGTCGGCGCCAGTACCGCCGCATCGTGAAGAAGGCCCTCTCGGGCCACCGCACGGCATTCCTGAACATGCAACCCGACCTGAACCTCGCCCATTCGTGCGGTACGCTGCGCTTCGGCAATGACCCGGCCACCAGCGTGCTGGACGCCAATTGCCGCGTCCATGGTGTGCGCAACCTCTATGTCACCGATTCCTCGTTCATGCCGACATCCACCGGGATCAACCCGAGCCTCACGATCGCGGCGAACGCGATCCGTGTGGCCGACCACATCGTGGCGCTGCACAAGCAGCGCGCGCCAGAACTCATTGATGGATAGGTCTCGATGATACGTCCGTCGACAAGAACTGCTACTTCACCCGAAACCTCCATTGCCGTGGTCACCGGGGCAAGCGTCGGGCTGGGCCGGGCGCTGGCGCTGGAGTTTTCCAGGCGCGGCGTCACCGTGGTTGGGTTCGGGCGCAACCTCGCTGACCTGGAGACGACAGCATCAATGGCCCCGGGCGCGCGGATCGTGCCCATGCAGGTCGACGTTGGCGATGCAGATGCCGTCGCCCTCGCGTTTCAGGAGATCCGCGAGACCGTCGGCGACCCGACGATCCTCATCAACAATGCGGCCGTCCACCCCCGGCGCGACTTTCTGGACGAGACGCCCCACGAATTCATGGCCTGTCTCGCAGTCAATCTGGGTGGGGCCGTCAACTGCACCCACGCCGCACTTAAGTCCATGGTGCGCGCCGGTCGCGGCCGCATCGTGAATGTGGGCAGTTTCGCGGATCTGGCGCCGTTGCCCGGTGCGGGCGCCTACAGCGTCTCGAAGGGGGCCACCCGCATCTTCTCGCGCGCCCTCGTCGCAGATCTGGGCGATCGTTTCCCGGATATCGTGGTGACTACCTGGATGCCGGGAATCTTGGCGACACGCATGGGGTTGCCCGACGGGCTCGATCCGGCCGTGGCCGCACGATGGGGCGTGGAGCTCGCGCTATCGAACGAGCGGGAACTCAACGGCGCGGTGTTCGATCGCGACGTTCAGGTGCTCGAGCCGCGCTCCCTGAAGCGGCGCGTCGTCGAGAAACTCCTTCGTCGATCCGCCCCGCAACGTCGGCTCGATCCTCCCATCCACGAAACGCCAAACGACATGGCAGTGCAATGACCTCGCTGGCGCCATTTCCCGACGAAGCGATCCGCTCCCCGTCCGCTGCTGCGGCGCGCCGAGGTAAGCTGGCATCATCCGCACGCCACCAAACGATGTAGGTCTTCGTATGCAACTAGCCGCCCGAAGCATGACCGTCAGTCAATCCTGTTCGAATTGGTAGCTTGGAGCTGGACGAGCGATACGGAAACCTGCGACAGAAAGTCAAACCGCGACAGAAAGTCCCATGTCACATGTACAGTTAATGAAACAACATTGAAATGCTTGTACATCATTTACAAGGAACAGATCCTAGCGACGTAGCGAGAAGCAACAGCAGATCACTCCTGCTGGTTGGGTCTCCTGATTTCATTCCAGATTGCAATATAGTCGCTTTGATGCACGAATTTCCGAACCTGGAAATCCAGCGCGCGAGGAGCCTGCGCGATACGCTGTCCGACTTTGATCCGCCGCTGGCCGCGATACTGCTCGAGGAAGCGGCTGTCGGAAGCCTGTCGGAAGAGCAACGGGTCCTGCTCGACGCGCACAGGGATCGCGTGGTGGCGCTCGTCGTCGAAAGCGCTCACACCACGTCCGACATCACCGATCATCTCGTCACCAACAATCTGGTGCGCAGCGTGCTTCCGATGAACCTGCGTCTGGAAACGTGGCTGCTAGCCTTGCGCCTCCTGCTGCGGGGCGGCGAGTTCGCCCCGATCTCGTTCGCCCGTTCGCAGCTCGATCGCGCCCGTCAGAAGAACGTGGACACTTCGAACGGCGAGCGCAACGCCCCGGCATCCATATCGGTCCTCACGGAGCGCGAACTGCAGGTCCTGCAAATGGTTTCGACCGGCTGCCCGAACCGGGTGATCGCCGAACGGTTCAACCTCTCCGAACACACCATCAAGGTTCACGTACACAACATCATTCGGAAGCTGAGGGCCCGCAACAGGACGGCAGCTGCGGCTCTCTATCTGGAGAGCATCGGCAAGCCGGTCGAGGACGCCGGCGCACCGGCCTCACCCGTGGGCGAACAGGCGTGACTAAGCCTGGGGCCCAGAGCGCCGCCATCTAAGGCGAGGCGCAGACCGACACTGCGGCCTCAAGGACTCGCAGAACCCGGCGGCTACACCCCACCGGCGCGATCGCATTCCATGCCACCCACGCCAGAATGGTGTCCTCGCTTCCAGCGGGGGCTCAAGAATCCGTTTCAGACTATCCGGTCAACGGATGAAGGTGCGATATGCCTCGCCAGATCCGGGTCGCATCCCTCCGCCCGGAAGCACCGGTGGTACCCTTCCCAAAAGCCCGCAAAACTCGGTTAAAGCTGGTTAAGTCGGCGTCGTAGGTGCGCACCCTGCGCTACGACTTCACCCATCTAGCTGACGCCCCCGGAGAGGATTCAGTTTCGCCAATAGGCTGCGACGGCCTCGCGATCCTGTCGGCCCTGAAGGTCGCGACCGGCACCAGGTGACGTGTCCTGGCCACTCGAGTGCCCGCTATCCGGCTCCCAAAGGGCCAGTTCCACCAGATCGATCAACTCTTCGAGATTGCGCGAATAAGCGGTGGTCGAAACGCGCGTGAGCACGCTTTGGATCGTTTCGAGAGCGAGTCGCACTTCCAAGTCACGCCGCATGCATGTGCCTTCCGGAAACCGCGCCCAGCAACCCGCCGGCTCGATTGGTACCACGATCGCAGGGAGAGTCGAACCCGAAAAATCCGCGATCGTGCTGGGAAAACGCGCTCTTCCCCGCCGCATCGCCAGACTTCCGCACAGGCCCCTTCCCCACGTTCACATTCAGCCGATCATCTGCAGGCACCGCAACTCCCGCACATTGACCCACAAACATTCCTATATGGGTTGCATGCGCGAGGTCGAGGCCTAAATCCTGGGAACTCTGGCGCAACTTTTTGCTGTGACCCTGCGAGCGACTGCGCTCAATTGGGTGAGTTCGGCGGCTTGGTCGCTGTTCACCTAACGCGGCCGCCTAAACTTCAAGGGGTGTTGCGCGCGGACCTTGCATGGCGCCCCATTCCAAGGGCAAACGGCACTTCGCCAATGTGATTATAAATCTATGTATTTCGGAGGGCGGCTTGCGGTCTCTTGTCCCTCGAACCCACGGATGCGAACAAAATCTCGCAGCAAACGTGAGCGAAACCGATCATCCTGCAAGCAGATCTCTGCACGCGATCAGACTGCCTGTCTACGACGCACACCACGTCGCCCCACATCATCCCCAGGAATCAAGACGGCCGTGAGAAAAATCATGCCGCAAATCTGCGGACAAAACCCCAATGACTGACTGGCGACTCGTCCGCCACGACACAGCAGGACCTCTGCCGCGCCGGGATGCGCAAGATGCAAGCAAGCTGCCGCAACCGGCAAGTAAATCGAATGTCGCAGACATCCTCGCCGTCGTGCCCACAATCACCCTCCCCTGAGGAGGCCTGGCGCCGACGCGGTGAAAGACGAAACAATGGGCCGGCAGATGCCCGCAGCACCATCAGGCGGTTCACGCGCGCCGACATTCATCGACAAACCCGGAAACCGTCAGCGGGCACTGACCGACCGATACTGGTGGCTGGCCCCCCGGCCAACCTACACGAAGTCCTAGGATCGAGCCCCGCTGCGCTCCTTGTAGCCCCAGCGGGGACCGCTCAGGTCAGGCTATCCCCGAGCCATGCTCGGCCGGATACAGGTCGTTGATTTTGTAGACGACTTCCGTCCTGTTCGTCGCCTTGAGCTTCCGCATGATGTTGCGGATGTGAACCTTGACGGTGCTTTCCCGCAACTGGAGCTCGTAGGCGATGATCTTGTTTGCCTTGCCCTTCCGCAGAGCCTTGACCACCTCGGCCTGGCGCGGCGTGAACATGTCGGTCAGGTCACGAGTCTGGGTAGTCCCCGTCTCGATGAGATGCTTGACCGCCAGGATGCAGCTTGCCGGCACGAATACTCCGCCGGCCACGGCCAGCTCGATAGCCTCCACGCACACACCGATATCCACCGAGGTCAGTATATACCCCCGGGCACCGTATTCGAGCGCCTTCAGGATCTGCGTGAACTCGTCCGAATCCGCGAGGATGACCACCGGGATCTTGCCGAGCTCAGCAGTAAGCTTGACAATCTTGTTGGCCTCATCCTGGTCGGTGATCTTGCGGCTGCCAAGGTTATACAGCACAGCGCCGAGCGGTGGATGCTGGTCCTGCTCCGACCGCCACTCCTCCACCGAGGGGCAGTCCAGCACCTTCAGCCGAAGCTTGTGGCGAATAAGTGCCTGCGCCAGGCACTCTCGGTCCAACGGCCTGCTGTTGACGATGAGAAGGCTCTTCTCCTCGCTCGTCGTTGCCGGCACCTCGCGAGGAGAAGCCGTCGTTTCCATGCGCACGGGGAACCCCCCGGCCTTGCTACCGGATACTTGCGTATACATGATTTGCCCACCCTTTTGACGCGATCGGAGACCCGATCAACGTTGCCCTGTTAACCCAATAGAACGCCTAGCTTATGCGGCACTATTACTGCCAAGAGGCTGTGCCTTACACAATTTCGCGTCCCCCTTAGTACTACATAACCCCCTATAAGTTGGACATATCCCAGTTTTTCTTGCAATGCAACGTTCTCGAAATGTTAATCAAGAAATCGTTAACAATGCTAAGTCATGAAACAATCATGCAATAATTAAATAAATTCTTGAGTATGCACTTTACCCTCTGCAGCCGACCCCCTGCCGGTCGGGCTGCCCCTTGTCCCGGTTAAAGATTTAGCAACCATCAATCCGAATGTATATACCCAATGGGTAAGATTCCTAGCTCGATCGGGGAAGTCGTTAACAGTACCCGCCAACAGGCAGAGGTCGCAGGCGGCGACGACCTTGGATAACCACCACTTAGCCCAAGGTTGGCATCGTTTGCGCCGGTTTCGCGCCTAACGGATATCCACGCCAATCCACAGGTACTCGGTAGCGTCATTCCCGGCAGACATGCGGCCTGAAGGCACGGCAAGGGAAATGACGCGAGGTCGCCCGCAGCCTGATTCGGCCTGTAGTGCAACCGGCCTGGAGAAGTTTGCGCACCCGCCCTAATCACTGGGTACAAGAAGCGCTTTCAAATCGATACACCTATTGGTGATGGCGATCGAATCCATTTTTTGCGGTACGCGTTGAAGACTGTTCGCGATCTCGCGCAAATCCAGATTGGAACGTGGATGCAGCGTCGCTTTACCTTCATAGATGGGTTACGCGGGATTGCTGCGATGGCAGTGGCGCTGCTGCACGCCTTGCGAGGCGGACACCTTGACATCTTCCCGTCCGAGGTCACCGCCGCGGTCACGATGGGCGAAGCAGGGGTCGCCATCTTCTTCGTGATCAGCGGTTTTGTCATCGCGCATTCTTTATGGGGCCGGGAAGTCACGCCTGGCTCGGCAGCGTTGTTCATAGCTCGGCGCTCCATCCGCCTGGACCCGCCCTACTGGGCAGCCATCCTCCTTGCCCTCGGCTTTTCTGTCCTGGCCAGCCTGGTTATTCCGGATCGCGTGGCGCCGGAATATTCGGTGGGGCAGCTCGTCGCCCACATCTTCTATCTTCAGGAGATCCTGGGCTACGAGCACATCAACCCGGTATTCTGGACACTCTGCTACGAGATCCAGTTCTACGCGGTCTTCGCGCTCATCCTGGCGACGCGTTCAACGGCGGTGATTGCCGTGGCATGCGTCATGAGCCTGCTGTGGCCGCTCGGAGTCGTTCCCGATGTCCGCGGCGTTTTCGTGAACCTCTTCTACTCCTTCCTTCTCGGCGTCGGCGCCTACTACTCCTGGAAGTCGTACTGGGCCCGGCCACTGTTCCTGCTCTATGCGGGTCTGGTGCTTGTTGGGGCCATCGTGCACTCAAACCCGTTTGCGCTGATCAGCAGCGCCACGGCGTTGCTGCTCGTCTCGGTGGCCCTCTCGAACAAGCTGCACACCACGCTGGACTGGCGCTGGTTGCAGTTTCTCGGGATGATTTCCTACTCGCTCTACCTGACGCACAACCCGATCACCGGGGCCACGTTTCGCGTCTGGTACACGCTCGCCGGGCGTACGCCCGTCACGCAGCTGATGGGCCTCGGCCTGTCCATCGTCACCTGTATCGGGTTTGCATGGGTGATGTATCTCTGTATCGAGAAGCCGTGCGTGGCGCTGGCGAGGTCCTCTACACCGCACCTGACCGCGCTTTCCATGCGAGCCAAGCGCCTCCTCGCCACCTGATATCCGCTGCGGCGAAAGCCCCTGCGTTCTCACACTGCGGCAGGCGCGATGCGCCGGCGCTGTTCCGATCGAGGTGGTGAGGAGCGGGACGACGGCCGCGCTGGCGCCCCGCCTCGACTCGTCCGAGCGCAGCTTCCGCAGATCCGCGAGGATGCGGGGGGCGACTTACAGGAAGTGGTATGCTCGCTTGTGATAGATGAGCGGCTTCAGGTCATCGCCGATGCGCAGGCCCACGACCTTGCCGAACAGGACGCGGTGCGTTGCGACGTCCTTGGCCTCGACCACCTCGCAATCGAAGGCTGCGATGGCATCCTCAAGCACCGGTGCGCCGGTGGCCAGCGTCGTCCATCGGCCGAATCCGAACCGTCCGTCAGCATCCAGGCCGGCCAGACCGGAGAAGGCATGAGCGACTTCCGCATGCGGCTCGCCCAACGTATTGAGTGCGAAAACGCCGTTCGTGACAAAAAGATCGTTCGCCGGGCTGCGCCGGTTGAGGCAGACCAGCACGGTCGGAGGGTCATCCGAGACCGAGCAGGCCGCAATAACGGTCGCTCCGCGCCGGCCTGCCGCTCCCTCGGTGGTCGCGATCTGCACTGCCCCGGCGAAGAGGCTCATGGCCTCGCGATAACTGCGTGGTTCGACGATACTGCGCTTCAGCACTTCGCTACCCCCGTTTCCTTACGCCCCGAGCTCAATGAGCGGGCACCAGACGCTCCGCGACCAGCCGGTCCACGACCCGTGCAACGCTTGCCCGCCAGTCGACCGGTCGCACGCCGAAATCCGCGGTGATCTTGCGAGTGTCGAGACTGGAATTCCGGGGTCGTGTCGCCTTCGTTGGATAGTCCGCCGTCGTGATTGCGCGCACCGTGGCATGGGGTCCCCCCCGCGCCGCGCTCTCCGCAAACACATGCCGGGCAAACTCGCACCAGGTCGTTCGCCCCAGCCCGGCGTAGTGGTAGATGCCCCGCTTGGCGTCGCCCGCATGCAGTCGGACGGCAATGTCGATCACCGCATCGGCGATATCGAGGGCCGACGTCGGATTGCCCGTCTGGTCATCGACGACGGAAACCTCATCGCGACCTTCGGCGAGGCGCAGCATCGTTCTGACGAAGTTGCGCCCGAAAGGACTGTAGACCCAACTGGTGCGCAGGATCACGCTGTCGGGATGCGCCTCAGTAACCTTGCGCTCTCCCGCCAGCTTGCTGAGGCCGTATACGCTGCGCGGCCCCGTCGGCATGTCTTCCGTGTAGGCCCCCGGGGACTCGCCCGAGAACACATAGTCCGTGGACAGATGGATGAGCGGGGCGCCGCAGAGGCGCGCCGCCTGCGCCACGGCGCCGGCGCCCTCGCCGTTCACCGCGTGAGTCCTCTCCGACTCGTCCTCGGCGGCATCGACCGCCGTATAGGCCGCCGCCGACACCACCAGGTCGGGCTGCGCCGCGCGTACAGCCGGAAGGATGGACTGCGGCGTCGCCAGGTCGAGACTAGGGCGCCCGAGGCAGATGACTTCAATGCCCTGCCTCGTGGCCGCGCGCTCCACGAGGCTGCGCGCGACCTGCCCTTCCCGACCTGTGACGACGATCCTCATCTGCGCCCGCCGATCGCGGCCACGGGCGCGAGGCCGAGGCGCGCTCCCCTGTAGCGTTCGTCGCGCAGGGGTCGCCACCACCACTCGTTCTCCAGATACCAGCGAACGGTCTTCTCCATGCCAGTCTCGAAGCTTTCCTCGGCGCGCCAGCCCAGCTCGCGCTCGATCTTCGACGGGTCGATCGCGTAGCGCCGGTCATGCCCAGGGCGGTCGGCAACGAAGCTTATCAGATCGCGATAGGCGCCGGACCGGCGCGGCCGCAGGCGGTCGAGGATCGAACAGATCGTCTCCACCACTTCCAGGTTCGTCCGCTCGGCGCGCCCGCCGATATTGTAGCTCTCGCCGACGCGTCCGGTCCGGATCACGAGGTGGAGCGCACGCGCGTGATCCTCCACGAAAAGCCAGTCGCGGACATTCGCGCCGGTGCCGTAGACGGGCAGAGGCTTCTCGTCCAGCGCGTTGAGGATCACCAGCGGGATCAGCTTCTCGGGGAAGTGAAAGGGGCCGTAGTTGTTTGAGCAGTTGGACAGGACGACCGGCAGCCCGTAGGTATGATGCCAGGCCCGCACGAAATGGTCCGAGGCGGCCTTCGACGCCGAATAAGGCGAGGACGGCGCATAGGCGGTTTCCTCGGTGAAGATGCCGCTGTCGAAGGGCAGGTCGCCGAAGACCTCGTCCGTTGATACGTGGTGGAAGCGGAAGCGCTCCCGTGCCTCGCCATCCAGGGTGCGGAAATAGGCCAGCGCCGCATTGAGCAGCCGGAAGGTGCCGATCACGTTGGTTTCGACGAACGCCGCTGGCCCGTCGATCGAGCGATCGACATGGCTCTCGGCCGCGAGATGCATGATGGCCTCGATGCGCTCCTCGCGCATGATCTGGCCCATACGCGGCTCGTCGCAGATGTCCGTCTGGCGGAACACGTAATTGGGCAGGTTCTGGACCGGGCGCAGCGAATCCAGGTTACCCGCGTAGGTCAGCTTGTCGACGTTGACCACCCGCTCCGCGCCGCTCGCCAGCAGGTGGCGGACCACCGCGGACCCGATGAAACCTGCCCCGCCCGTGACCAGAATCCGCATCGTTCACCAGTCCTCAAAGAGCTCTGCCTGGGCCAGGGACGGCGCCCTGGCGTCCTTGTCCGAAAGGATCGGAGAGATGCCGTCCACCGGCCAGTCGATCGCGATCTCCGGATCGTCGTAGCGAATGCCTCGGTCGTGCGCCGGGGAATAGCCTTCGGTGACCTTGTAGATCACCTCGGTTTCCGGCTCGAGCGTCAGGAAGCCGTGCGCGAATCCGACCGGCACGAGCAGCTGGTTCCAGGCCTCGGCGGAGAGGACGCAGGAGACCCATTTGCCGAAGCTCGGTGAGCCCTTGCGGATGTCGACGGCCACGTCGTAGATGCGCCCTCTTACTACGCGGACCAGCTTCGCCTGCGCCTTCGGCGGAAGCTGGTAGTGCAGCCCCCTCAGGACGCCGGCCGCGGCTGAAAAGGAATGGTTGTCCTGCACGAAGGCGAGACTCACCCCGTGCGCTGCCAGTGCATCGCGATTGTACGTCTCGGAAAAGAAGCCGCGCGCATCCCCGAACTTCTTCGGAACGATTTCCAGCACGCCGTCCAGGCCGAGCTGCCGAACCTCAACCATTGGCGAGTTCCCGGATCCGGCGCTTGAGATAGTCCGCATAACCCGTCTTGCCGAGTTGCTCGGCGCGGCAAAGCACCTGATCGGCGGTCAGATAGCCGAGTTCGTAGGCGATTTCCTCCGGGCACATCACCATGCCGCCCTGCCGATGCTCGATGGTGCGGACGAAGGAAGACGCTTCGTGCAGGCTGTCATGGGTGCCGGTGTCGAGCCAGGCAAAGCCGCGTCCCAGGCGACAGACATGGAGATCGCCGCGCTCCAGATAGGCACTGTTTACGTCGGTGATCTCCAGTTCGCCGCGCTTGGATGGGCGGATGGATGCAGCGATGTCCAGCACGTCATTGTCGTAGAAGTACCAGCCCGTGACCGCCCAGCTGGAGCGCGGGGCCACAGGCTTCTCCTCGATCGATTCGGCCTTCCCCGTTTCCGTGTTGAACGAAACGACGCCATACCGCTGCGGGTCATCGACGCGATAGGCGAAGATCGTCGCCCCCTTCTCGTTCCCGGCCGCTTCCTGCCCCATGGCGGAAAGTCCGGCGCCGTAGAAGATGTTGTCGCCGAGAATCAGCGACACCGTGTCTCCTCCCACGAAATTGCGCCCGATGATGAAGGCCTCGGCGAGCCCGTTGGGATGCGGTTGCTCGGCATAGGAAACGGAAATGCCGAACGCGCTGCCGTCTCCGATCAGCGCCTGGAACTGATGCACGTCGCGCGGCGTGGTGATGATCAGGATGTCCTTGATGCCGGCAAGCATGAGCGCGCCAAGCGGATAGTAGATCATCGGCTTGTTGTAGATCGGCAGGATCTGCTTGGAGAGCGAGATTGTCAGCGGATAGAGACGTGTGCCGCTGCCGCCCGCCAGAATGATCCCCTTCATCCACCCACCTCACCAATCCTGTCCGAGCACCCGAATTGTATTCCGACACCAAGGAGGCCTTGCATCAAATGCAATTTGAGGAAAGATTTCCGAAATACTGCTCGGGCCTTACTCCAGTCCGCACCACGTGAAGTAGCGCCAGGATTTGCTCTACCACGGAGGGGCGTAATTCCGGATCAGCCACCTTCGCACGAGTCCTTCCGCCTTTTCTCAGGTGCGGGCGGGACGGCCTAAGCCTTTTGATTAGGTTCGCGGCGGGTGTCGGCTCGATCAATCGCTTGTCGGCAACGCGCGTCGCGCCTTGCCGATCCTCGGGCGGCATGGTGAATTGCGGCCCTTGGAGGACATATTGCATGCTTTTGGGTTGTATCGGAGACGACTTCACTGGGTCGTCGGATCTTGCAAATACGCTGGCCCGCGGGGGAATGCGGGTGGTTCAATACTCCGGCGTACCGCGTGAACCGGCCGGAGCCGAGGTTGAGGCGGGGGTCGTCGCTCTGAAGTCCCGCACCATACCGCCAGCGGAAGCGGTCCGGCTGTCGCTGGAGGCGCTTGAGTGGCTGATGGCGCAGGGGTGCCGCCAATACCTTTTCAAATACTGCTCGACCTTCGATTCGACGCCGGAGGGTAATATCGGGCCCGTCATCGACGCCTTGATGCAGCGCCTCGGCACGGACCGGACCATCGTGTGTCCGGCCTTTCCGAAGACGGGCCGCAGCATCTACCAGGGACATCTCTTCGTCGGGGACCGCCTGCTCAACCAGAGCGGGATGGAGAACCATCCGCTCACGCCGATGCGTGACGCCGACATCCGGCGCTGGCTCCAGCCACAGACGCACCAGACCGTTGGGCATGTCCCGTTCGCCACAGTCATCGAGGGCGCCGACGCCATCCGCGCTGCCCTGGACGGTCAGGTCGCAGCCGGTCGGCCGGTGATTGTGGTGGACGCCGTTCGCGACGCCGACCTGATCGAGATCGGCAAGGCCGCAGCCGATTTCAGGCTTGTCACCGGGGGATCGGGGATCGCGATTGGCCTGCCGGCCAATCTTCTAGGGGACAAGCGCCACCGCGATGATGACTGGACCGGCAGCAAGGGACCGGCCGCCATCCTTTCCGGGTCCTGCTCGAACATGACGCGGGCGCAGGTGAAGCGCTACACGGAAATCGCTCCCGCCCTCGAGGTGACGCCCGCGTCGCTGTTGAGCGGTGAGATGACCGCCGACGAGGCCGCTCGTTGGGCGCTGGATCGCAGCGGCCTGGGCGCCCCGCTGATCTACACCTCGGCGGAACCAGATGTGGTCCGCGCTGCGCAGGAGGCCTACGGGCGGGACGTCGTTGCTGGACGTATCGAGGCCTTCTTTGCCGATACCGCGAAAGTCCTGGTCAAGGGGGGCGTCGAAAGGCTCGTGGTCGCCGGCGGCGAGACGTCGGGCGCCGTGGTCGAGGGGCTGGAGATCGCAGCCTTTGCCATCGGCCCCGAAATCGCTCCGGGCGTGCCGGCACTGAAGGCGGTCGCGCGACCGCTACGCCTGGCGCTGAAGTCAGGAAACTTCGGCGATGTGGATTTCTTCGCGACCGCGCTCTCCGTTCTAGAGGGATACCATAATGTCTGAGGAAGCGACCCTGCGTGAAAAGATGTGCGAACTGGCGCGTTCCCTGTTTGAACGCGGCCTGACGCATGGCTCCACCGGCAACATCTCCGCCCGCACGCCGGACGGCGGCCTGCTGGTTTCGCCCACGGGTTCGTCTTTCGGAAGGCTGGATCCCGCGAAGCTGAGCCGTTTCGATGCGGCGGGAAACCTGGTCAGTGGGGACAAGCCCACCAAGGAAATGCCGCTGCACCGTGCCTTCTATGACACCCGTTCGACGGCCGGAGCCGTCGTGCATCTGCATTCATGTCACTCGGTCGCTTGGTCGCTGATGCCCGACGTCGACCCCGAGGACCTGCTTCCGCCCCTTACCGCCTATACGATCATGCAGCTCGGGCGGGTCAAGCTGCTGCCCTTCTTCGTTCCAGGCGACCCTGCTATGGGGGAGGCGATCAGGGGTCTCGCGGGGAAGCGATCCGCCGTGATGCTCGCCAATCACGGGCCGGTTGTGGCGGGCAAGGATCTCGACGCCGCCGTGAACGCCATGGAGGAGCTCGAAGCCACCGCGCGCCTGGCGCTGCTGACCCGCGGGCTCGGTCCAAGGATGTTGTCGGGTGCCGAGATCAGCAAGGTCGTCACTGCGTTCAACGTTGAATGGGAACACTGACGCCGCAACTTTCACAGATGGGGCGCATTGCCTGCGAGCCGGCTCTCCTCGGCTAAGGGCGTGCAGCATCGTGGCTTGCGTGGCTGAGGCCCTTCGCGCTCTCGCATGGCGGGACGCGAATGCCGAACGGTCATCAAACCGCTCGAAACTTGCTGCACGCCCTGCCTCGGTGTAGTTCCCGAGGGTCGCCGCAGACGGCCGTATCGATGAGACCGCGAACACTATGGCCGAATCCCCTTATACGTATCGTCGCGCATCCACCTTTCCGGAACAGTTGAATCTCACTGTCCGGGTGTGGGTTGCCCTGGTCCTGCGGGAAAGCAAGACGCGCTTCGGCCGCAACAAGCTGGGCTTCCTGTGGGCACTCATCGAGCCGCTGGCCTATGTCGCCATCTTCCTCGTGGTTCGCGGTGGCCTGCGAGACAGCGTCCCGTTTGGTCAGGACATTTCGCTGTTTCTCATCAGCGGCATGCTGACGTACCGTACCTTCAATGCGATCGCTGCCCGAGGACTGGGCGCGATCGTCTCCAATCTTGCGCTCATTGCCTATCCCCCGGTGAAGCCGCTTGACGTAATCATGGCCCGCGTCATCCTGGAGACGCTGACGATGTATGTAGTATGGGTGATCACGCTATCCCTCCTGTCCGCCTTCGTCGAAGGTGACGTGGTCACCAATCATGCAAGATTGGCTGCCGCCTTGGCCGGGGTAGCCTACCTGGGCCTCAGCGTGGCGACGCTGAACGGTGTCCTTGCGGTGCTATGGCCGACCTGGGAGCGGATATGGGGCTTGTCCCGGCTCCCGATTTTCTTCACGTCAGGCATCTTCTTCCTGCCTGGAGCGATGCCGCCCACCATGCAGACAATCATAGCCTGGAATCCAGTGATGCATTCGGTCGAGTGGGTTCGCTCGGCCATCTATCTGACCTACGACCCGCTGCTGAGTATCCCCTACCTGCTGGGGTTCAGCACCGTTGCCTTGTGCATCGCCCTGGTTCTGGAGCGCAGTTATCGTTACCTGATGTACAGTTGACGCCGGAAGGATCGATCAGGCCTCCAGCCGGACCGGGCGGTTGAGGAGCGCAGAACGCGCGGCCTCCAGGTCGATCTTGCCGGCCAAAATCATCGAGACGATCTCGACAATGGGCGCCGCTACGCCGTGCCTCGCCGCGATGTCGGCGGCGATTCCGGCGGTGTACATTCCTTCGGCCAGCCGCGCCGGCAGCGGTTCGCCACGACCGAGAGCGATGCCGAGCGAAAAGTTGCGCGATTTCGGGCTTGAGCAGGTGAGAACGAGGTCGCCGAGGCCCGCCAGGCCCTGCAGTGTCGCAGGCTGCGCTCCCAGCTTCACGGCCAGCCTCGTGAGTTCCGCGTGACCGCGGGCGATCAGCGCCGCCTCCGCACTCGCCCCCAGTTCCATGCCGCGGCAGATGCCCACCGCGATCGCCATGACGTTCTTCAACGCTCCCCCCGCCTCGACGCCAATGACATCGTCAGAGGCGTAGATCCTGAAATCCGGGGTCGAAAGTGCCGCTGCCATGGCCATCGCCTGACCGGCCTCCGGCATCGCGAGCGTGACGGCCGTCGGTTTACCTGCCGCAACCTCCTCCGCAAAGCTGGGACCGGACAGGACACCGCAGGCCATGTCCGGGAACACCTCTGCAAGCACCCTGTGCGGCAATTGCCCCGATCCCCGCTCGATGCCCTTTGCGCAATTGATAAGCGCGGCTCCCGGGGCCAGTCCTCCGGCGAGCTCCCCGGCCACGCGTCGCAATCCCTGGGTGGGCACGACGAGAAACACGAACTCCGCCCGCCCCACGCATTCCCGGATGTCAGCGCTCGCCTGCAGGGCGTGAGGGAGGCGCACCTCGCCCAGATACCTGGCGTTCGTGCGGTTTTCGTTGATCTCGACGACCGTGGCCGCGTCGCGTCCGTAGAGCACCACGCCGTGGCCGGCGCGGGCGAACACGCTGGCCAGCGCCGTACCCCAGGCGCCGGCGCCGATGACGGCAATGTGCCGGCGCCGATCGGATGCGTCTTGCGCCATGTCGTCCGGAGCTTGGTCTGGAATCATGGGCGCCCTCTGCCACGTCCGCGCCGGCCCGACAACCGTAGTGTTGTCGGGCGACGCCGGGTTGGTGAGCGGACGCCCCTCAGCCCTTCAGCACGTCCGCCCATTCCGGATGCCGGCGGAACTGCGCATTGGCAAAGGGACAGAGCGGTATGACCTTCTTGCCGGCGGCGCGCGCGTCTTCCACTGCCCGCGTCACCAGCCTGAGGCCGATCCCCTGGCCACGAAAGGCGTCGGGCACCTCGGTATGGTCGATGATCACCAGATGCTCGCCCGCCTTGGAGAAGGTCATCTCGGCCTCCGCGCCGTTGGCGCGGTACACGTAGCGGCCTTTCGCGTCGTTTTCTTCCAGAACCACTGCATCATCGCTCATGCGCCGTCTCCCGTTCCTGGATGCGCGCAAGGAATCGGCGCGCTGCCTCGATTTCGGACGGCCGCACCTCGTGACCGCCCTCGTGCCACTCTAGTTCCACCTCCGCGCCTGCGTCTTTCAGAACCCCGCCCAGTCGAAGCGTCAGGTCGGGCGGGCAGATCGGATCGCGTCGCCCTGCAGTGATCAGGACACGCCTTCCGGAAAGCGTGCCTTCGATACGCGGCTGAAACGGGATGAGCGGATGCATGAGCACCACCGCGTCGAACAGGTCCGGTCGCGCGAACAGCACCGCGGCCAGAATGTTCGCGCCGTTCGAATAGCCCAGCCCGACCACCGGGCTCTCACGCGTCGTCCCCGCATGTGCGGAAACGAAGTCTGCCATCTTCACGGTCGCACGGGCAAGGTCGGCCATGTCGTAGACCCCCTCGCCGGTCCGGCGAAAGAAGCGCGCGGCCCCGCCCTCGGAAACATCACCGCGCGGCGAGATGACGGTGGCGCCGGGCAGAAGCTGGCGCACAAGCCCGGACAGTTGCGTTTCATCGCCCCCGGTTCCGTGGAAGGCGAAGGCCAGGGGCCTGCCCGGCGCACCGGGCAGGACCTCATGGATGTAGCTGTCTTTCGACATGACTCGTCTCCTCACGCCTCCAGCGGCTGCAGGGTGTTCTCCAGATAGGCGCGAAGATGCGCATGCTGCGTCGGCAGTTTGAGTGCCTCGCCAAGATGTGCCGGATCCTCGTCCCGGTCGAAGCCGGGCTCGTTCGTGGCGACCTCGAACAGCACGCCACCCGGTGTCCGGAAATAGATCGCCCAGAAGTAGTCACGATCAATCACCGGCGTGACCTGGTAACCCGTGTCGAGCAGCGCCTTGCGCACTTCCAGCTGCTTCGCACGGTTCTCGACCGCGAAGGCGATGTGATGCACCGACCCAGCACCGAGATCGGCGAACCGCGCACCCGGCAACGTTTCTATGTCGATGATGTGCGCGCCGTTGCCACGGTCGAGGCTCATCCGCCTGACGCTCCCGGCCGTATCGACGGCCTGATAGCCCATGAACCTCAGCAGCTCTTCCGTGGCCCCGCCGTCCCGCAACCTGAGCGACGCGGAATGGAAGCCGCGAATGGCTTCGTCGGCGGACACGCCGCCCGCGGTCCACGGCTCGCGCCCGTCGTC
>Ga0182741_1000193_pt1 | contig 95114 bp, 92 predicted proteins | sample eDN5th37CBELigOP_FD_128874 | JGI IMG/M metagenome (GOLD analysis project Ga0182741, IMG submission 128874) | Enriched Organic Plus compost microbial communities from Emeryville, California, USA - eDNA 5th pass 37_C BE-Lig OP (version 2) (version 2) ...
GACCATAGAGGAGAGCCGGCTGGTATTTCTCCCGCGCGCGGACTTCGAGTACCTGTACCGCACGCACCCCGACATAGCGCACGCCATCATCCGCGGACTCGGGGGGCGGCTCCGGCATCTCGTGCAGGTGACCGAGACGCTCGCCTTCCGTGACGTGGCGGCGCGGCTGGCGATGTGGCTCGCCGACCAGGCGGAGCGGAACGGGAAGCCGACGCAGCGTGGGGTGGAGATCGTGCTCAGGCGGACGCAGGAAGAGCTCTCGCTGGAGCTGGGGACGGCGCGCGAGTCGGTGTCGCGGGCGATGAAGCAGCTCAGGCAGAAGGGTCTGATCGAGTTGCTGGGGCGGAACAGGATCCTCATCCCCGATGTGGCGCGTCTGCGGGCGCTGCAGCCATCGTAACAGCTCCCCTCGCGACTCCCGCGGCCTCGGCGACGGCTTCGGCGACCACCCGGTTGTGCCATCGTACCGGCCTATGACGTTGCGCTGACGCTCGCGGATACCGTGGCTGCCGTGGTATGCGCGGCGGCACGGTGCAGGTAGCGAGCGGCGCTTCCGCGCGCGAGCGGAGCGGGAGGTGGGAGGACGAGGATCGGAGGTGGGCGAAGGGGGATCGGTTCCCTTTGCCAGGGTACGCGATGTAGTGTGGTACGATGTAGTGTGGTACGAGCGAACCAGGCGCGGCCGGTCTGGTTCGCTTTGCCGCATCAGGGCGCGTCGAGTCCGCGCGTCGTGGGCCGGCCGAAGACCTCGGAGCGCTCCGCGCGCCGGTATTCACCTTGCGCTTCCCCCGTCTGAGGGTTAATGAGCGGGAGGTGATGTGAAGCTGCACGCGAGCAGACGGCTAGCCGCGCGCACGGGGCCGAACTGGAGGGGAGCATGACGACACGAGCACGGGCGGCGGTAACTACCGCGGTGGTCACGGTAATCACGCTCGTGCTCGTCTTCATCGGCTCCCGCGGTTTCCGCGACTTCGATGCTGCCCTCATCGGCTACGCGGTCGCTACCGTGTTCGCCATCGCGGCGCTCACCTACCGCTACATGCTCTGGCTGGGGCGCCCGCCCACGGGGCACTACTTCCGCGCCGGGTGGAGGACGTTCCTCTCCTGGGAGAACTTCCGGCGCTACACGCTCCTCGTGCCCAAGGCGCTCTGGACCGATCTCGTCGGCCAGACCTTCATCAAGAAGCGGAGCACCGCGCGCTGGGTAGCGCACCAGGCGATCTTCTGGGGCGTGGTGCTCTCCGTGCTCGTCACGGTACCGCTCACCTTCGGCTGGGTGCGCTTCACGCTCGTGGCGCCCGATCACTACACGGCGTGGTTCTTCGGCTTCCCGGTGCTCACCTTCCCGATCGAAGCCGGCGTGGGATTCGCGATCTATCACGTGCTCGACTTCACGGCGGTGCTGCTCATAGCCGGTGTGGTGGCGGCGCTCTGGCGGCGCATCCGCGACCGGGGGCTGCTCACCACGCAGCGTTTCGGCTTCGACCTGATGCCGCTCATCCTCCTCTTCGCGATCGCGGTCACGGGGCTCGCTCTCACGGCATCGTCGGCTTGGTGGGGAGGCTCGTTCTACTGGTTCATCGCGCTGGTGCATCAGGTGGTGGTGGTGCTCTGGCTGATCTCGCTCCCATTCGGGAAATTCTTCCACATCGTGGAGCGTCCGGCGAGCATCGGCGTCACGGTGTACCAGCAGGTGGCGCAGGATGTGGAGCACTACGGCCACGGGGGCGGAGCGCACGCTCCCGCGCGCCCGGCCGCCTGCCGCCGCTGCGGCACGCGCATGCCCTCGGCGCGCTTCGCCAGTGATCTCGAGAGCGTGCTCGCGGAGCTGGGGCAGCGCTACGAGCTGGGTGGAGGGCAGGGGCTGCTCCAGGACTACTGTCCAACCTGCAAGCGCCTGATCCGCGCCGATGGCTACTACACGCTGCTGCAGCGTGATTTTCTCTGAGGACGCCGCATGACCGTCAACAAGGATTTCTTCGAGCCATCGCGCGCCTTCAACTACGACTTCCAGTCGTCGGGCCCGACACCCGCGAAGTGGAACGAGGCGGCGCACGCCGGCGAGCGGCTGGTGCCCACGCACTGCTCGTTCTGCGGCGTTCAGTGCGCGATGTACCTGCGCGTGAAGGACGGGAAGGTGGTGGGCGTGGAGCCGCGCGACTACCCGCACAATCGCGGCTCGCTCTGTCCCAAGGGCGTGGTCGCCTATCAACAGGCCGACCACCCCGAGCGGCTCCTCTACCCGATGATCCGGCGCAACGGCACGCTCGAGCGTGCGAGCTGGGACGAGGCGCTGGATCTCGTGGTGAAGCGATGGACCGAGATCCAGAAGGAGCACGGCCGCGATTCCGTGGCGATCTACAGCGGTTCGTCGATGACGAACGAGAAGTGCTATCTGATGGGGAAGTTCGCTCGCGTGGCGCTCCGCACTCGCAACGTGGACTACAACGGCCGGCTGTGCATGTCGTCGGCCGCGGGCGCGTACGAGCGCGCCTTCGGGCTCGACCGCGCGCCGCTCCCCATGACCGACATCCCGCTCGCCGACACCATCCTGGTGGTGGGGAGCAACGTGGCGGAGTGCTTCCCGGTCGCCATGCAGTGGATCTGGAAGGCGCGCGACCGCGGCGCGAAGCTCATCGTGGTGGACCCCCGCGAGACCCCCGCCGCGCGCACGGCCGATCTCTGGCTCCCGGTGCGTCCGGGCGGCGATGTGGCGCTGCTCAACGCGATGCTGCGCGTGCTCATCGAGGATGGTCTGGTGGACGAGCGCTACGTGCGCTCCCGCACGAACGGCTGGGCCGAAGTTCGCGCCGCCGCGTTCGAGATGTCGCTCGACGAGGCCGAGCGCGCGAGCGGAGTGCCGAGGGCGCGCATCGTGGCCGCGGCGCGGCTGTACGGTGATGCTCCCACGTCACTCATCATGCACGCGCGCGGCGTGGAGCACTCCACGCACGGCGTGGACAACTGCCTCGCCTGCATCAACCTCGCGCTCGCGCGCGGGCAGGTGGGGAAGCCGGGTGGTGGGACGATGATGCTGACGGGGCAGGGAAATGGTCAGGGCGGCCGCGAGATGGGGCAGAAGGCTGCGCAGCTCCCCGGCTACCGCCACATCGACGACCCCGAGGACCGCCGCTACATAGCCGGCGTGTGGGGCGTGCCCGAGGAAGAGCTCCCCGGTCCCGGCGCCGCGGCTACCGAGATGGTGCACCTCATGGCCAACGGCGACATCAAGAGCTGTATGGTGATGTGCTCCAATCTCATGGTGTCGCTCCCCGACAACGCAGTGGTGCAGCGCGCGCTCGATGCGCTCGACCCGCTGGTGGTGGTGGACTTCTTCATGTCGGAGACCGCCTCGCGCGCCGACATTCTCCTCCCGTGCGCGGTGTGGTGCGAGGACGAGGGGACCACCACGAACCTCGAGGGGCGCGTCGTGAAGCTGAACAAGGCGGCCGAGCCGCCGGGCGAAGCGCGGCGCGACTGGGAGATCGCGTGCGACATCGCGCGCCGACTCGGCCGCGGGCAGTTCTTCGACTACCGTACGCCGCGCGACATCTGGAACGAGCTGCGCGTTGCCACGAAGGGCGGCACCGCCGACTACTCGGGGATCACCTATGAGAAGATCGACTCGCAGAACGGCGTATTCTGGCCCTGCCCCCGCGACGACAGCGAAGGGACGCCGCGCCTCTTCACCGAAAGATTCAACCATCCGGATGGACGGGCACGCATGCACGCGGTGCATTATCGCCCGCCCGCCGAGACGCCGGGCGGCGACTTTCCGTTCTATCTCACCAGCGGGCGCGTGGTCTATCAGTACCTCAGCGGCACGCAGACCCGCCGGCTCGGCTTCCTCAACTCGCAGGCGCCGGAGCCGTGGGTGGAGATCCACCCGCGAGCCGCAGAGCGACTCGGCATCGCGAGCGACGAGATCGTGCGCGTGCGCACGCCGCGCGGCTCGATGGAGCTGAAGGCGCTCGTGACGCCCACCATCCGGCCGGATACGCTGTTCATCCCCTTCCACTACGGGAACCGACACGCGGTGAACCAGCTCACCAATCCGGCGGTGGAGCCCACGGTTAAGATCCCGGAGTACAAGTGCTGCGCGGCCACGGTGGAGAAGCTCGGCGCGCCGGGAACAGGAGAGCGGCCGGAGGGGGCCGGCGAGGGGAGGAGGGTGGGAAGAGCGACGGAGAACCTCACGCCGGAGAACGCGCCCGCGATGTTCCCCTATCGGAACGGGGAAGTGGCCGCGCGCGCTTCGGCTGGCGGCTCGCACTGAGCGGCGCGAGGAGGCGCGCGTAGATGGCTACGGTCAAGACGATGTTCCTCGATCCCTCGCGCTGCATAGGCTGCCGTGCGTGCGAGGCGGCGTGCAGGGAGTGCGACTCGCACAAGGGCGAGAGCATGATCATGGTGGACTTCCTCGACCGCGACTGGAGCGTGGCCACGCAGCCCACGCTCTGCATGCACTGCGAGGACCCGGTCGCGCCGTGTGCCCAGGTGTGCCCCGCGCTCGCCATCCTCATCACGCCCGACGGCGTGGTGCAGCAGGCCGACACCTCGCGCTGCATTGGCTGTCAGAACTGCGTCTACGCCTGCCCCTTCGGCGTGCCGAAGTTCGACATCGAAGCGCGGCTCATGAAGAAGTGCAACCTCTGCTACGATCGCACCAGCCAGGGGCTCAAGCCCTGGTGCGCGCAGGCATGCCCCACGCAGGCCATCTGGTACGGCGACTACGAGGAGTTCGTCAACGAGCGCGAGGGAAACGCCGTGAACATCACCAACTTCGGTACCCAGCAGGTGCGTACCAAGGTCTACCACGTGCTCCCCGACGGCACCGCGCGGCTCGACGTCGGCGCGCTCCTGGCCGAGGACGATCTCGCGGCGCGTGCCACCACCGGCTCGAACGAGGAGGCGTGGGTACTGTGAGCACCAACGAGAACGACGAAGTGCCGGCCAATCGCGCCAGCGCGAGCGATGAGATCCTGAGCAATCGCACCAGCGAGGGGCGCTGGCAGGTGGAGTTCCCCTTCGAGTGGGACGCCGACGACCTCGTCTCGCGGCGGCAGCTTCTGCGCTGGTCGGTGTGGGCATCGGGAGCGCTCTTCGCGAGCACGGGGATCCTCGCGGCGCTCTCCTTCACCCGCGAGCGCCGGCGCGGAAATCGCGCGGCGATCGTGAAAGCGTCCGAAGTGCCCGTGGGCGAGGCGCACTACTTCACCTATCCAGGTCCGGAGGACCACGCTGTGCTACTGCACTTGCGCGAGGGGCGCTTCGTGGCCTTCAGCAACAAGTGCACACACCTCTCCTGCGCGGTCTACTGGAGCAAGGAGCGTGGGCGGCTGCTCTGTCCCTGTCATGCGGGCGTTTTCCATCCCGAGACGGGCGACGTGCTCGCCGGACCGCCGCCGCGGCCGCTCCCCAGGATCGAGCTGCACGAGGAGGACGGGATGCTGTACGCGGTGAGCGAGTCGCTCACATGACCGGCCCGATTCACGGGGCGGGAGGTGTGGCGCCTCCACCACCCACCGCTCCGCCGCCCGGACACCTGGGGCTGGTGATGCTCGGCCTCAGCATGGGGATCGTGCTGATGGCGATCCAGCTCTGGCTCCTCACGCTCGCCTTCAACCTGTACCTGCTTGGCGACCGGAGGGGGACCGTGGTGGCCGCGATCGTGTCGGGCCTCGTCTTCCTGGGTGGCCTCGCGATGCTCAGGGTTCTGCGCTGGACTTCGCGACGGCGCTAGCTCCCCAGATGCCAGGTCCCGGCGACGACCCGCGGCTGTCGCCGCGGCCGGTGAAGGTCTCAGCGACCGCGGAGGGGGCGCCCGCCGGGCCGCGTGCTCGCGTATCCGACGTGCCGCCTCCCACGGGTCCCATCGGCGGCCAGCTCACGCACGTCCTGCGCGGACTGCTCGTGCGGCTGCGTTTCACCCATCTCGCCGAGCGCTACGACTCCACCGTGGTGCTCTCGATCTTCAGCCTGGTGAACGGCTTCATATCGATAGCGTTGATGGCTACCGTGGCGCTCGTCAGCGGCCAGCCGTTCATATTCCCGTCGCTCGGCCCCACCGCTTTTCTCTTCTTCTACACGCCTCTCGCGCCGGCCGCGAGCCCGCGCAACGCGGTGATCGGCCATCTCATAGGCGCACTCGCTGGGTGGGTGAGCCTGGCCGCGTTCGGGCTGCTGCACGCCGGGCCCGCGGTGGGCGGTGGGGTGACGGCGGCGCGCGTGGGCGCGGCGGCGCTCTCGCTCGGGCTCACGAGCGGTCTCATGGTGCTCTTCCGCGCACCGCATCCGCCTGCGGGAGCGACTACGCTGATCGTGTCGCTGGGTCTCTTGCGCACGCCTCCGCAGCTCGCGATCTTGATGGCTGCAGTCATCCTGCTGTGCGTTCAGGCGATCGCGATCAATCGACTGGCGGGTCTGCCTTACCCGATCTGGGGGGGAAGGGATGCAGACGGCAGGAAGCGGAAGGTGGGCAGCAGTAGCGGCCCATAGGGAGAGAGCCCTCGTCACCGGTGCCGTCGACTACTTTACGGCTATCGGTCGCGTGTTTTCCCCTTCCACTTGACTCTCTACCTGACTACAGGAACGATCTTCCACTCGCGGCGCTTTATCAAAAGCGAGGAGGGTCGTATGGCGGAACGCGCGGAGTGTTGCGGGTGGGCGTCGTGGGGAGAGCTGGTGGGGATCGGGGATGGCCGCACCAGGGTGGAAGCCTGGGAGCGGGAAGATGCGGTCGTGGCCGATCCGGAATCAGTGAGCGCTAGTCAGGGCGATTCTCCCAATTTCATTACCATCGATATCTCGAACAGATGCCAGTACGCGGTCCACGACTGAAGAAAATTCGCCGGCTGGGGACACAGCTTCCCGGTCTGACGCGCAAGAGTGCGGACAAGAACCCGACGCCGCCTGGCGCACACGGCGCCAAGCCGTCGCGACGCCGGCCGAGCGAGTACAGGCGGCGCCTCGAGGAGAAGCAGAAGGTCCGCTTCAACTACGGCGTGACGGAGCGGCAGTTGCGCCGCTACGTCGAGCGCGCCAAGGCCGCGGCCGGTCCCACGGGCGAGAACCTTCTCGCGCTTCTCGAGCGCCGGCTGGACAACGTGGTCTTCCGCCTGGGCCTCGCCCCCACGATCCCCGCGGCTCGCCAGTTGATAGCGCACGGCCACATCCGTGTCGGCGACCATGTGGTGGACAAGGCCGGCTACGAGGTGGACATCGGTGACGTGGTCTCGCTCACTTCCTCCGCGCGCGCCAGTTTCGAGCGTCGTGGAGTGGTTTGCGAACCGATCCTCGCGCTCCCGGGGTACCTCGAGCGCAACACGAGCGACCCCTGCCAGGGCGGCGTCGTCTCGTTCCCCGTTCGCTCCGACACTCCGTTCCCCGTGCGCGAAGCGATGATCGTGGAGTTCTACGCGCGCTGATAGGGCGGAAGGAAAACAGAAAGCGGGCGCCGGTTCGTGGGGGCAAGGACTCCACCCCCACGAACCGGCGCCCGCTTTCTGTTTTCTGCCTCCCTGCCTCTACTTCCTCTTGATATTCACCTTCCACACCTCCGGACCCTGCGCCGCGTACTCCCAGTCGAAGGTGTTGGGGCGCTCGGCCATGAGCTGGTAGTGGAGGGGGCGGGGATCGTGATCGTTCACCAGAGTCAGCGTCTGGCCGCTCTGGAGACTATCGAAGGCGCGGAAGATCGAAGGGTGCTTTTCGCGCGGGGGGATCGCGCGAACATCGAGCTCTATGGACTGAGCCGGCATGGTGGCTGTCTCCTGGTGGAAGGACTGTGGTACGACTGGAGGCGCGCGTAGCGTTCAGGCGGATCGCCAGATTCGCACGAGCACACGATCGGCGCGCGATTCATCCACATCGCACGCGAACCCACGCTCCACGAGCATGGGGAAGAGGAACTGCGGGACGCGAGCGTTGATCTGGAGGAGCTGGTGGCCCTCGGGGAGCGTTTCGAGTGCCGCGAGCGTGCGCATGAGCGGCTCGGGCGGGTTGAGACCGCGAACGTCGAGCACCAGCGTCTTCTCATCCACCGTCACTCCGTCGGCGAGGCCAGCATCGCTCGAGGCATCGACGTCGGGAGCACCGGTACCCGATGCGTCGACTGTCGATGCATTACCCGGTCGCGCGCCCGCCTGCGCGCCCGCCTGCGCGCCCGCCTGTGCGCCCGCCTGTGCGCCCGCCTGCGCGCGACCGCCAGGCGAGCTTCCTGCCGGCCGCCAGAACCACACCGACCAGTCGTCGGCGCCGTGCTCCTCGGCCTCGTGCACGAAGCCGCGCTTCGCCAGCACGGTGAAGAGCGGCACGGGCTCGAAGGTGGTACGAAGCCGAAGTACCTCGCCGTCGCCCAGCTCCGCCACCGCCGCCATGATCTTCGAGAATGGCTCGTTGCCGGAGCGGAGATCCTCGCGGACATCCACCTCGCGCACCGGTGCGCCGGCCGGATGGAGGGGCGCGGCGGCGTCCGCAGCGTCGCGGATACCGCCGCCCGGCTGGCCGCGCCCGCCGGAACCGGGCGCTTCATCGCCCGTCGCCCCTCCATTAGCCGTGCTCGCGGGAGCGCCGCCGGGACGATCGGCGATCCCTAGAGCGGAGTTGAGATCCCGCACGAGCTTCTCCGGCGCGAGGCCGGCGGTGCGCGCGGCCTGCTCCACCGTGATGAGCCGCGCCATGACGCGCCGCATCGCGCGATTCTTGAGCTTCGAGAAGTGCGGTGCGGCGCGAACGAAGACTTCCACGAGCGCCTCGTCGCGCGCGATCACGTCGGATACGCGATCGGTGGGTGCGACGGGTACGATGCTGCTGGATCCGGTCATGAGCGTCCTCCGAAGGCGACGCGCGCTATCTGGGTCGTGAAGAGCAGGACACCTGCGAGGAAGAGCACTGCGCCGCAACGCGTGACGTGCGGCGCGCCCGCTCCCGTACCGCCCGCGAGGAGCGCTACACCGAGCGTCATGAGCCCGAGCTGCACGTACGCCACCTTTGCCGAGTAGAGCTGCGCCACTGTGGGCACCGGCTCCTTGCCCATCCGTCCCCGGAAGCGCGCCGTCCACGCCAGGAGCGGGACGATCTTGTAGAAGAAGCCCACCACGTACAGCACTATGCCGCCGAGGAGGCCCGTGGCGATGTACATGGTGGCGAGGCGCGCGTGCAGCGGGCCGGCCACGAGGAGCGCGGAGCCCAGCACCGCGGCCAGCGCGAGGAAGACGATCGCGGTCATGGCGAAGCGCATCCCCACGTCGATCTTCCTGCGCACTCGCACTCGGTAGAACGAGTACGCCTGCCAGATGAAGCAGGCGACCCCGGCATCGATCAACGCGGTGCCGAGCCAGGTGGCCGGCGCGACGCGCGCCACGAGGCCTGTGGCGAGCGAGAGCACACCGGCCGCGAGAAGGGCGAGAGCGCGCCCCGTCCAGCGCGTGTCGGCGCCGTGGGCGAGGAGGAACATCGGGAGGAGCCGGTGCGACACGCCCACGATCATCACCAGCACCCAGCCCACTAGCGCCACATGCAGGTGCGTGGCGAGCGTGGTGAGGCGTGCGCTCGCGATGAAGCCGCTGTGCAGGTTGTGCAGGAGGATCACCCCCAGCACCAGGGTGGACGACAGGAACGAGATGGCGATTATCACCGCGCCCCAAGTCACGTCGCGGTTCTTGGCCTGTGGGAGCGAGGCGGCGATGTTCGCTACCTCGAGGATGATCCCCACGGTGACGAGGGTGATACCGACGTGTTCGAGCACGATCGAGCTCGAGGCGATCCCCGCCGCGAAGAGGCCCGCGCCGGGAGCGAAGGTGAAGAAGCTCGCATGCCCCACGCGCGTGGAACGGATCGGTGCGCCGAGTGCCACGGGCAGGAGCTGCGCCAGCGCGCCGAAGATGGTGGTGGTGATCCAGCCGAGGGTGAAGAGGTGCGTGACCCCGGCCACGTGCGGCGAGGGATACGCTCCCATCGCGAGCTCGGGCGCGATCCATACGAGTCCCACCGCGCCAGCTACCAGGTACAGCGTAGATGCGGCGAAGTGCTCGGCGGCCAGCCGGATCGAGTTGGTGGCCGGCGTGAGTCCGCCGGCCATCGGTGCGGCCGGCGGCCGGGCTGCTCTCGGCTGTGCAGCGGTGCCTGCGGCGACCGTCATGCGCTCGCTCGCTCGGCAGCCGCGGCCGCGGCCGTCGCGGCGCTCACGTGCTCCCAGCCGAGCGCGCCGGCAATGCCGCGGGCGATCATCTCGAAGGCGATCCCCGCCGTGCTCGCGGGGCGCGCGATCATGGTGGGGAGCCCGCTGTCGCCTTCACCGACGATCATGTCGTCGAAGGGAACCTCGCCGAGGAAGGTGATGCCGAGCTCGCCCGCGACCATGCGGCCGGCTCCGCGACCGAAGGGACCCGTCATGTTCTCGACCACGCCGAGCACCGGCACTTCGAGGGTGCGGAACATGTCGGCGGCCTTGCGTGCTTCGGTGGCGGCCACGCGCGGCGGCTGCGTCACGACCACCGCTCCGGAGAGCGGCACCGCCTGAGCGAGGCTGAGCGGGATGTCGCCGGTGCCGGGCGGCAGGTCGACCACCAGCACGTCGAGCTGCGGCCACGCCACGCCGTGCGCGAACTGCTTCACCGCCTTCGAGACCATCGGACCGCGCCAGATCGCGGGCGATCCATCGCCAACGAAAAAGCCGAAGCTGATGATCGGGAGGCCGTGTGCCTCGAGGGGGAGGATCGTCTTCTCGAGCGACATGCGCACGCGCGACGCGCCATCCTCGATCCCCATGAGGATGGGAAGACTGGGCCCGTAGATGTCGGCGTCGAGGAGCGCGGTACGGAGGCCGCCGCGCGCGAGGGCGAGCGCCACGTTCACCGCCACGGTGCTCTTTCCCACGCCGCCCTTGCCGGCACCCACGGCGATCACGTGCTCCACGCCTGCCAGACGCGCCTGCTCCGACCAGGGATCGGAGGTGGTGGCGTGCGACTTGGCGGTGGGCTGGGGCTTGGGCGTCACGATCTCCATGGCCACCGACTTCGCGCCGATGGCCAGGATGGCATCGCGTACCGCCCGATCGAGCTGTGCGTGGGTATTCGCGTCGGGCGTTCGGAGGGAGAGCTGCACCTTCACGCGGCCGTCGCAGACGCTCACATGATGCACCATGCCGAACGACACCAGGTCGCGCGTCAGGCCGGGGTAGCGCACTCCGCGCAATGCCTCGGTGATCGATTCCGAGGTCAGCTCCGGTGGCTGCGCGGAACTTTCGATATCCATCGTTTCCGGGGCTCCTTCACCAGGTACGAACGGAATGATCGCGTCGCGCACGGGGGGGCGATGTGACGGTTGTCTCATTCCCGGCTCGTGCTTCGGCGCATCCCGCCGCATCCCGCATGCGCCTCGTGCGCGTTTCCCCGTGCTCTCACTCACGCGCCCGCGCGCGCCGGGCGTGCACCGGGCGTGCACCGGGCGTGCGCGGTGGAACGCGGCGCGAAGCGTGATAGCTTTGAACCAGAGAAATCGCGGCGCGGGATGACATCGCACGCCGCTGTTCGGTCGCCATGACACTGCATGACACTGGAGGTTCGATGCCATACGATGAAAGGTTCGTCGCTCCGATGCGCGAGGAGCTCACGCGACTGGGGGTCAGCGAGATGCGCACGGCAGATGATGTGGATGCGACTCTGAAGGACGCGCGCGGCACCACGCTCGTGGTCGTCAATTCCATCTGCGGCTGCGCCGCGCGCAACGCGCGTCCCGCGGTGGCCGCGGCGCTGAAGAACGGCAAGCGTCCTGACACGCTCACGACCGTGTTCGCGGGGCAGGATCTCGAGGCTACGTCGCGGGCGCGCAGCTACTTCACGGGATACCAGCCGTCGTCGCCGCAGATAGCGCTCCTCCGCGATGGCCGGGTCGTATACATGCTGGAGCGCAAGCACATCGAAGGGAGGAGCGCCGACGCGATCGCGAGCGACCTCGTGGCCGCCTTCGACGAACACTGCTGATCGTCGCGCATCCGTGCGCTCATCGCGCTGCCGCGCGCGGATCGCCGCGCCCGCCGCGCCGCGGCAGCGCGTGGTCAACGCCACGCGCGTGCTCGCGGCACGTGGCACATACCGTGCAGGCTCCACGGTAAGACTTCCGTTGAAGAGGAGCCAACATGCAACACGATCCGAACGAGCGCGCAAACCCGATGGGTGATTCGCCGGAAAGAGGAGAGCGTGGGTCTCAGCGTCAGTCCGCGGGCGCGGCAATGAACAACCTCGAAGCCGATCTCGGCGACACCACGGGCGACCGCTCGGCGAGCGCGTTCTCCGATACGTCGGGCACCATGGGAAGAGAGAGCCTGGGCGGCGGGAGCGGCCGGTTCGAGCGGAAGGCCGAGGACATGAAGGAGTCGGCCCGCGAGAAGCTCGATTCCACCAGGGAGAAGGCGCACGACCTGAAGTCCACTCTGGCCGACAAGCTGGAGCAGGGTGCCGAGAAGCTGCGTCACAAGGCCTCCACCACCACGGTGACCGAGATGGGGGCCGACACGGAGAAGAAGGCTCGCAAGGCGAGCGACAAGGTTGCCTCGGGGATGGAGAACACCGCCGACTGGCTCCGCAGCGCTGACGTGGATTCGATGAAGTCGGGCCTCGAGAATCAGGTGCGCAGCAACCCGGGGCGCACGCTGCTGGTGGCGCTCGGTCTCGGCTACGTGGTAGGCCGGCTGTTCCGCGGCGGCAGAGGGAGCTGAAACGGTGACGGTCGTGCGCGGCGACTCGAAACGCCGATTCGGCGGCCTGCTGAAGGATGCCGCGCAGGCGACCACTCAGCTCGTTCGCCAGGAGGGGCGGCTCACGCTCCTCGAGTCTCGGCGGCTCGCCGGCCGCGTCGCGGTCGGGACCGGGATGATAGCGCTCGGTGGCGTCCTGCTGCTGCTCGGAGTCATCGTCCTCGTGACCGGAGTGATACTGCTGCTGGGCAACGAGTGGCTGCGCGGGAATTACTGGCTCGCGGCGCTCATGGTGACGGTGGTGCTCGGCATCATCGCCGCTGCCCTGGCGATCTGGGGCAAGTCGTTCATCTCATCGGAGCGGCTCGAGCCGGATGAGACGTTGGCTACGTTGAGGGAGGACAGGGAATGGCTGAAACGACGGCTGACGTCAGGCGCGATATCGAGTTGACGCGTGAGCGAATGTCGGACACGATCGCGCAACTGGAGCAGAAGTTGAACGTCATGCAGATGGTGCGGGAGCACCCGTGGCCGGCCGTGGCCGTGGCCGCTGGATTGGGCGTGCTGCTGGCTGGCTCCAGAGCGGACGTGAAGGCGGCGGCCGCTACGGTCAAAGCGACGGGAGGAGCGAGCGACAAGATGGGCGGCCTCCTCGATGACGCGGCGGCGCGTCTCATCACCGGCGTGTCGGCCGCGATCACCGCCCGCGTGGATGAGTGGGTGGATGGCATCAAGGATGCCATAGGATCGCCCAGAAGCGGCGCTCGCGAGCGCCGCTTCGAGGCGAGCGCTGCGCTCCCGCTGGCGAGCGAGAGACTCGGCGGAAATGGTGGCGGCGACGGCCCGGCGCGACTGGAGCGCACACGAGGCGAGCCGGACATCGCGCCCCCCGGGAGCCGCTACCCGCATTAGCGCCGGATCATCGTACGGCCCGGAAGTCGAGACGGGGCCGAGTGGCGATAGGCACTCGGCCCCGTCTGCACCTGCCCTGCTCTCAGCCAATCACCTCGCCGCGATCCTTCCCCGCCGCTACCCCGCCCGTCGCATCCAGCGCACGACCTCGCGCAACGCGGGACGCTTCCCATACATCAGCAGCCCCGTGCGGTACACCCGCGCGGCGAGCACCACGGCCACGTAGCAGGAGACTACGAGGATGATTATCGAGGCCGCGATGTCGAATGGCTCGAGCGTCACCACGCTCATGCGGAGGGGCATGATGATGGGGGACGAGAAAGGAAGCCAGCCCATGATGTACGCGAGCTTGCTCTCCGGTGCGGCGAGCACCGGCGCGAGCGCGAACGCGCTCACCACCAGCAGCATCACCACGGGAACCTGTGCCTGCTGCGCGTCCTGGTCGTTGGTGACCGTGGCGCCCACCATGGCGAAGAGTGCTGCGTAGAACGTGTAGCCGAGCATGAAGAAGAGGATCAGAAGCACCGCCGCCCCGGGCGAGATGCCGGGCAGGAATACCGGCGTGCTCTCGATCCCGAAATGGCCGAGCACCTGTGCCCGCATCTTCATGAGGGTGAGGCCGACTCCGATCCAGATCACCAGTTGCGTGAGTCCCACCGCCCCCACTCCGAGCACCTTGCCGCCCAGCAACTTCACCGGCGACACGCTGGCCACGACCACTTCCGCCACGCGCGTCTGCTTCTCCTCGATCACGCCGCGCAGCACGGCCTGGCCGTACATCAGGATCGACACATAGAGGAGCATGGCCACGCCGAAGGCGAAGAAGATGCTCAGCTTGGCCGAGGCGCCGCGCCCCCGGTCGGTGATGCGCTCGGCGTCCAGACTGAGGCGCATGCTGGCCAGCGCCGCGCTCTGGAAGGCATCGAGTCCGGCCTGCTCCAGCCTCATGGCCACGACCTCGTCGCGCACGACGCGGCGGATCTCGTTCATGTCGGCGCCCGAGGTGGCGTTGCTGCCGGCGTAGCGCGCCGAGCGCCCGGCGATCGTGTTGGAATCGAGAACCAGATAGCCGCGCGTCTCTCTGGCCACGGTCTGCCTGGTCGCGAGGCTCTCGGCTTCCGCGAGTCGTGCCGGCACGACCGCACGAACGTCCGTACGGGATGTGTCGCCAGCGATACCGCCATTGAGTTCGGCGGCGATGCGCTTGCCCAGGTCGGTGCCGGTGGCGTCGAGGATCACGATGCGCGCGAGGTTGGCCGACGCCTGGCTGCGTGCGGCGATCCAGGGAGGTACGAAGAGGAGGAGGCCGAAGATGATCGGGCCGAAAACGGTCGCGACGATGAACCAGCGCGTCCGCACTCGCTCGAGATACTCGCGTGCCGTGACCACCAGGAGCTTACGCATGATCGTTGGCCTCCGTGGAGGTGTCGAGGGCGCCCACGCGCTCCACGAAGATGCGGTGCAGGGAGGCCTGCGCCAGCTCGAAGCGCGCGATGCTCGCGCCGGCGTCCACCAGCCGACGCAGCAGGCGTTGGGGGTCGGCATCAGGTGCGAGCTCGATGTCGAAGATGCGATTGGCATCGTTCACCCGGTGCACCAGCGTGCGGTCCGCGAGCACCGCGGCCACGCCGTTCGCCGTCCCGTCGGTCAGCTCCAGCGTCACGCGGCGGCCGCCGTGCTCCTCGCGTACCCGCGCGATCGGGCCGTCGACCAGCTTCGCGCCGCGCGCGATGATGCAGACCGAATCGCAGAGCCGCTCGGCACTGTCCATCATGTGCGTGCAGAAGAGGATGGTCTTGCCGTTTCGGCGGAGCTCCATGACGATGTCCTGGAGCATCTGCGCGTTGATCGGGTCGAGGCCGCTGAAGGGCTCGTCGAGGATCAGCATGTCGGGGTCGTGCAGGAGCGCGCCGATGAACTGCACCTTCTGCTGCATCCCGCGCGAGAGGTCATCCACCTTGGCATCGCCCCAGTCCCGGTCGGCGGTGCGCAGTCCGAGCCGGTCGAGCCAGCGATCTATCCGGCGGTCGGCCTCGTGGCGGCCGACACCCTTCAACTCGGCGAGGAAGCGGAGGACCCGGCGCACCTGCATGCGGCGATAGAGGCCGCGCTCCTCCGGGAGGTAGCCCACCCGGTCTATCGCACCGCGCGTGGTGTTGGGCACCCCCAGCACGTTGATCGACCCCTCGTCGGGTGCGATCACATCGAGCACCATTCGTATCGTGGTGGTCTTGCCTGCGCCGTTGGGGCCGAGGATGCCGTACACCGCGCCGCGAGGTACGGTGAGCGAGAGGCCGCGTACCGCGGTGTGGCCATCGTAGCGCTTGACGACGTCGCGGATCTCTACTGCGGGATCGGGCATGCGAGGATGGAGGAGCGAGGGAGGAGAGCGATCTACGAAGGAACGGCGCGGAAACGAGGTCCATCCGGTGCCCTCAATGTGGGGCCGTGCAGCGTTCCGGGCCAGACTCCGCGCGCCCTGGCCGGCGGTGGTGACCTTGCCCGTGACCTTGCCCGTGATTTGGCCCACCCGACATATTCGCCCATGACCGCGAAACCCCTCGCTTCGATTCTGGCCATCGTGGCACTCGTGGCCGGCTGCGGCGGCAACGATGCGGGCTCGGCCAACCGCATCGTGGTGTTCAACGCCGGGAGTCTCGCCATCCCCATCCGCGTGGCGCTGGACTCCTTCGCGGCGCGCGAGCACGTGACCATCGCGCAGGAGAACGCTGGCAGCCTGGAGACGGCGCGGAAGCTCACCGAGCTCGGACACGTTCCCGACGTGATAGCGCTCGCGGACTACGAGGTTTTTCCGCACTACCTGATGCCCGACCAGGTCGAGTGGTACATGGACTTCGCGCGCAACCGCATGGTGCTGGCCTACACTCGGCAGTCGCGTTTCGCGGACGAGATAACCTCCGACAACTGGTGGAAAGTCGTCCAGCGGCCGGGCGTGCAGGTGGGGCGCTCGGACCCTAACCTCGATCCCAACGGTTATCGGACGCTTCTCACCATGCAGCTCGCCGAGAAGCACTACGGAGTGCCCGCTCTGTCCGACAGCCTCCTGGCGCACGCGCCCGACAACAACGTGCGGCCGAAGGAAGCCGATCTCGTGGGGCTCGTTCAGGCTGGGGAGATGGATTACATCTGGAGCTACGAGTCGCTCGCTTCGGCGGCGGGGTTGAAAATGGTCCGGCTTCCGGCGGCCATAGACCTGAGCTCGCCCGCCGACTCGGCGGCCTATGCTTCCGTGCAGGTGCGGGTGCGCGGGAGAACGCCCGGCGACTCGGTGACCTTTCGCGGGCAACCCATCATCTACGCGCTGTCCATCCCGAAGAGGGCGCCGCACATGGCGCTCGCCGAGCGCTTCGTGGCGTATCTCATGTCGGACGAGGGGAAGCGGCTGATGCGCGCCACTGGGCTCGACGTACTCGATGCGCCGATCGTGGTCGGCTCGGGCGTACCGGACGCGGTGGCCGCGGCCGCTTCGCCCACGGCGCGCGCCGACAGCGGCGCGCAATGACGTACGCCGCCGCGGCGGCGGTGCTACCGCGCTCGCGTTCGTCGCACCGCGTAGCGAGCGTGGTCGCCGCGCTCCTCGCGTCGCTCTTTCTGCTCTTTCTCTTCGCGCCGATAGTCCGGCTGGTGGTGTCGGGCGGCGCGGGGGGCGTGACGCGACTCTTCACGGACTCGGAGCTCCGCGGCGCGCTCTGGCTCACGGCGGTCACCGCCACGAGCGCCACTCTGCTCGGTGTGCTGGGCGGGACGCCGCTCGCCTACCTCCTGGCGCGCCGCGCATTCCGCGGGCGCGCGGTGGTGGCCGCGCTCATAGATCTCCCGCTGCTCATCCCGCACCCGGTTGCCGGCATAGCGCTGCTCCTGGTGCTCGGCCGCGAGAGCGCGGTGGGCTCCGCCCTCCTGCAGGCCGGGATCCGGGTGGCCGGCTCGCCGGTGGGGATAGTGTGCGCGATGCTCTTCGTGTCCGCGCCATTGTACGTGAGCGCCGCGCGCGAGGCGTTCGCGCGCGTCGACCCGCGCTACGAGGCGGTGGGGCGCACGCTCGGCGATCCGGCGTGGCGAGTCTTCCGGCGCGTCACGCTCCCACTCTCGCTGCGCGGTCTCATCGCCGCGGGCGTGGTGATGTGGGCGCGCGCGGTGAGCGAGTTCGGCGCGATCGTGATCCTGACCTACAACCCGAAGGTGGTGAGCGTGCTGAGCTACGACCGCTTCACCGGCTTCGGGCTGCACGAGGCGCTCCCGGTGGCCGCGGCGCTCACGATCCTCGCTCTCATCCCGCTCACCCTGCTGCGCGCACTCCGCCCCGAGAGCGGCGCTGGAGTGGCGCCCTGATCGAGCTCCGGTCGCTCGGCGCCCGGCAGGGCGGTTTCGAGCTGCGCGACATCGCCTTCACCATCCCCAACGGAGGGTATGGCGTTGTGATCGGTCCGGCCGGCTCGGGGAAGACCACCCTCCTCGAGACCATCGCTGGAATCATCCCCCAGCGCTCGGGGATCCTGCGTCTCATGGGGCGCGACATGGCCAGCGTGCCGCCGGAGCGGCGCCAGATCGGCTTCGTGTACCAGCGCGGCTATCTCTTCCCGCATCTGAGCGTGGAGGAGAACGTCGGCTATGGCGCGGCGGACCAGAGCTTCGTGCGCGAGCTCTCCGAGCGGCTCGGGGTGACCGCACTGCTCCAACGCGAGGTACGTGGCCTGAGTGGCGGCGAGCAGCAACTGGTCGCGATAGCGCGCGCACTCGCGGCGCGTCCGCGGATACTTCTTCTCGACGAGCCCTTCAGCGCGCTCGACCCGCGGCGCCGCTCGCGGGTGCGCCGCACGGTGCGGGCGCTGCACGGAGAGCTCGGGATGACGGTTCTGCAGGTGACGCACGACTTTGCCGAAGCGGGGCTGCTCGGCGACATCGCGATCCTGCTCGATGCCGGGCGAGTACTGCAGAGCGGGCCGCCGGAGCAGATATTCCGCCATCCCGCGTCGGCATACATCGCCGAATTCCTGGGCGCCGAGAACGTCTTCGCCGGCGAGGTGCGCGTGCTGCGCGAGCCTGGCCGCGAGACGGCGCGGGAAGCGGCCGATGGTGGAGTTGTGTATCATAGACCGGGTGCCGGCGCGCCCGACTCGGATGCCGCGCGCATCGACGACCGTGCCGAAGCCATCGCCGATGGGCACCATGCCGTGGAGTTCCGCACCGGGCCGTTGACGTTCTACGCCGTGGGTGGTGCCGACTCGGGACCCGGCCACGCCGTGATACGGGCCGGCGAGATCCTCCTCTCTCGAGAGCCGCAGCACTCCTCGGCGCGCAACAACTTCCGTGGCACCGTGTCCGAGGTGGCCACCACCGGAGCGCTGGCCCACGTCACGGTAGAGGTATCCGGCGTCCCGATAGTGGCCGCTCTCACCACCCGCTCCGCCGACGAGCTCTCGCTCTCCCCCGGCACCGCGGTGTACGTGAGCTTCAAGGCCATGGCGGTGCATCTGTGCTGATGCCCATCCTCTGCCTTCTTGCTCTCTCTACGCCAGGTCGATCAGGACGTGTATCGGATCACCTTCCACGTCGAGGAGATTGGCGAGAGTGCGGTCGCCGCGGCGGGTGAACTGCAGGGAGAGACGCGAGCCGCCGACGCGAAGTCCGTGGATCACCAGCTCTCCGAGGAAGCCCGGGAGGAGCGGCTCGCGGATGTGGAGCTCGCGCGCCGGCGCATCGGCCAGGATGCCGGTGGCCGCCTGCAGGAGCATGAAGAAAGTGCCGGAAGCCCACGCCTGCGGCGAACAGCTCACGGGGTAGAGCACGGGGCGCAGACCCTGGGCACGCACCATCCCGCAATAGAGCTCCGGGAGCCGGTTGTAGCGCAGTCCATCGGCCGCATCGTAGAGTGCGGAGAAGATGGGAAGCATCGATGGCTTCTGCCCGGAGAGTGAGAGTCCGAGCGCCACGATCCCGTTGTCGTGCGGCCAGACGCTCCCATCGTGGTAGCTCATCGGGTTGAACACCGAGTGGCTGGAGCTCAACGTTCTCAGCCCCCAGCCCGAGAACATGTCGGGAGCGAGAAGGCGCGCCGCCATGCGCGCCGAGCGAACCGCGTCCGGGACACGGCACCAGAGGAGATGCCCCGCGTTCGATGCCACCGTGGGCAGCGGTCGCTTGTGGCCGTCGAGCGCGAGCGCGAAAGTGCCCAGATCGTCGAGCCAGAAGCGATCGATGATCTTCTCGCGAAGCAGTGCCGCCTGCCGGCGGAGGAGCGTGGAGCGCGCGGAGTCGCCGAAGGCGTGGTAGAGCGCGGCCATTCTCCGTCTGGCGTCGAAGGCGTAGCCCTGCACTTCCACCAGCGCGATCGGTGGATCGGGGAGCGTGCCGTCGGGGAAGGGGACTCCATCCCAGGAATCCTTCCAGCCCTGGTTCACCAGACCATTGGGCGAGACCTTCGCGTACTCGAGGAAGCCATCGCCGTCCACGTCGCCATACTGATCCATCCAGGCGAGCGCGCGCTCGGCGTGGGGAAGCAGCTCGCGAACCAGCGCCTCGTCGCCGGTCCACCGCCAGGTCTCGTGCAGGAGGATGAGCCAGAGCGGAGTGGCGTCTATGGTACCGTAGTAGGGGACGTGCGGGATCTCCCCGGCGCGTGCGAGCTCTCCGCGGCGAAGCTCGTGCATGATCTTCCCCGGCTGCTCTTCAGTCTCGGGGTTCACCTCCGTTCCCTGCATCCGCGCCAGATAGCGGAGCGTGTCCACCGCCACCTGCGGATTGAGCGGAAGCGTCTGCAGCGAGACGATTATCGAGTCCCGCCCGAAGGGTGCGGAGTACCAGGGGATGCCTGCCGAGATTATCGGCATGCCGTCCGCCCTGGTGTAGAGCGAACGGATGTCGGTTATGGCGTGGTCGAGCGCGGAGTTGAACTCCGCGACGTTGCTGCTGAAGTGCGTGCATCCGGCGCGCCAGCTGTCGTAGGCCGCCTCGAGCGGAACTCTCCTCCGTTCTATGTCGCGGTGCCGGTGCGCGCGGCCATCTTCGAGGCGCGCGCTGTCGATGGGCGGATCCACGAGCGCATGCCACTCCAGGCGGCGCGGGCGGTGTGGTTCCAGGCGGAAGCGCCACTTCGCCATGCGCGGGCCGATCCGGTCGGGTTCATCGTCGAAGGTGAGGCCGCTGCTCAGCAGCGCGCCGTCGCGCCCGCGATAGGAGAAGACCACCGAGCGCTCGCCGACCACCGGTTCGAAGAAGGTTCCACGCTCCGCGCGCTTCCAGCCACGAACCTCGAAGATGTCGGCGAAGTCGTTGGCGAAGTGGAGCTCCGCCCAGAAGTCGATGGGGCGCTCGAGGAAGTTGGTGAGGGTGACGCGCTCCGTGAGGCGGTCATCGATGAGCACCTCGCGCCGCACGTGAACCGCGTTCGTGACGTTCCAGCTATCGCCTCCGAACGCGGCATCGTCCACGGCCAGGTCCACCTGGCTGCTGTACATCCGCACCACCTGCGACGAGAGCACCGTGGGCGGGGCCCCGGCCAGGCGCAACTCGTAGTGGCTCAGCATGCGGGTGTCGTCGTGGAAGAAGCCGAGTCCGCAGTGGCCGGCTGGCGCCACGTCGCCGCGTTCGCTCAGGAGGAGGAAGATGCGCTCGTTCTTCAGCACGAGCGCATCCTGCACCGCGGCTCCGTGGCGGCAGTCCACGGCCGGGTATCCTACGGCCTCCTCCATCGATATCGGTGCCGGCCCCGCCTCCTGCTCGACTTTCATGTCCATGATCGTGGTTCCGGGTCCGGTGCGCGGCGCGACTGCCCGCTCACGCTATCCGCGCGAGATGACCCTGCGGCGCCACGTAGCCGACGGCCGCGCTGTAGATGCTCTCGTAATCGGCCACCATCCGGTCGCGCCCGAAGCGCTCGACGGCGCGTTCCCTGCAGCGGCGGCGGTCGAAGGCGTCGAGCGGCCCGCCCGGCCGGATGATCTCACGCATCTCGTCGCGATCGCGCGCCACGAAGCCGGTCACACCGTCTTCCACGAGCTCGGGGACGCTGCCACGCGGGAAGGCCACGACCGGACAGCCGCTCAGCATCGCCTCTATCAGCGCGAGCCCGAAGGGCTCGTCCCACTCGATTGGGGCGAGGAGAGCGCGTGCGTCCCGCAGGAGCGGCACCTTCTCCGCCATCCCGATGCTGCCGAGCATCGTGACGTGGCCCCCACGGAGGCGAGAAACCAGCTCGCGCTCGTTGAACGCCTCGTCCACGCGGTGGACCTCGCCCGCCACGCGGATCGGCACTCCGGCCTCCTCCGCGACGTCGATGGCGGTGTGCGGTCCCTTGACGCGGGCGAAGCGTGCGATGAAGCACACGTAGTCGCCGGCTTCCGATCGCCACTCGTACTTGGCCGGATCGAGCCCGTGGTGGACCACGTGCGCCCGGCGCACTCCCGACTCGCGAGCTGCCTGATCGTGCGAGATCGCCACGTAGTGCACGTCGGGAAAGTAGCGGTAGAAGTTGGAAAGGTCGGCATCGAGCGAGTGGTGCAGCGTGTACACTAGCGGCGGCCGCGCCGTGACCCTCGTGTAGATCAGCGCACCGGCGGAGTGGGCGTGCACGACGTCGAAGTCTTCGTCGTACACCTGCTGCATGGCCCACGAGACGTGGTTGGCATCCTGGAGAAAGTTGGGCGGCCACTGCGCTTCCTCGTACAGGTAGCGCAGCTCGGCCGAGGTGCTGGAGTCTCCGGTCCCGAAGAGCGTCACCTCGTGTCCCCGTAGCACGAGCCCCTCACAGAGCTCGGCGATCATCAGTTCGGTACCTCCGTATCTTGCGGGTGGGACTGCGACGAACGGCGTGGAAATCAGCGCGATACGCATATGGTGCATCACCTCTGCTGCAGCTACGACAGCCCCGATCCGGCACGGCAGCGTGCCGAACGCCGCGCTGGAGCGCTCGGCGTCGCCGGATCGGGGGGCCGGAGCGCGGGGCGCATCCGGCACACAGCCGTACCACGCGCACGACGCGTGCCGGGGACCGGTGCGGGAGCGAGGCCGCGGGGGCCGCAGTGTACGCGCCCGCGAGAGAAGGGGCTCGGGACACCGCGCGCAGGTGTCGTTTATGCTTATGGATCCAGTCGCGTACGGTAGGCGTGCGCGATCGAGTCACATTCCACGGGGAGGTCGAAGATGAAGGGTTGGTCGCTGCTGCTGCTCGCGTGCCTGGCGGCCTGCGGCAACGATTCCACCAGCCCCGGCGGTGGGCTCGGCAGCGAATTCACTTTCGACGATCCCGTGGGTGACACCGCCCTCTTCGTCGGAAGCGTGGACAGCTTCCCGGCGCTGGACGCTCGCCGCGTCAGCGGAAGCGTCAGCACCGACTCGCTGGTGCTCACCATCGAGTTCGCGAACCCCATAGCGCGCGCCAGCACCGGTGCGCCCAACTCGCTCGTGGCCACGCTCGCGGTAGACGCCGATGCCGACAGCAATACCGGCCTGGCCGTGGACGATGGCGGGAGCGGCAGCGATTCCTTCACCGGTCCGTTCCCGGCACGAACCGGGCTCGGAGCGGAGTACTGGATATTCGTGGACTCGCTTTCGGGAAGCGATGCGGAGGTCTACAGGATCCTGACCCAGGAGTCGGTGGCCACCTATCCGGCGACGTACGGCGCGAGCTCCGTCACCATCCAGCTCCCCCTCTCGGTACTGGGCGTCCGTGCCGGGGAACGTTTCCGCGTCGTGGGAGTGGTCGGCAATCCGCAGAGGCTCACCGACATCATTCCGGATTCGGGGAGTTACGAGGTCGGGGGTTCATCGTGAGGCGGCAGCCACGCTGTCGGCGCGCGCGATCCGATCGGCGACCCAGGCGAGGCTCTGGCCGACGTGAGCGCTCCAGTAATTCCAGTCGTGGGTGCCGGGCCACTCCCTGAACTCGTGGGGGACGCCCAGAATGGTGAGCTCGGCGTGGAAGACGCGCGTGTCATCCGCGATGGGGTCGTCGCGCCCGACATCCATGAAGAGAGCGGGGAGGGGAGGCCTCGGAGAGGTCGGCCGATCGAGGATCATGCGTACGCGGTGCGCGGGATCGCGCCAGCGCCAGGCGGGGAGGTCGTTCCCGAAGGCGAGGCGGCGCGATTTCCATCGCGCGCCACCGGGCTGGTCCGCCCACTGCGCTTCGATCTGCTCGAAGCTCGTGGCGTAGACGGGCGCGCCCTCGAACGGGTGCGGCCCGGGATACATGGGGCTCAGCACCCCGCTGTGGCTCGCGGCCGCCGACCACGTCTCTGGGTACTGGAGCGCGAGCGCGATGGCGCCGTAGCCGCCCATGCTCAGCCCCGCGATCGCGCGATGCGCGCGGTCGCCGATGGTGCGGTACAGCGAGTCCACGTGCTGCACCAGGTCGTGCGCGATGTAGTCGTCGTAGTGCAGCCAGCGAACGCAGTAGCTGCTCGCCGGCTCCCTGCGCGTGGTGTCGGCTACGCAGGCGCCGTAGTCGCCGATGTTGTTCCAGGTCGTGTACCAGCCGTCGTCGCCATCGGGCATCACCACGATCATCTCGGGCGTGCCGCCCGCGACCAGCGAATCCATGGCCGCATCCAGATGCCCGTGCTCCACCCAGTCGGTTTCGGAGCCGTACAGGCCGTGGAGGTAGTACGCCACCGGGTAGCGGCGTGTGGTGTCGGTGCCGTACGACGGAGGGAGGTAGACGACGTAGCGCTTCGTGGCTCCCAGCGCGCTCGCATAGAGACTGTCGGTGTGCACCGTGCCGCGCGGCGGCGTGGACTCGGAGCTCGCCGTGTCGCGCACGGCCGTGTCGCTGGCTGCTTCCCTGGCGGTAGCTGCGCCGCCGGGCCGCGCGGCCAGGAGGAGGGCGAAGATGATGGGGAGCACGTCAGCCGTGGTGGAGGAGTGCTTCGGAGAGGGCGCCCCAGGCGAGGAGAGCGCAGAGATGGCGGTTGGGGAGCCGGGCGACACCGGAGAAGGCGCGCAGCTCGCCCAGCGACGAGCCATCTTCCACGGTCTTACCCTCGGATACGAGCCGGGTGAAATCGGAGGCCAGCCGCTCCAGCTCGGCCACGCTCTTCCCTTCGACCAGTTGCGCCATCATCGACGCCGACGCCTGCGAGATCGCACACCCCTGGCCGGTGAAGCGCGCCTCGCTCACGCGGTCGCCGTCGAAGGTGAGCTGCAGCTCGATCGTGTCGCCGCAGAAGGGGTTCTTCCGGAGGATGCGCTCATCCGGATGTTCGAGCTTCCCGCTGTTGCGCGGTCTGCGGTAGTGGTCGAGGATGATGTCCTGATAGAGCGCCGAGAGATCGGCCGCTCCGCTCCGCTCAGATGGCGGCATGGCCGAAGAGCTCCTTCGCGTTCCGCACGCCGGCTATCAGCGCATCGATGTCGGCCGAGTCGTTGTATATGTAGAACGACGCCCGCGCCGTGGCGGCCACGCCGAGCCGCCGCATGAGCGGCTGCGCACAGTGGTGGCCCGCACGGATGCACACGCCGCCGGCATCCAGGATGCTGGAGAGGTCGTGCGGGTGGATGTCGCCGACGGAGAAGCTCACCACGCCGCTGCGCTCCTCGCCCGGGCGCGGCCCGTGGATGGTGATGTCCTCGATGTCGGCGAGCCGCGCGCACGCTTCGTTCACGAGCTCGCGCTCGTGCGCGTGCACCCGCTCGAGGCCGATCGCATCCAGGTAGTCTACCGCGGCAGCGAGCCCCACGGCGCCCGACACGTTGGGCGTTCCCGCCTCGAACTTGTGCGGCAGCACGTTCCAACTGCTGCTCTGGTCGTGGACGAACTCGATCATGTCGCCACCCATCATGTAGGGCGGCATGGCTTCGAGCAAGTCGCGCCGGCCGATCAGGGCACCGATCCCCATGGGGCCGCACATCTTGTGGCCGCTGAAGGCGTAGAAGTCCACCTCCAGCGCATCGAAATCCACCGGGAGGTGCGGCACCGCCTGCGCGCCGTCGCAGACCGCGATCGCGCCCACCGAGTGCGCGAGCCTCGCTATCTCCCGCACGGGCGCGATGTCGCCGAGGACGTTCGACACGTGGTGGAAGGCCACGATCTTCGTGCGTGGCCCGAGCAGGGCGGCGAGCCGCTCGGGGTCGATCCGCCCGCCCGCGTCGAGCTCGCAGATGCGGAGCCGCGCACCGCGCTCGAGCGCGAGCTGCTGCCAGGGGACGAAGTTGGCGTGATGCTCCGAAGCCGTGACCACGATCTCGTCGCCGTCTTCCACCCGGCGCCGTCCCCACGATGACGCCACCAGGTTGAGCGACTCGGTGGTGCCGCGCGTGAAGATGAGGCAGCTCGCATCGCGCACGCCGAGGAAGCGCGCGATGCGCTCGCGCGCCGAGTGGTAGCGCTCGGTGGCACGCACCGAGAGCGCGTAGGCGCCACGGTGCGGGTTGGCGTTGTCGTGCTCGTACAGGTCGCTGATCGCCTCGATCACCGCGCGCGGCTTCTGCGAGGTGGCCGCTGAGTCGAGGTAGACGAGGGCCGGCTCCTCTGCGAGGAGCGGGAAGTCCGTCCGATGCACCAGTGCTTTCACCGCGCTCTATCTCCCACGTAGATCTCCCCGCCCTCGACCTTCACCTCGTAGACGGCGATCGGTTCGGTGGCCGGCCCGCGCTCCACCGCACCCGTGCGACAGTCGTACACCGTTCCGTGCCAACCGCACTCTATCCGCCCCCCGCCGAGCACCGTGCCCGAGGCCATCGAGTATCCCTGATGCGTGCAGAGGTCGCTGATCGCCATTATCTCCCCCCCATCGTTGATGAGGCAGATGCGAGCCCCGTCCTCCCGCACGACGCAGAGCGTGGAACCTTCCGGGAGGGCGGAGACCCGCGCGACGGGTGAGGGCACTACTTCGTGAACCTCCTCAACGTCTGCTCCTCCAGCTCATCGCGGATCGCGGGGATCTCTATGTTCTCGATGACATCGGCGGCGAAGGCGTAGGTGAGGAGCTCGCGAGCGCGGTCCGACGCTATGCCCCGGCTCTTCATGTAGAAGAGCGCCACTTCGTCCAGGCGTCCCACCGTGGCGCCGTGGGTACAGCGCACATCGTCGGCGAAGATCTCGAGCTGCGGCTTGGCGTCGATCTGGGCGCGGTCGGAGAGGAGCAGGTTGTTGTTCTGCTGCTTCCCATCGGTCTTCTGCGCCTTCGAGTGCACGTACACGCGGCCGTTGAACACGCCGTGCGACGCTCCGTCGAGGACGCCCTTGTACAGCTCGCGGCTGAAGGTGTTGGGCTCGATGTGCTCCACGAGCGTCTGGTGATCCACGTGCTGCTCGCCATCCACCATGTACAGCCCGTCGAGCGTGGCGCCGCAACCCTCGCCGGCCAGCGAGGTGTGGACGTTGGTGCGCGAGAGGGCCGCCCCGGTGGCGAAGGAGAAGGAGAGCATGTGGCTGTCGCGCTCCTGCGTTACCTGCACGTTCCCCACGTGGAAGGCCTTCTCGCTCTCGCGCTGCAGCTTGATGTGGTTCAACGTCGCGCCGGTGCGCAGTACCAGCTCGCTGACCGCGTTGGTGAAGTACGCGGCGTCGCCGAGCGGCACGTAGCTCTCGATCACCGTAGCCTTGGAGTTGCGCTCGGCCACGACGAGGTTGCGCGGGTAGGTCACCAGCGAGTCGGTGATCCCGGTCGACACGAAGATGAGGTGGATCGGCGTGTCGACTACCGCGTCGGCCGCGAGGTGCACCACGGCGCCGTCGCTCATGAACGCGGTGTTGAGCGCGGTGAATGCATCGTTGTCGAACGCCGCGATCTTCGTGAGGTGCTGCTCGAGGAGTACGCTGGCCTCTCGCCAGGCGCGCTTCAGATCCATCACCACGAGTCCGCGCGGCAGGCTCTCCGCCGAGGAGAGCTCGGCGTTGAAGCGCCCATCCACGAACACGAGAGTCGGCCACTCGGAACGGCCGAAGGTGAAGGGCGCGAGATCCGACGCCACGACCCTGCGCGCCGCCGGCGGCGCGATCTGGAACTCGCGCTCGGCTATCGGAGCCACGCTCGTGAAGTGCCAGTCTTCGTTCTTCGTGGTCGGGAAGCCGAGTGCGCTGAAGCGCTCGATCGCCGAATGACGAAGGGGAGGCAGCCACCCGGGGCCGGCGCTCCCGCCATTCGCGGCGAAAGTGGCGAAGTCGTTGACGTACGTCTGGGTCATGCCAGCGCCTCCTCCTTCTGGTCGACCCACTCGTAACCCTTGGCCTCGAGCTCGAGCGCGAGCTCCTTGCCACCGGACTTCACGATGCGGCCCGCGGAGAGCACGTGAACGAAGTCGGGCACGATGTAGTTGAGGAGCCGCTGGTAGTGCGTCACCACGATGGTGGCGCTGTCGGGGCGCTTCAGCTTGTTCACGCCTTCGGCCACGATGCGCAGCGCATCGATGTCGAGACCCGAATCGGTTTCGTCGAGGATCGCGAGCCGCGGCCGCAGCACCGCCATCTGCAGAATCTCGTTGCGCTTCTTCTCACCGCCGGAGAAGCCGGCGTTGACGGAGCGGTTGAGCATCCCGGGATCCATGTCGACCAGCGCGAGCTGCTCCTCCATGATGTCGAGGAACTCGAGCGGGTCCGCTTCGGGAAGTCCCTTCGATTTCCGGATCTCGTTGTAGGCGGTGCGCAGGAAGTACGCGTTCGAGACGCCCGGGATCTCCACCGGATACTGGAACGCCATGAAGACGCCGGCCTGCGCCCTCACTTCGGGGTCCATCTCGAGGAGATCCTGTCCGTCGAGCACGGCCGATCCGCCCGTCACTTCGTACGCCGGGTTGCCGGCGAGCACCTGCGCGAGCGTGCTCTTCCCCGAGCCGTTGGGCCCCATGACCGCGTGGACTTCTCCCGCGTTCACGGTGAGATCGATCCCCTTGAGGATTTCCCGGCCCTCGGTTCCAGCCACTCTTGCGTGTAGATCCTGTATGGTGAGCACGTTTGTAAGATTCCGTTTAATGTCCGAGTTTATGCGGGAGAAGGCAGACGGTGGAAGGCAGACGGCAGGAACGCTCTGCCTTCCACCGTCTGCCTTCTCTTGACTCTCACCCCACGCTTCCCTCGAGCGTGATCCCGAGGAGCTGCTGAGCCTCGAGGGCGAACTCCATGGGGAGCTCCTTGAAGACTTCCTTGCAGAAGCCGGCCACGATCATCGAGACGGCGTTCTCCGTGGAGATACCGCGCTGCCGCAGGTAGAAGATCTGGTCCTCGCCGATCTTCGATGTGGACGCCTCGTGCTCCACCTGCGCCGTGTTGTTGCCGACCTCGATGTACGGGAACGTGTGCGCGCCGCAGCGGTTCCCGATCAACATCGAGTCGCACTGAGTGTAGTTGCGCGCGCCGTCCGCCTTCGGCGAGACGTAAACGCGACCGCGGTAGCTGTTGTTCCCCTCGCCCGCCGAGATCCCCTTGGATACGATGGTCGACTTCGTGTTGCGGCCGAGGTGGAGCATCTTGGTCCCCGTGTCCGCCTGCTGCTTGTGGTTCACCACGGCCACCGAATACCACTCGCCGACCGAGTTGTCGCCCTGGAGGATCACGCTCGGGTACTTCCAGGTGATCGCGGAGCCGGTCTCGACCTGGGTCCACGAGATCTTGGAGTTCTCGCCCACGCACTTGCCGCGCTTGGTCACGAAGTTCAGGATCCCGCCCTTCCCCTCTTCATCGCCCGAGAACCAGTTCTGCACCGTGGAGTACTTCACGGTCGAGTCCTTGAGGGCCACGATCTCCACGACTGCCGCGTGGAGCTGCTGCGTGGAGCGCTTGGGTGCGGTGCACCCCTCGAGGTAGCTCACGTAAGCTCCCTCTTCCGCGATGATCAGCGTGCGCTCGAACTGGCCGGTGTTCTCCGCGTTGATGCGGAAGTAGGTGGAGAGCTCCATCGGGCATCTCACGCCCTTCGGCACGAACACGAACGACCCGTCGCTGAAGACGGCGGAGTTGAGCGCGGCGAAGAAGTTGTCGCTGTACGGGACTACCGAGCCCAGGTACTTCTTCACGAGGTCGGGGTGCTCGCGCACCGCCTCGCCGAAGGAGCAGAAGATGATGCCGAGCTCCTCGAGCTGCTTGCGGTAGGTGGTACCCACCGAGACGCTGTCGAAGACGGCGTCCACGGCCACGCCGGCCAGCACCTTCTGCTCGCTGAGCGGGATCCCGAGCTTGTTGTAAGTCTCCAGGAGTTTGGGATCCACGTCGTCGAGGCTGCCGAGCGGCTTCACCGTCTTGGGCGCCGAGTAGTAGGTCTGCGCCTGGTAGTCGATGGGATCGTAGTGGACGTTGGGCCAGTGCGGCTCCGTCATGCCGAGCCAGCGGCGATACGCCTTGAGGCGCCAGTCGAGGAGCCACTGCGGCTCGTTCTTCTTGGCGGAGATGAGCCGGACGGTATCCTCGTTCAGCCCGTGGGGGATGGTGTCGGCTTCGATGTCGGTGACGAAGCCGAACTTGTACTCCTTGTTGACCAGCGTCTCGATGGAACTGCTCATCCTGTCTCCTTGCCGGCCGCGGTGGCCGTGGGCCGAAATCGCACGTTGTAGCCGCAGGCGCCGCATCCGTCGAGGATGTGCGACCTGCGCTCTATGTCGGCGCCGAGTGCGCGCGATAGGAAGCGCTCCTCGGCCTCACACACTTCAGGGAACTGCTCCGCGACCGCGAGGATCGCGCAATTGTGCTCCACGAGCGCCCCGCCGTTGGAGGCTGGGCGCCACTCGGGCATGAAGCCCTCGCTGGCCAGCGTGCCGGCCACGACCTCGAGCTTCTCGTCCGGCGAGAGGCCGTCCAGCTCGCCGGCGAGCCGGTTCTCGATCGCATCGAAGTGCGACGCGAGCATCGCGACGGCCGCTTCGCGTCCCTCGCGCTCGACCAGACCGCGGAGGAGAAGCATGAGCGTCTCCTCGTAGCGCCTGGGGAAGAGCGACTCGCCGTCGGCGGTGAGTCTGTACTGGAACACCGGAGCGCCGACGCCCTTGCGGCAGCGGTCGTGCTCCACGAGCGAATCCGCCTCGAGCTCTCTCATGTGGTGGCGGATCGCATTGAGTGAAGCGCCGAGGCGCTCGGCGAGATCCATCACCGTGAGCCCGGGCGAGCGCTTGAGCTCCACGAGGATGGCTGCGCGCGGTCCCTTCTGCCCGCGCGGTGTCCATTCCGGAGTAGCCGAACTCGACGGCTGTCGCACCTGAACATCCCGTATCACGATACGGCGAATCCTAAGTGGAGTTGTCGGGATAGTCAAGTTTGTGGGGCTTTTTTGGTGCGAATATAAACTCATGCGCGACAAAAGCTTGCGGTGTCCGGCTCGCGCGGATGAGCTGTGCGTACGACGGTGCGTATAAATGATACGAGCGGGCCTGGTTCGGGGCGCGGCGATTTGGCCGCGCCCCGAACCAGGCCCGCTCGTATCGTCGCCTTCGGCGGAGCCGCGCTTCAGACCCCCGCCAGCGAGGCGGGCGGGATCACTCCGCAGAGGCGCGCGTAGACCACCAGTTGGCCGTAGTGCTCGGCCACGTGGTCTATGTAGCTCACCGCCAGGTCGAGCTTCCCGCCATCGGTGCCGGCACCTCGCTTCCCGTTCCCCTTCGCCAGCTCCGCGCGAACCCCCGCGAAGCTCTCGCGCAGCGCCGGGAGGATCTCGGTTCTCGTGGGATGATCCTTCGGCGAAATCTCGTTCGCGCTGCCGTCCGCGTCGTCGCCGCGCAGGGTGTCGCGCAGGTAGTCGTTCCAGAATGCCACGTGGCGGAGCTGCTCGGCGAAGGTTCTCACCTCCGGCACTGGACGATAATCGTAGCTCTCGGCGGGTACCGATTCGGCGAGCGCCACCAGCTTGTCGCCGATGTCGCTCCAGCGGGTCTCCAGCACGTTGCTCATCGCACTCACCTCTCTGCCTGGTTGATAATGCTTCCGGATGGCGGGCAAGGTAGGGAGGGGCGGTCGCGTCACGCTTGCGCTTTCTTGCCATCTTCCGCCGCCCGCCAGATCGGCGCTGCGAGCGATGCGTTGAGGAGCGGGTAGCGCGCTCCCCTGGCGACCGCCGAGGGAGGCAGGCCGAAGCGCTTGCGGAACGCGGTGACGAAGTGGCTCAGTGAAGCGAAGCCCACGGCATAGCAGGCGTGCGTGACGCTGTCGCCATCGTCCAGGCGCTGCGCCGCGTGGCGCAGACGCACCGCGGTGAGATAGCGATGCGCGGGGAGTCCGGTGAGCTCGCGGAAGACGCGAGCGAAGTGGTAGACGCTCATCCCCGCCACGTCGGCGAGCTCGCGCAGGGCGAGCGGGCGCGCGAAGCTCGACTCGATGAGCTCGACGGCGCGGCCGATGCGGCGCATCACATCGCTCTCGCGCGGCCAGCCGCGCGCCGCTCTCGACGCGCCGCCGGCCGAGAGCGACTGGAAGAGCGCGCCCGCGATGAGCTCGAGGCGAAGCTCATCGCCCGGAGCGCACGACTCCAGGCTGTATCTGAGGAAGTTCTGGCGTGGGGAGCTCCATTCGGCTCTCGGCCGCAGCGCGGGAACGTCGGCGGAGAGAAGATCTTCCACGGCCCGCTCGTCGTAGCTCACCGAGAGGCAGCGGTCGTCGGGACGCTCGGAGTCGTGCGTGCACGAGAACTCGAGCTCGCGCTCGGTGATGAAGATCGTCCCGGGGAGGAAGCGCCAGAGCTCGCCGCGCGCGCGTATGTCGAAGCTCCCGCTCTCCACGAAGCTTATCGAATGCCGCTCCGACAGCTCGTGCTCGGGGTCGCGGTGCGCGGCGCCGGGCGGATGATCGAACACCGCCAGCCGGATGGACGGAGTATCGAGGATCGTCTGGACACGGATCATGACGGTGAGCTTAACCGGGCCGGGTCAGTGACGGCAGTAGCAGGAAATCGAAAGTCCGGAGCGGTGATCGTCCCCCCACGCCGCTCTCCCGCCCCGAGCCCGGCCGGGCGCGTCCAGGGGCCGCCGTGGATGGAGCTCCCGCCGGTTCTCAGCCCTCGCGCAGCTCCCTCAGCCGCCGCTCGAGAAACCGCCGCTCCGGCTCCTGGGCCGCGAGCGCCAGCGCCCGTTCGTACGCTGCCGCCGCCTCCTCGCTCCGGCCGCACCGTCTGAGCAGATCCGCCTGCGCGGCGTGCAGGTGTTGATAGCCGGCGAGCTCTCCGCGTTCGATGATCGCGTCGATGATCGCGAGCCCGGCTCCGGCGCCGTCGCGCATCGCCACCGCCACGGCGCGGTTGAGCTCCACGACGGGCGATGGATCCGTGCGCAGCAGCACGTCGTAGAGCCCCACTATCTGCGCCCAGTCGGTGTCCGCGGCGGCCGGTGCTTCCGCGTGCACCGCCGCGATGGCCGCCTGCAAGGCGAAGGGGCCGAAGCGGCGCGATCTCAGCGCCCGCTCCACGAGGGCGCGCCCCTCCGCGATCCGTTCTCCGTCCCAGAGCGAGCGATCCTGCTCCTCCAGCAGAACGATGTCGCCGCTCGCCGAGCTGCGCGCACCGCGCCGTGAGTCGTGCAGGAGCATCAGCGCCAGGAGCCCGAGCGCTTCCGCGTCCGGCAGAAGCTCCACGAGCAGACGCCCCAGGCGGATCGCCTCTTCCGACAGATCGCTCCGCGTGAGCGAGTCTCCGGAGGAGGCCGCGTAGCCTTCGTTGAAGACGAGGTAGACGACGTGCAGCACGCCGTCCAACCGCTCGGCGAAGTCGGTGCGCGTGGGGATCTCGTAGGGGATCTTCGCGTCGCGGATCTTCGCCCTGGCACGAACTATCCGCTGCGCCAGCGTGGGCACCGGCACGAGGAAGGCGCGCGCGATCTCCTCGGTGGTGAGCCCGCACACTTCGCGCAACGTGAGTGCGATCCTCGCATCGGGGCTCAGCGCCGGGTGGCAGCAGGTGAAGATGAGGCGAAGGCGGTCGTCGGTCTGGCCGGCTGCTTCGCCGGTCTCATCGAAGTCCCGATCGATACGCGGACCTTCGAGCTCCGCCATCTGGCCGGCGATCGCGGCGCGGGCCGTCTCGAAGCGCGAGCGGCGGCGGAGCCGGTCGACGGCTTTGAACCTCCCCGCCGAGATGAGCCAGGCGCGCGGGTTGGCGGGAAGCCCGTCGCGCGGCCAGCGCTCGAGCGCGGCCGCGAAGGCATCGTGCAGCGCCTCCTCGGCGAGATCGAAATCACCGAGGAGGCGGATGAGCGTGGCGAGCACGCGGCGCGAGTCGGCGCGGTAGATCTCGCCGATCCGCTCGCGAAGCTCTGCCGCGGCCGAATCGTTCATGCTGCGCGCCCGCCGGCCCTACTGCGTCTCTTCGAACTCCTGGATGGGGCGGATCTCCACGGATCCGTAGCGGACCGAGGGGATGCGGCCGGCTATCTGGATCGCCTCGTTCAGGTCCTTCGCTTCGATCAGGTAGTACCCGCCGAGCTGCTCCTTGGTCTCGGCGAACGGCCCGTCGGTGGTGGAGAGCTTGCCGTTCCGCACGCGCACCGTGGTGGCGGTATGCGTGGGCTGCAGCGCATTACCATCCAGATACTGGCCGTTCTTCTGGATGTCGCTGGTGAAGGCGAAGTATTCGCTCATGACGGCTTCCATCTGGTCGCCGGGCATGGACGTCCATATGGTCTCGTCGTCGTAGATCAGGCACAGGTATTTCATGGCTCCCTCCCGAAGGGTCGAAAGTGATTTCGGGAAGTAGTCGTTCGGAGGATGCCTGAATCGACAACCCGTCCCGCGTCACCTCACGAAGACTACGTACAGCGCGGCCAGCACCGCCACCACGCCGCCGCCTACCAGGAGCGGCGCGATCCATCCGGGCCGGCTCCGGTATGCCGGGCCGTGCGCCGCGGTGACCGCCCGCTGGGCGAGCATGGTCTGCCGCCGGTTCACGGCCTCCTCGGCGTTGTCCTCGAACTGGACCCGGCTCATCCCCGGCGGGATGGGGCCGCGGATGTACGTGAAGGTAGTGCCGCCGATGGCGATCTCGTCGCCCTCCACGAGCATGCGCGGGGCGGTGACGGTCTGGCCGTTGATCTTCGTGCCGCCCGAGCCCATGGAATAGAGGACGTAGCCGCCCGCCTCGGACCGCACATCGGCGTGGAAGCGCGACACGGTGGGGTCCTTGAGCACGATGCTGCAGCCGATCTCGCGACCTATCTGCACGACGCGGTTGCGCATGGTGTACGCCTTGCGCGCGGCGGCGTTCACCAGCAGCGCGGGCGGCGGCTCCTCCGGCGGCGCGGGACGCTCGGCGTCGTGGCTCTCCAGATACACGAAGCGGGCGGAGCCCGCGGATATGACGTCGCCCGGATGCAGATCGGCGCCGCCGGAGGGGACCTGACGACCGTTGAGTGCGATGACGTTCTGGTTCGACGCGGGGAGCACGGTGGCCATCACTCCGGCCAGCTCCACCCGGAAATGTCGCGCGGCCAGATCGCGCCGCTGGATCCGCCAGTCGACCTGCGAACCGCTGCCGACGTCCAGCGCCGCACCGAGCTCGCGCGGACTGTCGGCCGGCTCGGGACTGCCTTCGAGCTCGAGAAAGGGCATGTGTATTCTCCAGGCGTCGGAGGGCGCCGGGGTGTCGTGTCGGCGCACGCTCGCTATGGCGCCGGCCGCGCGGCCGTGGACAGCTGGATGATGGCGCGGCGCAACAGCGTGCGGGCGAGCTGCACTTTGTAGCCGTTGCGCGCGAGCGGGCGCGCCTCGTATAACGCGCCATCGACCAGCCGGGCAACATCGTCGGCTTCCAGCCCTCCCCGCGCCACTTCCTCTTCCGTGGAGCGGTTCAACCGCCATGGCCTGGGCGCGACGCCACCGAGGACCAGCCGGACGTCGCCCGCCGCCGTGCGCACGGATGCGAGGCTCGCGAGCGCGAAGTCCCAGCTCCCGCGCTGCATCACTTTTTCGTAGCTCTGTGTCCCCCCAGCGCTCGCGCCGGGGATCGTTATCGCCGTTATCACCTCGTCGTGCTCCAGCACGGTCTCGCGGTCGAGCCGCTGCGATGGGAGCACGTACAGCTCCGCGATCGGCAGCCGCCGAGTCCCGCGCGTGGAGCTGATCTCGACCGTTGCAGCGAGCGCCGTGAGCGCCACTGCCGGGTCGGACGGATGCACGATGTAGCACGGGCCGCCGCCGAGTATCGCGTGGTACTGGTTCTCGCCCCGGCTCGCCGGGCAGTCGTTCCCGCCGTTCTTGAGGCAGCCGATGTTGCGGCGCAGGTACCAGCAGCGTGGGCGCTGGCAGAGGTTGCCGCCTATCGTGCCCATGTGGCGCAGCGCGGTGGTGCCCACCGACTCGCACGCCGAGGCGAGAGCGGGAAAGCGTGCTCGCACTCTCTCATCGCGCGCGAGCTCCGCGATGCGGACCGCGGCGCCCAGCCGCAGGCCGCCACCCTCGCCATCGGTGATGGCACGGGCATCCGGAAGAGCGCGCAGGTCGACCACCGCCCGGGGGTGCTCGAGCTGCTCCTTGATGAGAACCAGCAGGTCCGTACCGCCGCCCATGGGTAGGGCGCCGGGGATTTCGAGCAGGCGTGCCGCGTCGGCGGCGCTTTCGGGTCGATGATATTCGAAGTGCGAGAGCGACATTGGCTATCGGTGAGTGCTATAATTCGATCGAGCGGCCGAGCCGCGAAGGCGTGAGCCACGCCATCACAACAGGTTCCCGTCGCCGATGCTCCGTGTGTTGACCAAACGCGCTCTTGCACGTGTCGCGCCGCCGCTCGCTATCGCGGCGGCGCTCGTCCTGTCCGCCTGCAGCGAATCCGAGGGGCGGAGCTCGACCGAAACCGCGGCCGCGACGGGTGCGGGGGTAGGGTCGGCCGACATCCCTGCCTTCGATACCGCGTCGCTCCTCGCGATCCGGGAACCCGCTACAGCGGTCCGGGAACGATCCGCCGAGCCGCTTTCGCGGCCCGGCCCCCTCGCCGATTCGATCGCCGACCAGGTCACCTTCCTGGCGACGTTCCAGAGGACTTTCGTAGCCGCGGGGCGCGATCACCATCTGCTCGTGGACATCGGGCGCATCGACACGAAGCTCGGCACTCCCGAGCGGCTGCGCGCCTTCAGAGATGTGGCGGCCGCGCGCTCACCGCTCGCAGTGGGCGACCGGCTCCGCCTGCGCGGGCCCTGGGGGGCCAGCGACGCTACGGTGGCCGGCTACGACGAGTGGAATGGGAGGGCGGTCGTCAGGCTGGTGGCGCCGCCATTGGTGGATTCGCTGGCGCGGCGGGTGAACCCGTTGGTTGCGCTCGCGCTGCGGGCCGACTCGGCAGCGCCGCCGGCGGCCGATAGCTGCGACGCGCGCGGAAAGCTCACCGGAAAGCTGGCGAGCCGCGCGGCCGCGGTGGGTGATTCGCTGATAGCGCTCATGCGCGCCGATACGGTGGGGAAGCGCACCGCCGGCGAGAAGCCGCCGGCCAGGAAGGTGACGCGCCTGGCCGGCTGCTTCGGTGATTACGTCGCCATCATCTTCGCCAACCTCGCCGCGACCGCGCGCGAGCCGGCGCGCGAGCCGGCGCGCGAGCCGGCGCGTGAGCGGGCGGTGCTGCTCGATTCCGCGGGGAACGCGAGAGCGCTCTCCGTGAGCGATCTCCGCTTCAAGACGCACGAAGCGCTCGGCGCCTTCGACGCGGATGGCGACGGGATCGACGATGTGGCCGCGCTCGGCCGCGCCGAGCGCTCCGGAGGTACCGTGCTGCTCCGCCTCGATCCGGTCAGGCGCCGGCTGACCTACATCGCCAGCGGTTTCGCCTGGGAGACCTTTTGAGCGGCGGCGCGGCGGCGCGAGTGCGCGTGTGCCTGATGGCGCCGGGGCTCTACGCGTGGGGCAGCCATAATCCGACCGGGCGCGCGGCGCGGGTGCTCGGCCGCGAGCTCGCCAGGCGCGGCGTGAAGGTGAGCGCGGTGATCCCGAAGCGTCATGGACAGCGCGATCTCGAACAGATCGATGGGATCACCGTGCGCGCCTACCGGCCGGAGTCGCCGTGGAGCGCGGCTGCGCTCTGCCGCGAGTGCGATGCGGACGTCTATCACTCGTTCGACCCGACCATGTTCACCGCCTTCGCCGGACTGGCGCAGCGCGGCCGGCGCCGGGTCGTGACCATCCGCGCTCCGCACGACTGGCTGCCGGAGCTGCGAGCCGGCAACCGCGCGGATCTGGCGTCGGCGTGGCTGCTCACCGAGAACCCGCTCGTCTGGCTCGCGGTGCACAGAGCCGATGCGCTGCTCTGTGCGTCCGATGATCTCGTGTCGGCGGCGTGCGCCAAGTACCGGGCGAAGGAAGCGCTCTTCCTCCCCACGCCCGTCTCCATCCCGCTGCGCGTGCAGAAGGGGAGGGTGCCCACCGTCTGCTTCATGGGCGGTTGGGACCGGCATCGGCACCCTGAACGATTCTTCGATCTGGTGAGCCGCTTCCGGTCGGTGACCTTCATTGCCGTGGGCCGCTCGCGCGACCGGCGGCACGATGCCCGGCTGCGGCGCGAGTACGGCTCGCTTCCCAACCTTCAGTTCACCGGAGTGATAGATCCATTCCACTCCGATGCGCTCTCGAACATCCTCGCCGAGAGCTGGATACTCGTGAATACCGGTTCGCGCCGCGGCGTGCCCGACGCGTGCGTGGAAGCGGCGGCGCATCGCTGCGCGATACTGAGCGACGCCGATCCCGATGGCTTCGCCACGCGCTTCGGCCATCACGCTGCGGACGGCGATCTGGCCGCCGGTCTCGACGCTCTCCTCGCCAACGACGCGTGGCGCTCTCCGGGCGAGCTCGGCCACGCCTTCGTGCGAGAGAACTACGAGACGGAGCTCGTGATGGAGGCTCTCCTGAACGTGTACTTGGAAGGAAGCAGAAGACAGAAAGCAGACAACGGATAATGCTCGTGGGGTCGACCATCATCCCCGCACCGGCCGTCATTCCCGCTTACGCGGGAATGACGGCCGGGTTGACCCCCGCTTTCGCGGGAGTGACGGCCCTCGAGGTGGTTATCTGCTTCCTGCTCTCTGCTCTCTCTTTTCTTGCCATTCCCCCCATCCCCGAGCTACGTTGCGCGATGACAGGGGTGCCCGCGGCACTGGGGTCGCGGGCTGAGAGAGTCCCTTCGAACCTGATCCGGCTCATACCGGCGTAGGGAGTCAGACAATGGATATTCGTACCCGCGAGCGTGTGCCGCTGGCAGCACGCACGCAGATGCGCCACGCGCGCAACGGCGAGACCACCGATGCGATGAGCTTCGTGGCGGAGCGCGAGGAGATCGCGCCGGAAGTGGTGCGCGACGAGGTCGCGCGCGGACGTCTCGTCATCCCCGCCAACATCAACCACCTCGCCGGCTCGCTCGAGCCGATGGGGATCGGCAAGGTGGCGCGCGTGAAGATCAACGCGAACATCGGAAACTCCGCCGTCACCTCGTCGATAGACGAGGAGGTGGAGAAGCTGAAGCTCGCGGTGCGCTACGGTGCCGACACCGTGATGGATCTCTCCACCGGGAAGGACATCGACGCCGTACGCGAGGCGATCATCGCGGCGTCCACCGTACCGATCGGCACGGTGCCGATCTATCAGGCGGTGCTCATGGGGAAGGAGCTCGAGGAGCTCACCGCCAACGATCTCCTGGATGTGATCGAGCACCAGGCGAGGCAGGGCGTGGACTACATGACCATCCACGCCGGCATCCTCCTCCAGCACCTCCCGCTCGTGTACGGCCGCGTCACGGGGATAGTCAGTCGTGGTGGGTCGCTGCATGCGGTGTGGATGATGGCGCACCGCAAGCAGAATCCGCTGTACGAGCGCTACGACGACGTGCTCGACATCCTGCGCTATTACGACGTCACCATCTCGCTCGGCGATTCGCTGCGGCCGGGGAGCATCCACGATGCCAGCGACCGCGCGCAGTTCGCCGAGCTCGAGACGCTGGGCGAGCTCACCCGGCGCGCCTGGGAGCGCGACGTGCAGGTGATGGTGGAGGGGCCGGGCCACATCCCGATGCACGAGATCGAGATGAACGTCCGCAAGCAGAAAGAGATCTGCAACGAAGCGCCGTTCTATACGCTCGGCCCCCTGGTCACGGACATCGCGCCCGGCTACGACCACATCACCAGCGCGATCGGCGCGGCGATGATCGGCTGGTACGGCGCCGACATGCTCTGCTACGTCACTCCCAAGGAGCACCTGGGTCTCCCCAATGCCGAAGACGTGCGGCAGGGCGTGATCGCCTACAAGATCGCCGCGCACGCCGCCGACATAGCGCGCGGCCGCCCGGGCGCCCGCGACCGTGACGACGCGCTCTCCCGCGCGCGCTACGCCTTCGACTGGAACGAGCAGTTCCGCCTCGCCCTCGACCCCGAGCGCGCGCGCGAGTACCACGACGAGACGCTCCCGGCCGAGTACTTCAAGAGCGCCGAGTTCTGCGCGATGTGCGGGCCCAAGTTCTGCTCCATGCACCATTCGCGTACCATCGACGACGGCATCGCGGCGCTGGCGCGGGAGGCAGGTCTGGCGGATGGAGACCCGGCCAGCGGTGCACCGGCGGGCACCGGCGCACCCGAGCCGGCAGCGGGCGAGCTCGCCGCGGCGCAGGGCGATGACTAGAGCCGCCAGACGCCCGCGGCGTTCGCCGCCGGGCTTCCACCACACCTGACGGGATACCGCTTGACACTCACCTCCAGGCAGCGATCGGAGCTGCGCGCGGAAGCACACCACCTCACGCCCGCGGTGCACGTGGGTCAGCACGGGATAACACCCGCGCTCGTGCAGTCACTGGACGACGCGCTTCGCACGCGCGAGCTCGTGAAGATCCAGCTCGGCCGTCAGACCGAGCTGGACCCGCGCGAGATGGCCAACAGACTGGCCGCCGAAGCGAACGCCGACGTGGTCCAGGTGATAGGCAAGACCGCCACTCTCTACCGCGAGAACCCGGAGCTGGAGAGGAAGGAAGGGAAGGCGCCGCCCTGGCGAACGCCCTCGCGAAGGTGAGCCTGGAGCGGTAGCGGAACGCGGTGCGGCTAGGCGCCCGGGTCGCGCCGTGACGCGCGGTTCCGGCCGAGCACCAGCCACACGATGATGGCGATGGCCAGCAGGTAGGTGGTCCGCCACCAGAGGCCCGCGACGGCGGTGAGCACCGCGGCCGCCGCCAGCAGCACGCTCGCCGCCCTGGCCAACCACTTCGTGGTCCATCTCGACCGCTCGACGCTTTCCCGCAGTGGAGAGGGCATGGGGAATACTACCGGGTTCGCGCGGCGCAGGTCAGGTCACGCGCCGTACGTCGGCACCCTCCACGGAGTCATCGGGATCTCGTCAACCTCCACGCCCAGAGCGTCGGAGACCGCGTTCGCGATGGCGGGGGCGGTGGGGATGATGGGGGGCTCGGCGACGCCGCGCGAACCGATGTGGTTTGCAACGATGTCGGCGACGTCGATGAACGATGCGTCGATGGCGGGGATGTCCGACATCGTCGGGATCTTGTAGTCGTGCATGTTGGGATTGAGCGGGAGGCCCAACGCCTGGTCCACCACTCGCTCCTCGAAGAGAGCGTACCCGGTGCCCTGGATGATCCCGCCGTGCAACTGGCTCTCGGCGAGGGCGGGATTGACGATGCGGCCCGAATCGTGGACGGCCACGATCCTCAGCACGCGCACGACGCCGGTATCCGTGTCCACCTCCACCTCGGCGAACTGCGCCCCGAAGGTGGAGAGAGTTGTGTCGTCGGGGTTCGGTCCGCGGCTTCCATGGCCCACGATCATCACGTCACCCAGCCGCCTCCCGATCTCCGCGAAGGAGAGCGAACCGCTGCCGCACAGCGCGCGCACCACGCCGCCGCGCGCCGCGAGCTGGTCGGGCGTGGTATCCAGCATTCCCGCGGCCGCTTCCAGCAGTTGCGCGCGTGCGTCTTCCGCCGCCATGCGCACGGCCGGTCCGACCGATGCCACGGTGATCGAACCCCAGGAGTTCCCGGTGTAGGGCGTGCGCTCGGTATCGCCGATCACGACGCGCACATCCTCGAGGCGCGCGCCGAGCGCTTCCGCGGCGATCTGAGCGAAGACCGTGCGCGAACCGGTTCCGAGGTCCTGAGTACCGGTGAGCACCTCGGCGCTGCCGTCGGGTTCCAGCCGGACCATGGCGTACGCCGGCGGTCCGCCGCCACCGCCCCAGAGCTGCGAAGCCATCCCGTAACCGCGCCGTGTCCGCCCGCGCCTGATGAACGGCCCGGAGGCCGCGGCGTCCGGCGACGCGCGGCCGCGGCGATCGCCGGCCGGAGAGGCGATGGCGCCGGCAGCGCCGTCGCGTATCCACCAGCCGAATCGCTCGGCGCCCACGCGATAGCACTCGTCGAGCCGCTTCGCGGAGTACGGCGTGTTCTTCTCCTGGTTGGTCGTGGCGTAGTTCACCACGCGCAGGTCTAGCGGGTCCATGTCGAGCTCGCGCGCGAGCACGTCCATGGCACGCTCGAGGCCGAAGGCACCCTCCACGTTGCATGGAGCGCGGAACGATGACATCGCGCCGAGGTTGGTGTAGGCGAAGCGCTCGGTGGTGCGCACGTTGTCGCACTCGTACAGCTCGCGGTAGATCGCGCCCGGGCCGCCCTCCCAGCCGCCGATCCCGAGCGCCACGTCCGCCTCGAGGATGATGGCCGTGAGCTTCCCAGCTCGCGTAGCCCCCAGGGTGACGCGCTGGACGGAAGTGGGACGGTGGCCCGAGTCCAGTTGCTCGCCCTCGCGGTCGTTCACGCACCGCACGGGGCGCTGCGTACGCCGCGCCATCATCGCGGCCAGGTACGCATTCGTGCTCGCGCCGTTCTTGGCGCCGAAGCCGCCGCCCATGTAGTCCTGGATCACGCGCACGTGCGAGATCGGGAGCCCCAGCGCCGCGGCGAGGTCCGCGCGCGTATTGAAGACACCCTGCGTGGATTCCCACACCGTGAGGCGGTTGCCCGTCCATTCCGCGACCGCGCCGTGAGGCTCGAGGGCGGTGTGCAGGGCAGCGGGCACGCGGTACTCGCGAGTGATCACTACGTCCGCCCGGGCGAGCCCGGCAGCCACATCGCCGCGTTCGATTACGCGCGGCGAGACGGCGGGGCTGTTACCGTCGGGCCGAACGCCCGGCGCACCGGGTGCGAGCGACTCCGCGGCGGTGACGGCGTGGGGTGCGGCCACGTAGCTGACATCGATCTCCCGCAACGCGAGCTCGGCCAGCTCGCGGGTGTCCGCGCAGACCACCGCGATAGGCTGACCAGCATAACGCACCGTGCCGTCCAGTAACGGGAGCCCGTTCACCTCCACGTGCTGGATGTCGTTGCCGCTCACCGCATCGCGTACCCCGGGGAGCGCTCGGGCGCGCGAGAGATCCAGCACCGCGCGTCCGCTCGGGATGGCCGACCGGAGGACGGCCGCGTGCAACATCCCGGCACGCTGGATGTCGGCCGAGTAGCGCGCGCGGCCCGTGACCTTGTCCAGACCATCGGCGCGCGCCGCGCAGAGGCCCACTATCTCGAGCGCCGTGCCGGCCCTCCACGGCTCGGGCTCGAAGGCGGGGAGCTCCACCGTACGCACCTCTTCGCGTCCCTCCACTTCCACGCGTGTGGAGACGAAGCGGCCGCCATTCGGCTTACCCGCCACCGTTCTCCGCTCCGTCCATGGCGCGCGCCGCCGCCAGCACCGCGCGCACGATCTTGGGGTAGGTGCCGCAGCGGCAGAGGTTGCCGCTCATCCAGTGGACGATCTCGCTCTCGGAGGGCGCCGGCGAACGCTCGAGGAGCGCGAGCGCAGCCATGATCTGACCCGGCGTGCAATAGCCGCACTGCAGCGCATCGTTCTCCACGAAGGCCCGCTGCAGTGGATGCAGCTCGCCATCGCGTCCCACTCCTTCGATGGTGGTGATGGCGACTCCCTCACACGCGGCGGCGAGGGTGAGGCAGGAATACGCCGGATCTCCATCCAGCAGCACCGTGCACGCGCCGCACTCGCCTCTGTCGCATACCAGCTTCGTACCGGTCAGCTCCAGGCGATCGCGCAACACGTCCAGCAAGGTCAGGTTCTCCGCACCGCCGATCTCGTGACCTTGTCCATTGATCTCGAGTCTCATCTCCAACCCCCCAACGCAAGCCGCGCGCCGCACTCCCCCCTTCATTCGCTTTTCATTACCTTATCACAATCGCTCGAGAGTTCGTTGAATACCCCCGAGGCCAGCAATGCCCTACGTGATCACTGAAGCCTGCATTGGCGTGAAGGACAAGGCCTGTGTCGATGTATGTCCCGTGGATTGCATCTACGAGGGACCCGAGCAGCTTTACATCCATCCGGATGAATGCATAGACTGCGGGGCGTGTGAACCGGAATGCCCGGTCACCGCGATCTTCCCTGAAGAGGATGTGCCGGCCAACCTGAAGCAGTACATCCAGATCAACAAGGACGTCTTCTCCTCCGACAATCCGCCCACACGGCCAACCAGATAGAAGAAGGACAGTAGAAAGTACGGACGGGGCCGGGTCCAGAGCCGGTGATTTCTCTGACATATGTCAGAGAAATCACCGGCTCTGGACCCGGCCCCGTCGCTGCTTCTCCCTACCTCCGCTCCCAGCCGAGCAGGAACCAGGCGATCGGCCCCAGAATGGGGATGAGAATCACGACGAAGGTCCAGACGATTCTGGCGGCCGTGGAGTGGTAGCGGCCGCTCCAGACCGAGGCGAGAGCGACTACGCAGAGCACGCCCGCCGTCACCAGTAGCCAGAGCGGCCACTCACTCATGGAAGGCGCTCGGCCGGATGGATGCACGAGCCAGGTACGAGCGGGTCATGCGCGCATGGAGCGGTGCCGCGACGCGGCTGCAGCTCTCGCCGGTGCCCTGCCGGATCGCCGCATGCTCCCTCCTTCGTTTCCCACGTACCCGCCCGGCGATGCCAGCGGCCGGCCGTGGACCGATGCGAGGGGGGTGCAGGATGGGTGCCGACTGCTCGTGATGGGCCTGGTTGCGAAGCCGCGCCGCCGGCTTCGTGGAGCGCCGTGACTCAGTCCGCGCGGAAGCGCGTCAGGAACTCGGCGAACACGGTATTGAATGCGGCGGGGCGCTCGATGTTCGACAGGTGGCCGGCGCCCGGGATCGTCTGGAAAGTGCTCTCGCGGATGGCTCCGGCCATCGCGCGCGCCTGCTCCACCGGGGCGATGGCGTCTTCCTCGCCCGTTATCACGATGGTCGGAACATCGATGGTGGCGAGGGTGGGAGTGGAATCCGGACGATGCATCATCGCCTCGATCGCGCCCACCACGCCATCCACCGGTGCGCTCGTCATCATCGCGCGAACCTCCCCCTCGATTTCCGGGCTCCGCTCCCGGGTGGTACGGCCGAGCAGGGCGTCGATCATCAGGTCGGCCACGGCGGCGGAGCCGCGCTCGCGGGCGGCACGGATCATCTCGCGGCGCTTCTCCAGTCCGGCGTCGCTGTCCGCGCCCGGCCGCGTGTCGCACAGCGCAAGTCCGAGTACTCGCTCGCGGTGCCGGCGCCAGAAGGCGAACGCTACGTATCCGCCCATCGAACACCCCGCTATCACGGCGCGGCGCACCGAGCAGGCGTCGAGCAGCTCGGCGATGTCATCGGCGTAGCGATCCATCGAGTACGGCCCCTCCACCACGCTCTCCCCGAAGCCGCGCAGATCGAGCGCGATGCACCTGCAGAGCTGCCTCAATCCTCTGAGCTGCGGCTTCCACATCGTTCTGCTGAGCGGGAAGCCGTGCACGAACACCGTCGGCACTCCGGAGCCGGTGTCGTCGTACGCGATGCCGAGTGAAAGCGTGTGTGGTGGCATGGTGGGGAGCGGAGACTGGGACGGGGGATGGAGGGCGGAGGTCGGGAAGAAGAAAGCGGGAGGCGGACGTCATCAATCGTCCCTCTCGCCGCCCGCGGCGAAGGTGAGCCAGAAGAGCACGGGGGCGGTGGACGGGAGGCGGAGGGCGGCCGCGAAGGCTTTAGCGCTGTAGGTGTCGTCGAGGAAGATGCCCGCCGCGGAGCGGAGCTCCGCGGCGGCGGCGCTGGCGGCGGGGAGGGGGCGGCCGTACGCGCCGCCATACACATCGTTCACCACCTGCAGGCACGATGGGTCGACGGTGGCAACGGGTCGGCCGTGGAGGCGCTCGATGAGGCGCGCGCAGGCGCGCGTCAGAGAGAGCAGCCGCCGGCGGTTGGCCACCGCGCGCGGCACCACCCGCGCGGCGACGATACGCGTGGGGAGATCGGCGATCGCGAAGCCGAGCGCGAGGCCGGCGGCGGTGCCGCCGGTGCCGAAGGGCACCACGACGCGCGACGGCACGGGCAGCTCGCCACGCGCGACCTGCTCGGCGAGCTCGAGTCCGGCGTTCACGTGGCCGAGCATTCCGAGCGCGTTCGCGCCGCCCGCCGGGATCCAGCGAACGCCGTGCGCGCGGCGCGCGAAGAGCGAGAGAAGCAGGGCGGAGAGAGGGCCGCGCGTGGTGCGCACGCGCGAGCAGAGCCGCGCGGCGCGGCCCGAAGTGCGCAGCGCGGCCGGGTTCATGTCGTGCCGCCAGCGGATGGCCACCGTTCGGGCGCCGAGCCGCCTGCCCATCGCCGCCGTGGCCAGAACGTGCGTGGAGCCCTCGCCACCCATCGTGAGGAGGGTGTCTCCCGGACGCACCTCGCCCAGGAGGAACTCGAGCGCGCGCACCTTGTTGCCGCCGTACACCGGCGCATCGAGATCGTCGCGCTTGATCCAGATTTCGCGATCACCCGGCAGCCCCGTGACGCGCGCGACGGGTGAGGGGAATACCCCCAGCTTCGCGCGCGGGAGTAGCGCGAGCGACGGAAAGCGCTCGAAGATCGGCAGCGCGTCGGCGGGAGGTGCACCGCGGCGCGGCGCGCTACCCGTCGCCGTCGTCATCGTCGTCTTGCATCACGTCGTCGCCGACCACGCGCTCCACGTAGAGCATCTTCACGGGCACCATGACCGCGGCGAGCATCGGTACCGCCACCATGAGGCCGAGGAAGCCGAAGAGGAGCGCCATCAGCGCCTGGGCGAGGATCGTGAGAACGGGAGGGAGGTCCATGCCGCCCTTCATGAGGAGCGGGATGAGGATGTGGCCTTCGAGCTGCTGGATCGCTATGTAGGCGATGGTGACGTAGAGCGCCTTCTCGGGGGAGTCGAGGAACCCCATCGCGATCGCGGGGACGGCGCTGAGCACGGGCCCCACGGTCGGGATGAACTCGAGGAGTCCCGCGATCAACCCGAGCGCGAAGGCTGCCTTCACGTCGAGTATCAGCAGGACGATGGTGGATACGGTGGCGATCACCGCCATGGCGATGAGCTGCGTGGTGAGCCACCTTCGGAGCTGCGTGGCTATTTCCGAGAGCACCTGCCCCGCGATCGGTCTGGATCTGTGCGGGAAGAGGTGCATGAGCCCGCGGTGATAGAGCTGCGTGTCCGCGGCCACGTAGATCGCCACGAAGAGAATGATGGCGAGCCCGGCCAGCACCGCCAGCGTCGACGACAGGAAGGGGAAGAGGTATCTCGTCGCGCCCCTCATCTGCTCGGCGAGGCGTTCGCGGAGCGGGCTCTGTGGCGCGAGCGCTCCCGCGGTATCGCCCGCCGCCGGTGCCGCCGGCGCCGCGGTCCGGGTGGCGTTGCGTGCGGCACTGTCGGTGGCAGCGGTATCCGATGCCGGGCGCTCGCCCAGGAGAGCCCCGAACACTCCACCGTGCCGCTTCTCGAACCACTCCTCCACCTCCTGCACGGCGTCGGGGAGCCGCTCCTTCAGCACGCTCGCCTGCTCGCTGATGGTGGGCGCTATGACCGCGCCGAGGCCGTAGAGCGCCGCGAAGAAGCTGATGACGATGAACGCCGCTCCCAACCCGCGCGGGATGCGACGGCGCTCCAGACGATCCACCCCCGCGGAGACGGCGAGCCCGAAGAGCATCCCGATGAACGCCACGAGTACGAGCTCGTTGGCGAACCAGAGGAGCTTGAACATCAGCCAGACGAACATGACGAGCACCGCCGCACGCAGGATGTCGCGGCTGCGCCAGCCGATGTTGCGCTGCCGGCGGTCTCGGTGCTTTGGCGGGCCGGGCGGACCGGCCGCGGTGGAATCCGGTATCGGCGAGAGCGGATCGTGGGGGCTCGCCGTACTCTCTCCGGTTCCGGTTGCGACTCCGTCTTCTTCGCTCATGCTCGGACTCCGGGTGGATGGCAGCGGCGGATCGCGACGATGGTTACGGACAGTTGGAAGCTACCGCGCGAGGCGCGGGGCGCCATATCTGTGAGGCGGGCGCCACATCAGTAACAATCGTGCCCTGGCCCCTTCTGCGACGGCGTCCCGGGTGAGACTATTCGACACAGTAGCCCCCTTCCAGAGGACGTGCGTGCCCGAAAGCGCTTCAGATCATACCCCTGCCTACATCTCTTCACCGGCCGAGGCCGACTCGTCGCTCGCTTCGATAGCGGACGTTCCGGCGATCGCCATAGATACCGAGGGTGCGAGCTTCCACCGCTTCGTGGATCGCATCTACCTCCTCCAGCTCAGTACCCGCACCCAGACCACCATCCTCGATCCGCTCACCATCGGGAAGCCCGGGCGCCTGGGCCGGCTTCTCGAGGACGAAGGGGTGGAGGTCATCTTCCACGACGCGGACTACGATCTGCGGCTCCTGCACCAGGATTACGGCTGGCGGACCACGCACATCTTCGACACCAGGATCGCCGCGCAGCTCCTCGGCATCCGCGCCTTCGGGCTCGCCGCGCTCCTGGAGCGCTACTTCGGCATAAAGCTGGAGAAGAAGCACCAGCGCGCCGACTGGTCGATGCGCCCTCTCCCCCAGGACATGCTCGACTACGCGGCGCAGGACACGATGTACCTCCTCGACCTGCGCGACCGGATGCGCGCCGACCTCGAGGCGGCTGGCCGCCTGGAGTGGGCGCGCGAGGAGTTCCAGCGTCTGGAGGGAACGCACTGGGAGAACGATCCCGATGGGAACGGCTACCTTCGCATCAAGGGAACCCGCGACCTCAACCGGCGGCAACTGGCGATCTTCCGGGAGCTGGTCGCCTGGCGCGACGAAGTTGCGCGTGAGCTGGACCGTGCCACCTTCCGCGTAGCCGGGAACGAAGCGCTTCTCGAGGTGGCGCGTCAGGCGCCGCGCACGCTCGACGCGCTCACCTCGATTCGTGGCGTGCCGCGCGGCATCGCGGGGCGGAGGGGGAGGGAGATCCTCGATGCCATCCAGCGCGGCCTCGACGTTCCGGAGAACGAGCTGCCGCGCTTCCCGCGCGCGCCGCGCTGGGAGCGCGACTCCGACTTCGACGCCCGCGTCACCCGGCTCCGTTCCGTGCGTGAAGCGGCCGCGTCGCGTCTCGCGCTCGACCCCGGCGTCCTGATCTCGCGCGACCGCCTCGAGACCATCGCCCGCCTCCGCCCCGCCTCGATTGAGGAGCTCCTCACCGTCCCCGACCTCCGCCGCTGGCAGGCGAGCGAGATCGGCGAGGGGGTGCTGGAGGCCGTGCGAAAGTAAGATCGATAAAAGAGGAATCCGCTTCCTCTCTTCTCTCTCCCCGCCACGGCTCGGATTTCGCGCGGCTGCGAGAGCATGGATGGGACGAAGGATGGGGAGGGAAGGGCGGAGGGGACTGGGCGCCGCTGGTACACGTTGGGAGGCTGGCGTGCTTCGCTCCCGATTGCCCTGGGGATAGTGCTGGGGGCCGGGAGCATCATCCTGATCTGGCTCATGGCGCGGGCGCTGGCGCTGCTGGTCGTGGCCATAGCGCTGGCCGAGGGGCTCGAACCGGTCGTGCGCAGGCTGCACCGGCGGAAGATCTCCCGCAGCCTGGCGGTGGTGCTCGTGTACCTCGCGCTCGGTGTCGTGGTGGTGGCGGTGGGCTGGCTCATCGCGCCCGTGCTCACCGATCAGATGCAGGAGCTTTCCAGGCGCACGCCCGAGCTGATCGACCGTGCCAGGAAGGGGCTCGCGAGCTGGGACGAGATCACCGGCGGCCGGCTCGCTGGCGCCATGACTTCCGCGCTGGGCGGACTCGCCGGGAGCGCCGTACGCCTCCCGATGCTCGCGCTCGGAGCCATGGTGGACATGGCGCTGGTGATCTTTCTCTCCATCTACTGGCTCGTCGGAGCGCCCGCGCTCCAGCGCTTCACCCTCTCGCTGATCCCCGACGCGCGCCGCGCACGCGCCGAGGGGATCATGAGGGAGATGGGGGAGGCGATGGGCGGCTACGTGCGTGGTGTCGCGATCAACGCGGTCATCATGGGGGCGCTCGCCTGGCTCGGCCTCTGGCTCATCGGCGTCGACTACGCGATCGTGCTCGGCGTGCTCACGATGCTCGGCGAACCGATCCCCTACATCGGTCCCATCGTGGTCGCGATCCCGGTAGTGGGAGTCGCGCTTCTGCAATCCACCACCAAGGCCATCCTCGCGCTCGCGCTCTACACCGCGCTAGAGCAGTTCGAGGGCCACATCCTCACGCCGAACATCATGGAGAGCCAGACCGACGTGCCGCAGGCGCTCGTGATCTTCGCCATCGCCGCGGGCGCCGCTCTGGGCGGTCTTCTGGGCGTCCTCGCCGCACTACCTCTCGCCGCCGCCATCCGCGTCTTCGTCATCCGCGTGGTCGCGCCGGTGGAGAGGGAGGTAGTGGGGGCCGAGTGAGGTTTGGAAGAGAGCAGAAATCAGTGAACGGCTCGCGATACGAAGTCATTCTCGCGGAAGCGGATACAGTCATCCCCGCGAAAGCGGGGATCCAAGTTCGGTCTGCCCAACATGGATTCCCGCTTTCGCGGGAATGACTGTGGAATGGATTCCCGCTTTCGCGGGGATGACTGTGGAATGGATCCCCCCGCTCCCTGCTCTCCCTTCAAAATCCCAAGTACGCCCTGATCCGCGGCTCTATCCTCTCCGGACTCCAGAGAGGATCCCAGACGAGATTGACCGTGACATTCTCCACGCCCTGTAGGGCGCGGAGCTGCTGCTCGGCGTCGGTCATGATCTCGGGGCCGGAGGGGCAGCCGGGTGAGGTGAGACTCATGTCCACGTTGACGGCGCGGCCGTCGACGCTGATGTCGTAGATCAGGCCGAGATCCACGATGTTGAGATTCAGCTCGGGATCCTTGACGCGACGAAGCGCGGCCTTGACCTGCTCGACCGTGGGACCGGCCGCGCCGGGTGCCGAGAGAGAGTTGGTGGTGGGGCTTTCGTCGTTCATGACTGCTCCGGAAGTTCCTGATCGGAACTTCATCGCCTCGAGAGGCCGGAGCAAGGTGAAGCGCGCTTCAGCTCTGCTTCGCGGTAGCTTTCTTCGCGGTGGTCTTGGCGCTCGTGCTCTTCGCGCTCGTGGTGGAGCTCTTCTTCGCCGTGGTCCTGGCGGCGCTGGACTTCTTCGCGGTGCTCTTCGCGGCCGGCTTGGTCGCCGGCTTGGCCGCGGAGCTCTTGGAGCTCGACGTACGCGACGCGGAGGCTTTGCGCGTGCTCTTCCGGCGCACCGGCCGCACCGGCTGGTTCCACCCCTGCGCCAGGTCGGCGCGGAAGCTCTCCGGCATGGCGAGGATCGCGTCCGGGTCGTCGGTGACCGCGAGTGCGGCGGCGTCCGAGAGATCGGCGCGCACGTCCGCGATCACCTTCTCCGGACGGCGCGCGCGCGCGGCGTGCACGCGGTTCGTGAGGAGGATGACGAACATGTCGCGCGTGGGGTCGATCCAGAGCGAGGTGCCCGTGTAGCCCACGTGGCCGTACGCCTGGTTGCTGAGGAACTGCCCCGAGCCCCACTGGCCGTCGGCCATCGCCCAGCCCAGCGCGCGGTTGCCGGCGGCACGCGTGGTGAAGATGCGGATGGTGGAGTCGGAGACGATGCGGACGCCATCGTACTCGCCTCCGTTCAGCATCATCTGCGCGAAGACCGCGAGATCCTGCGCGGTGCTGAAGAGCCCCGCGTGGCCCGCCACGCCGCCCAGCGCGTAGGCGTTCTCGTCGTGCACCTCGCCCTGCAGGGGGTAGCCGCGCGGCGGCGTCACCTCGGTGGGGGCGACGTGATCCTTCAGCGAGTCCACCGGCCGGAAGAAGGTGTGGCTCATCCCGAGCGGCGCGTACACACGGTCGTGCAGGAAGCCGTCGAGAGGCTGGCCGGTGACCTGCTCCACGATGAAAGCGAGCGTCATGGCGCCGACGTCGGAATAGACGTAGCGCGTGCCGGGCCGGTAGTCGAGCCGGGCGGAGAGGACGATGCGCCGCGCGTCGGACGGGGAGGTGGCGAGCCGCCAGAGCGGCCGGTCGGCCGGGAGCCCGGAGCGGTGCTCGAGGAGGAGCCGGACCGTGACCGAGTCCTTCAATCCGCCCGAGAACTCGGGTAGATATTTCGAGACCGGGTCGTCCAGGCCGATCAGCCCCTCATCATAGAGGATCATCACGGCCGTGGTGGTGCCAACCACCTTGGTGAGCGAGGCCAGATCGTAGATCGTCTCGGAGGGAGAGACCGCGGGGCTCGACTTCGCCCAGTCGAGATGCCCGAACCCCTTGTGCCACACCGAGGCGCCTCTCCTCCCCACTACCACCGCGGCGCCGGGGAATCCTCCCGCCTTTATGCCGTGCTGCACCACGCGGTCGATCACACGGAGGCGTGCCTCCGACATGCCGACGGCGGCGGGCGCTTTGACCGGAAGCCCTTCTCCGCCGGCTATGGCGAGGGCGGCGAGGAGTACTGTGAACACGGCAAACCCCTTCGGAACGACGAAGCATGCCCGGCTGCTGGACGGCGCTGCCGGGTGCGGGTACGACGACTACGGCTTTACAGGCAAGATCGGGCGCAGCGGGATGGAGCCGCGAACTGCGACAAACCTGGCGGGTGAAGACTGCGTAGGGAGTGTCGGAGGCGCCGAACCGCCGGAACGGCCGGCATCGCGAAAATAGGTAGTAGAGTGCGTCATCCGCAAGACGAAGCGCCCGATGGAGTGTAACATGACAGCCAGCGACCAGCCGCGGAGCGGCGAGAAGAGCACGCCGGCAGGGCCACACCCCCGTCTAGTCGGCGAGAGCGCGGAAAGTTCCACTGATGCGGCTGCGCAGCAGGGCGTTGTGGGGCCCAGCCACCGCGCCGCCCGCGTCCCGGCGGGCAACCCTCGGCCGGCAACGGGTGACCAAATCGGTGACGGCATGGAAACGGATCAATTCACTATCCGGCGCGCCATCGACGGTGATGAGCGGGCGCTGCGGCTGCTCTGGTCGCAGTACGCTCCGCGCATCGAAGCCGTGGTTCTGCGACTGGCCGGTGATCCGGATCTCGCCGCCGACATCGCGCAGGAGGTGTGGATGCAGATCTTTCGCGCGCTCCCGACTTTCAGGGGCGACTCGCAATTCGGTACCTGGGCGCACCGCATCGCGGTGAACCGGACGCTCAACGCGCTCCGCAAGGAGCGGCGGACGAGCCGGATGGAAGTCGAGATCACCGAAGATGCGGCGCTCGTGGAAGCCGAAGATGATCGGACCTTCGTCGCCAGCACCATAGAACGGGCGGCGGCGCGGCTCCCCGAGGGCGCGAGGACCGTCTTCGTTCTGCACGACGTCGAGGGCTATACGCACGAGGACATCGCGCGCGAGCTCGGAATCACCGCAGGCGCATCGAAGTCTCAACTGTTCAAGGCGCGTGCGAAGCTACGCCGGCTGCTCGCGCCGCTGTTGGATGTCCCGGAGCCGGCAGCGGATGGAGTACATGCGGCACCTGGATCCTGAGCGACTCGCCGCCATCGGCGACAGCGAACCGACGGCCGAAGAGGCGGCACACCTTGCCGATTGCGCGCACTGCGAGCGCGAACGGCTGGCGTTGAGGGAGCTGATAGCGCTGTCGCGCTCGGAGGGTGTGGCGCCGCTCCAGGCCCCCCTCACCAACTGGGAGACGCTCTCTTCGCGTCTCCGCGAAGAAGGCATCCTCGACCCCGCGGCGGTATCCCTGTCGCTCGTCCCGGGCGATGCGGAGCGCGCCATTCAGGCGCGGCTCGCGGGGCGCGGGGCGGGGCGGGGTGAGATCCGGGCTCCCGCCCGGAGCCGGACTGGTCGCACCTGGCTGCGGGCCGCGGCGGCCATCCTCCTCGCCGGAGGCGGAATGGCCGCGGGCCGCGCGACCGCCGATGTCCCTCTCGCTCTTCCGCTGCCGCTCGCGAGCGCGAGCGGCGAACGGAAGGGCAGCGCGGAGCAGCTTCCCGGCGCGACGCCGCACTTCTCCTCGCTCACGGCCAACGACGCCGGGGACGGCGCCGATTCCATCATGTCGATCGAGGACGCGCTCGCGATGATGCGGCGCGCCGAGAGCGAGTATCGGCTGGCCGCGGCGTACATCGCCGCCTCGGATACCTCCGCGCCGGGCGGTATGGATGGCGTGGATCGCTTCCGTACGCGTCTCGCCGCACTCGATCGCGTCTCCGATGCCGCGCTCGCGGCGGTGAACGAGGCGCCCGCGGATCCGATCGTCAACCAGTACCTCATCTCCACGCGTGCGGCCCGTGCCGCCACGCTGCAGCAGCTCAACAGCTCGCTGCCGCCGGGGATGTCGTTGACTTCCTACTGATCAGGTGGATCTGTATGTACATCAGGGACTCGGCCGTCGTCGGCTCACGGAATGCGCCGGGCAAGCCCAGGTCGCGCATCATCGCCCCTGCGGTGGCGTTGGCCGCCGTGGTGGCACTCCCCCTCGCCGCCGCGCCGCTCGCTGCGCAGCGCGCGACGGCGGCTCCGCGGACGTGCGACGGCTGTGACATGGAAGACAGCCTCGCAGCCGTGCAACGCGAGTACGAGAAGGTGCGAGCCGACTACCAGCGTATCGCCTCGAAGGCCATGCAGCAACGCCTCGCGGACGTGCGCGCCCGTCTGGACGCGAGTCGCGCGGAGCGCGAGAGCTCGCTCGCGCGCTTCCAGGTGCTGTCCAGCATGCCGTCCGGCTGGCTGGGGCTCACCTTCTCGGGTGCGTACACCGTGAGGCAGAACGACGGCGAGAGGGCGGTGATGCGTTTCGAGGACTACCCGACCGTCGAGGCGGTGGAGCCGGGGTCGCCGGCGGAGAAAGCCGGGGTCAAAGCTGGCGACAAGCTGCTGGCGCTGGATGGGCACGACCTGACCGAGGGCTCGCCTCCATTCTCGGAACTGCTGCGCCCCGGTGCAAGGCTGAACGCGAAGCTCAAGCGCGATGACCGCACGCGGAACCTGACCATCACGGTGGGGAAGCGCCCCAGCAACTACGCGGCCGAGTGGGGTGATTGGGGAGTGCCGCCGACCCCACCCGCGCCCGCGCTTTCGCCAGCGGCGCCGGCCCCGCCCGCGCCGCCCGCCAACGAGTGGTCGGACGCGACGGCGCGGGCGCTCGTACGGGCGATGCCCCCCGCCTTCTCGGTCCGCGCCATGCCATCGATTCGCGAGCTGGCTCCCGCGGGTGGGGCATGGGCGCTGAGCTTCTCCGATGGCCCGATGATGCTTTCGGGATTCTCGGGCGGAGTGATCGCCGGTGCTCAGGTGCAGCGCGTGAACGAGCTGAGCGACTACTTCGGCGTGGACGACGGGCTCCTCGTGCTGCACGTGGTTCCCGGTACGCCGGCCGAGCGTGCGGGGCTGCGTCCGGGCGACGTGATCCGCCACGCGGGCGATCGAACGATCACCACCCCCACCTCGCTGCAGCGCGCGCTGGCCGCGTCGGACGCGCGCGAGGTGAAGCTCGACATAGTACGGAAAGGGAAGTCGCGGAGCGTGAAGCTCGAGTGGGATCGCTGAACGGCGGGGAACGGCGGGCGGCGGGGTCAGCTCAGGAGATGACCCCGCCGCTTTCTACTTCACGCTGCCGGGGGGGAGCGTGTAGAGCAGCTCCATGGTGGCGCGATCGGCCGTCGAGAGGTCGCGGACCCGCACCCGCGCGGTCATGATGTTCGACGTGTCGAGCGTGTGGTCGAGGCCGAGGAGATGCCCCACCTCGTGCAGGGTGATCGCTTTCACCGCCGAGTCGTCGAGCGGCTCGCCGCCGTTGTGGTGCAGCGCGATCGTGATGTTCCCGTTCACGATCCACCAGCTCCTGTCGCGCGCCCAGAGTGTCTTCCCGCTGATCGGCGTGTCGAAGTGGTCGATCCAGCCGACGTGGACGTCGGCATCGGCCGAGTCGGCCACGAAGACGAAGCGGACGGGGATGTCGAGACTCGTCCACTCCTCGAAGGCGGAGCGTACACGCGTCGGGAACTCGTCCTTCCAATCCGCCAGACCGCTCCCGCTCGCGATCCACACGCGGATCGGCTTGGTCACCCGGTCGGGCCAGCGGGCCAGCGACGAGTCGCGTTCGGCGAGGATCTCATCGATGTAGGTGCCGCCGGCGCCCAGCGTGAGCCGGCGGCGGATGTCGTCGACATCGCGCGACTCGGCGGCGACGGGCGCGCTCGCCACGGCGAGGCTGCCCTCGGCGCTCCCGCGGTCGGGGAGCGGGGCGGTGGTCCGCTCCGAGCGTCCGTCATCGGACGATCGTCCAGCCGCGAGTACGGCTGCCTGCGAGGTGGCGGTGAGGCGGGGGGACCGGCGTGCCTGCACGACCACGAAGCCCAGGACTGGAGCGAGGAGGAGGAACGGGAGGATGTCAGTTCGCTTCATCACGACTGGCTAGCGGGAGAAAAAAAGCTGCTACCCCGAGACGTGTAGAGCTCCCGAGGGGAGACGAGGCTTCGGAGGGCGAACGTTGCCCTGCCCCGCTCCTGGATACTGACGAGCGAGCCGTCCGCCACGGCACACTCGGGACACGCCTGTCCGACGCGCCGCTCCAGGCGGCGCCCGGAGGACGGGCGGTGGGCTGTCTGCTCTTGTCGGGTAGGTAGACGGACGTTGCTTCTCGATCCGGCTGTCCGCGAGCGGAGGGAACACCGGGGGGAACACCAGGCGCGCACGAATCCCGGCCGTCATCACGGACGGTTTGTGATCCATCGCACGTATCAATTGTACAACGGGTGGGGGTGCTGGTTCCAGAGGGAAGGGGCTGGAAAGTGTGGCGAACTCCCCAGCGCCCTCACTTCATCGGCGTCAGGTACAGATCCTGGAAGTCGTAGCTGAAGTCGGTGGCGGGAGAGACGGCCTGCATCCTGGCGTGCGAGATGCTGCCGTCGGGGTTCAGGGAGAAAGTGAGGTACGCGTCGGCTCTGAGCTCACGGTCGCGCCAGCGGGCGACGAAGGTGTCGTACTGCCAGTGGATCAGGTCGCCCACCAGCGAGGGCGTGTGGGTGAAGCGGATGGCGAGGCCGTTCCCCTCGCGTCCTATCTGGATCTCGCCGTACCAGGGGTCGGTGTATCTGCCAGCGTAGCGCTCGATGGGGAGCGAGGGCCCCGAAGCCGAGTCGCGCACGGTGGATGCGGCGGAGGTGACCGAATCGAAGCGCGCGGCCTGGCGCTTGTCGAGCTGCGAGTAGATCGAGACGTAGTCGGTAGGCGGCACGCCCAGATAGTGATCGAGCACGTGGAAGGTGATCGATTGGAACGCCGAGCCCGACTCCTGGTTGGTGAGGACCACGACGCCGAGCCGGAGCGACGGGACCATCGTCACCTGCGACACGTAGCCGGGCAGCCCGCCGGTGTGCGTGAGGATCTTGCGGCCGCGGTAGTCGCGCACTCCGAGTCCGAGTGCGTAGCCGTTGAATTCCGGACGCAGCGCGGCGAGCTCCGGAGCGGGGTCGCCGATCGGGATCGGCGTGACCATCCCCCAGAGCTGGCGGGTGGAGCGCGGCGAGAAGAGGCGCGAGCCGTCGGCCACGCGTCCGGAATCGAGCTGGACGATCAGCCACTTCGCCATGTCCGCCGCGCTCGAGTTGATCCCTCCGGCCGGATCTACGTTGTCGTTGGTGAAGGGTGTGATGGGACGGACGGTCCCTTCGACCTCGGCGTGCGTCATCGCGTCGTTGTCGCCCCTGGTGGCGAGCGATGCGCGCACGTTGCTCCCGGTCATCCCTATCTTCGCGAGGATGCGCGAGGAGACGAAGTCCTCCCACGACTGGCCGGACACCGCCTTGATGACTTCACCGGCCACGGAGTAGAGCACGTTGTCGTAGGCGTACGCGCTGCGGAACGAGGTCGCCGGCTTTATGTAGCGGAGTCGTTTGACGATCTCCTCGCGGCTGTAGTCGGAGCTCGGCCACCACATGAGATCTCCCGCCCCCAGCCCGAGTCCGCTCCGGTGCACGAGCAGATCGCGCACGGTGAGCTCGCGCGTCACGTACGGATCGTACATCGCGAAGGCGGGGAGATAGCGGATCACCGGCGCATCCCACTCGAGTTTTCCTTCCTCCACCAGGAGCGCGAGCGCGGTGGCGGTGAAGATCTTGGTGTTGGATGCGATCCCGAAGCGCGTCCCGGCGTCCACCTTCCCGGGCTTTCCGAGCTCGCGCACGCCGAAGCCCTTCGCGACCACGACCTTGCCGTCCTTCACGATTGCGACGCTGAGTCCGGGGACCTGGAACTCCTGCATCACGCGCGCGACGTAGCGGTCGAGGTCCGGTGGAGGGCCTGCCGCCTTCTGCGCGAGCGCTGGGATGGGTGAGGGCGCGAGCGATGCGAGGAGAGCGGCCGCGGCCAGCGCGGAGCGGTTGGCGAGACGCATGGTTTGGTCGGGAGGGGGGAGGGGGGAGCGGGAGCGGAGCTGTCGGAGATCGGAGGGATGGGCACGGCGCCGGCCACGACGCGCGTGATCGAGCGCACTCCGGTAAGTTGCCGGTGCGACATGATGGTGGCAACGGCCTGCGCGGCGTTGACCACGCACCCGCTTCACCCCATACTCTCGCTGCGACCGGTTCTGCTGGAAGCGGGTTTGGCAGTCGTGTTCCATTCGCGGAGATCCGAAGTTCGACTCACACCCACAACCCATCCTACCATGCGCAGATACCTGACGGAGTTCATCGGCACCTTCTTCCTGGTGCTCACCGTGTGTCTCAGCGTGCATTACAACTCGATGCCGGGTCTGGCGATCGGCGCGATCCTGATGGTGATGGTGTACATGGGCGGACCGATCTCCGGGGGGCACTACAATCCCGGCGTTTCGCTGGGCGTGGCGCTGCGCGGGAAGCTTTCGTACGGCGAGATGATCGCCTACTGGATAGCGCAGATAGCGGGCGCGATCGTCGCCGTGCTCGTGGGGTGGCTCTTCGTGGGCCACACCGACGTGCCGGGGGTGAAGGCGTTCACCGGCGGGATGGTGGTGTCGGCGCTGGTGGCGGAGTTCGTATTCTCGTTCGCGCTGGTGCTGACGGTGCTCTCGACGGCAACTTCGGCGAAGTCGGAAGGCAACAGCTACTTCGGTCTGGCGATCGGCTTCACCGTGGGCGCCGGCGTGCTCGCCGTGGGCGCGCTCACCGGCGCCGCGTTCAACAGCGCGGTCGGGGTGGGGGTGTGCATGTTCGGCCTCTCGGCCGCCTCCAACCTGTGGGTGTACGTCGTCGCGAACCTGCTGGGCGGTGCGGTGGCCGCGGCAGCGTTCAGGTTCATGAGCCCCGAGGATCACGTGCCGGCGGGAGCGGGCTCTCGGGCGTGACGGCCCGCCGCGGCCGCCGCTGGCCGCCGATCACTTCGGTGAAGTAGCTCGCGAGCTCGATGACGAAGGGCGGGTGCGCCTGATCGGGTTGCCAGTCCAGGCGCACCTCGAGCCCCTCGGGGTGTGCAGGTGGTCCGGCCGCCAGCGCTCGATCGCGCGCGTCCAAACATCGTTCCAACACGTCGCGTACCACTCACGCGTACCCGTGCTTGCCACTCGTGCAACCGCGGCGCATACTGAGCGCTGCCGCCGCTATTCATGCCAGGGCCCGACCCGTCGGACGTCACACACTCGCGAGGACTCTCAATGGCAATCGCACAGCCGCCCGCGCCCACCACCCGCGGACCGTACGTACCGGCGTCGCAGAGCCTTCCCGAGATCACGGTCAAGGCGGTCGCGCTGGGTGTGATACTCGCCGTGGTTCTCGCCGGCGCCAACGCGTATCTCGGACTCTTCGCGGGGATGACCGTGTCGGCTTCGATACCGGCCGCGGTGATCTCGATGGGGGTGCTCAAACTCTTCCGGCGCTCGAACATCCTCGAGAACAACATCGTTCAGACCTGCGCCTCTGCGGGCGAGAGTCTGGCCGCGGGAGTGATCTTCACCCTACCCGCGCTAGTGCTGCTGGGTCGCTGGGCGCAGTTCGACTACTGGCAGACCGTTCTGATAGCCGGCTTCGGCGGCGTGCTCGGCGTGCTCTTCACGGTGCCGCTTCGCCGTGCGCTGATAGTGGAGCATCCGCTGCAATTCCCCGAGGGGATCGCGTGCGCCGAGGTGCTCGAGACGGGAGAGAAAGGTGGCGCGGGAGTGAAGTTCGTGGCGTGGTCCGCGGTGGCGGCCGCGCTCTTCAAGTTCTCGCAGACCGGGCTGCGTCTCATAGCCGGTACCGCGGAAGGCGCCACCTATCTGTTCGGCCGGAAGGCCATCGCCTACTTCGGTTCCAACCTGTCGCCCGCGCTGCTCGGCGTGGGCTACATAGTGGGACTCAACATCGCGGTGTTGATCTTCATCGGGGGAGCGCTCAACTGGCTGGTGGCGATACCGATACTGGTAGCCACCCTCGGCGCGCCGGCGGGGATGTCGGCCGCCGACTTCGCGGGTCAGCTCTGGTCGACGCAGACCAGATACATGGGCGTGGGCGCGATGGTAGTGGGTGGGCTGTGGGCGCTGCTCAGGATGCGCCGCAGCCTCTTCTCCGGAGTGAGCTCGGGACTCGCCGCCTATCGCGAGATGAAGGAGGGGAAGGAGCGCGACCGTCTAGATCGCGACATGCCCATGCAGTGGGTGCTCATCGCGATCATCGTGTCCATCATCCCGCTCTACTTTCTCTATCACTTCCTCATAGGGCGTGCGGCGATCAGCATCACCATGGCGGTCATCATGGTGGTGGGCGGGTTCCTCTTTTCGGCCGTGTCGGGCTACATGACGGGGCTGGTTGGCTCGTCGAACAACCCTATCTCGGGGGTGACGATCGCCACGCTCCTCTTCGCGTCGCTCATCATTCTCGGACTCTTCGGGCGCGGGCTCGAGCACGGCCCGGCGGCGGCCATCCTGATCGCGGCGGTGGTGGCGTGCGCCGCCGCCATCGCGGGCGACAACCTGCACGACCTCAAGACCGGCTATCTGGTTGGCGCTACGCCATGGAAGCAGCAGGTGATGCTGATCGTGGGCACGCTGGTGTCGGCGCTCGTGATGGCACCGGTGTTGAACCTGCTCCTGAACGCGTACGGGATCGGCCCAGTGACGCCCGAGCATCCACAATCGCTCACCGCGCCGCAAGCGACGCTCATGCAGTCGGTGGCGGAGGGAGTATTCCGCGGCGGGCTGCCGTGGGGGATGGTGCTGATCGGGATGGGGCTGGCGGTGGCGATCATCCTCTTCGATCTGGCGCTCGAGCGGCGGGAGAACACCTTCCGCGTGCCGGTGCTCGCGGTGGCGATCGGGATCTATCTCCCCTTCGAGCTATCGGTGCCCATACTTCTCGGCGGTATCGTCGCCTGGTTCGTGCAGCGCGCGCAGCGCCGGCGGGAGTGGGGGAGTGGCGAGGCGGCGGAGGCGGCGCGGAAGGAGATCGAGCAGCGTGGGATGCTCATCTCATCCGGCCTCATCACGGGCGAGGCGCTGGTGGGGATAGCGATGGCGATCCCGATAGTGATCTCGGGGCGCGCCGACGTGCTGGCGTTCTGGGGAGTGCGGGATCTGGCGTGGCCGGGGGTGGTGCTGATAGCGGTATTGGTCTGGGGGATCTACCGGGCGAGCGTGCCGCGGCGGGTGTGAGGGGGGCGGAGGCGGGACCGGGATGGGCATATTGACCTGCCTGAACCACATCTTGACAACAAAACCAGAGTCCTGCATCGTGTGCGAACGACGGCAGGGTCAGCACCTGCTACAAGTGACTTCAGGCCGGACGTTCGGTAGCTCTCTCCTTTGCCGTTCCGTCCGGTTCGCAGTGGTTTTGGCTTTAGTGAGCCCGCCTGGGACTGTTCAGGCAGAATCCTCCAGAGGGGGAAGGGCAGCGACCATTGATGGCTGATCGCGCAGCGGGATCTTCCCGTTCCACCGAGCAGTGGGCGTAGCTACGCCGCACCGAGTCCGGCTCCGCCTACCGCTTTCTTGCTGCACACGCTCTACCGATAGCCAACCGTCATCTACCGACCACGCAATCCCAACTCGGCACATCCCCGGCGTGTCGCTGGGAGCGGTGGTCGGATGACGGTGAGCAGTCCCGAATTCGTGTACCCCCAAATTAGACAAGGCAACCGCTGGAACGGTTGCCTTGCCTATCCAACCCAAAATGCGGAGGTGATCAACCACCCAACCAACGAGGTGATCAGTACGACCCGGCGCATCAGGATTGGAGCGTTGGAGCGCTCATCCCTACTCCTGGCGCCGAAAAAAGTTTCAGTTGGGCCCGTGCATCCGAAGTGCTTCGTGTAACCAACCAGCAGGATGCTGTTGCACAGGAGACAGGAGGAGGAATGAGGACCATAGTCAGATGGGTGGCTGGCGTAGTCTGCTCTGCCATGCTTTTCCCCGCGTTCGCGGTGGCGCAGCAGGGCACTACGATCAGCGGGAAGGTCACCAGCGAGTCGGGTACCCCGCTGGTTTCTGCAAGCGTTTTCATCGAAGGGATGAACCTGGGCACCATCACGCGCGACAACGGTGCCTATACGATCGTGGTCCCGGCCGCGCGTGCGACCGGTCAGCAGGTCACGCTCACGGCTCGGCTCATCGGTTACAAGTCGGAATCCGCGCCGATCACCCTGAGCGGGAACATCACGCACGATTTCGTGCTCGCGGCGAACCCCCTTCGCCTGGGCGAGGTGGTGGTGACGGGTGCCGGGACGGAGAACACCCGTGAGGCCATCGGGACCGTCATCAACACCGTCGACTCGTCGCTCATCCAGAGGAGCAACGAGCCCAACATCGTGAATGCGCTCGCGGCCAAGGCCCCGAACGTGAACATCACGTCACAGTCGGGCGAGCCCGGTGCATCGTCGTACATCCGCATTCGCGGCATCAAGTCGTTCTCCGGGAACGCGCAGCCGCTGTTCATCGTCGACGGTGTCCCGATCGACAACAGCACGGTCGCGACGGGTTCGTCCATTGCCAGTACGGTGGCGCCCAACCGGGCTTCGGATCTCAACCCGAACGACATCGAGTCGGTCAACATCCTCAAGGGGCCGGCTGCAGCGGCCATCTACGGTGCGGCGGGTTCCGAGGGCGTCATCCTGATCACCACCAAGAGTGGCAAGTCGGGGCCGACCCGCTTCTCGCTGCGTTCCAGCTACTCGTTCGACGATGTGAACCGGGACATCCCGCTGCAGCGGAAGTTCGGACAGCGCGTCACCTGCAACACGCCCGACTGCGGCGCCTCGGCCGACTCGTACGGACCTGAGCTCGCTCCCGGAACGCCGACCTACGACCACTTCAGCGAGCTGTTCCACACCGGCCACTCGTCGGTCTCCGATCTGATGATCTCCGGCGGCAACGACCGGACGACCTTCTATGCTTCGGCCGGCTACCTCGACCAGAACGGAACGATCATCGGCCCCAACAACTGGTACAAGAAGGCCAACGCGCGCCTGAAGGCGTCGCACAGGGTCTTCGATCGTTTCACGATCTCGGGGAACATCGCCTACATCGATGCCAACGGCGCCTTCACGCAGAAGGGCTCGAACACCTCGGGCATCCTGCTCGGCGGACTCCGCACGGCGCCGGACTTCAACCAGTTCCCTTATCTGGATCCGGAGACGGGACTGCATCGTTCCTACCGGTTCCCGCATCCATCGGCCTCGTCCGTGACGCGGAGCCGCGCGTATGACAATCCGGTCTTCGTGATCTACGAGGGGAAGAACGATGGTGAGGTGAACCGCACCATCGGGAACATCAATCTCGCGTACTCCGCCACCGACTGGCTCGATCTCAACTACACGCTCGGCGGCGACTACTACGCGGATTGGCGTCTGGAGGCGCTCCCCCTCACGTCGAGCGCGTTCCCCACGGGTACCGTGACCCGCGCGGACATGTTGAACTACGAGCTCGATCACAACCTGACCGCCAAGCTCAGCCATACGTTCTCGCCGAGCTTCTCGGGAACGCTTCTGCTGGGACAGACGCTGCATGCCAGCCGGTATCGCGGCACCTGGTCGTACGGCTACGATCTGATCTCCCCGCACCCGTTCTCGCTCGACAATACCGTGACGTACGAGACGAGTGAGAGCAAGAACACCGAGCACAGGGAGTCGTACTTTGGGCAGGCGACGGCCAGCCTGTTCGACCAGCTCTACCTCACGGGGACGCTGCGAAACGACGGCTTCTCCACGTTCGGCAAAGCGAACCCCCGTGCCTGGTATCCGCAGGCCACGGCTTCGTGGACCTTCTCGAGGGCGCTCGGCAACACCGATGAGGAGGGTGTTTTCAGCTATGGCAAACTGCGTGTCGCGTACGGCGAGACGGGCAAGGCGCCTGGGGTGTACCAGACCCTGACGACCTTCGGCAGTGGCTCATTCAGCAACGGCTGGGGTGATTACCTGAACGCCACGCAGGGTGGTTTCGGCGGTCTTTACAGCCCGTCCGGCCCGGGCAACGACAACCTCGAGCCGGAGCGTCAGAAAGGGCTCGAGTTCGGTGCCGACCTCGGCTTCTTCGACCAGAAGGCCGACTTCGGTATCACCCGCTATCGCAACACGTCCACGGGCGTGATCCTGCGCGTGCCGCGTCCGCCCACGAGCGGCTACAGCTCGGCGCTTCTGAACGGTGCCGAGATCCGCAACTCCGGCTGGGAAGCGACGCTCAACGTCCGGCCGATCACCAGAGACGACTTCTCGTGGGATTTCGGCTTCCAGTGGGCCAAGAACAGTAACGATGTCCTGTCCGTCAACGGCGCCGATTACTTCGACGGTGGCGGTGTCGCCGGGGGAACGTTCTCGGGCTCTTATGGAGCGGCGACGGTTGGTTATGGCTTCGGTCTCCGCGGCTATGATTTCGCGCGCTGCGGCATCACCACGGCGATCGACATATCCGGCGGCTGCGCCGGTGCGCCGAAGGGTGCGCTCTACATCGATGAGAGCGGCTATCCTGTCTACGATCCGGAAGACAGGCCGATAGCCAATACGGAGCCCGACTGGACCGGCAGCGTCCAGACGAACCTTCGCTTCGGGAAGGTATCGTTCTCCGCGCTCGTGGATCACAGGCAGGGCGGTATCGTCTGGAACGGCACGCGTGGCGCCCTCCGCAACTTCGGTACGAGCAAGGACACGGAGATCCGTGGGACGACGGTGGTCTTCGGCGAGACTTACATGCCGGGTGTGACGGCCGGCCCGGGGAAAGGAACCCCCGTGGTGCTCTCGGACCAGTGGTTCGGTACGGAGAACAACTCGGACGGGACCTACGATGGTGGCGGCCTCGGAAACGGTTTCGGCCCGGTCGCCTCGCAGTTCATGGAGAATGGCACCTACACGAGGCTGCGCGAGATCTCGGTTGCGTACACCTTCGACCAGCCGTGGGTTGGCCGTTCGCTGGGTCTCAACAGCATCGATCTGCGGATCGCCGGGCGTAACCTGGCCATCTGGACCGACTACCAGGGCATGGACCCGGAAGCCAATCTGGGTGGCGCCGAGAACCTGATTCAGGGGATCGACTACTTCAACAACCCGCAGACCCGGTCGATCGTGATTACGGTCGGTCTGAACCGCTGAGGTCCAAGGAGATCTACCAGTGATGAATAGATACCTCAAGCCAGCGCTGGCCGCGGTGCTGTCGGCGGTGATGGTGACCGGCTGCACTGACTTTCTAAAGTGCTCCGAGTGCGTCAGCGATCCGGACAGCCCGACGGCGGCCACCTCGCAGCAGCGGATAGTGTCCGCGCAGGCGGCGCTCTGGGAAGAGATGAATGGTGACCTGGCACGACTCGTGGCGATGTGGATGCAAACGATGGCGGGCACCGATCGCCAGTTCCTCTCGTACGGGACGTACGTGATCGGTAACGGTGACTACGAGGGGGAGTTCTTCCGCCCGTACCGCCCGACGCTGCTCGACCTGCGTAACATCCAGCAGGTGGAAGCAGAGAGCGGCGACCAGGTTTATGTAGGTGTCGCGCAGGTGATGGAGGCCTGGCTGATGGGCACTGTCGCCGATATCTGGGGTGCCGTGCCGTACAGTCAGGCCGCCAAGCCCGATTCATTCCCCACGCCGGCGTACGATTCGCAGCAGGACGTCTACGCCAGCCTCCAGACGTTGCTCGACAACGCCATCTCGAACCTCGGGGGCTCAGGGGCCGGCCCCGGTCCGGCGGAGCTTGCGTACGGCGGCGACCCACAGGCGTGGATCGAGCTCGCTCACACGCTGAAGGCGCGTCTCTATCTGCACACGGCCGAGATGGATGCCTCGGCGTATCAGAAGGCGCTCGACGAGGCGGAGCTGGGAATCTCGTCGAACGGCGGTGACTACCTGATACCTTACGAAGCCACCACGGGACACGACAATAACTGGCATCAGTTCATGATTCGCGAGCGGTCCGGGTACGTCAGCCCGGGCGCGAATCTCATCGATATTCTGACGGATGCCGGTGACCCTCGCCTCAACGACTACTTCGTTCACGGCGACGACCCGAATATCATCGGGGCGGCACCGGGCGAGGCTGTGACCGGAAAGCTGGCCGCGCTGAATCCGGCAGGGCGTGGTGCACAGGATTACCAACAACCGCTGGTGACCTACAACGAGAACCTGCTCATCAAGGCGGAAGCGCTGTTCCACACGGATCCACCGGCGGCGCTGGCAGTGCTGAACGAGGAGCGCGCGGCCTGGGGAACCAAGACCGCGTGGCACGGAGCGGTGACTCTTCCGGCTCTTTCCGGCCTCAGTGGAGATGCGCTGCTCGAGGCCATCATGACCGAGAAGTACATAACACTGTTCCAGAACCTGGAGAGCTGGAACGACTACAAGCGTACCTGTATTCCAGTACTGCATCCTGCCGGTGGCAAGGCCGAAGTGCCTGGACGTATCCCGTATGCCGCCACGGAGAGGTCCACGAATGCGGACAATGTGCCGGTCGAGCCTCCAAACGGGAGAAACTGGAACGACCCGAACGCCTGCCCCGCACCGTGATTTTACGGGTGGAAACGGCGGCAGCATGAACGAAACGTCCGGCCCGGATTCCCCGGGCCGGACGTTTCGCTTCCCCACGTAGATGCAGTGGCCTCGGCATCCAGCTACCGTCGATTCTCTCGACGAGCCGAGGCGTCTGCGCGAAGTTCATTTCCCCATTCACATGATACCGACCATGATGCGCGTCTCGCCCATTGTTCTACTCATCCTCTGCGGATGCTACGTGAACGTCCCCGTCGCGACGACTCCAGCGCCAGGCTCACGGGTACACGTGGCGCTGACCGATCGGGGCTCGGTCGATCTGGCGCAGTATCTGGGTCGCGGCGTTGCCGGCGTGGACGGGCGACTCATCCAGAGCGACGATAGCTCCGTGTCGGTGGCCGTATCGCAGGTGGTATTTCAATCCGGCGACGATCAGCTCTGGAAGGGCGAGAGCGTGGCCATTCCGCGTAACGCCGTGGCCACGGTGCAGCGGAGGAAGCTCTCCTTCTGGAGATCGGGCCTGATCGGTGGAGCCGTAGCGGCAGCCGCCCTGCTGATCGGTTCGCGGACCGGAGGATCGTCATCGGGCGGTGGGAAGAAGGGTGGCCCGCCTCCAGTAGGTCAATAGGCGGCGAGGCGCCCCCTCGATTACCGGATCGATAACGCCGACCGCGAGAGGTCCGTCTCGAGCGTCCAGTCGAGACGCATCCAGGGCTTCACCGTCACCGCGGAGGTGACGACACCGTCGCTCGAGCCTACCGGGTCTCCATACAACTGGATGGTCGACGCCTGGCCCACCACCCAGTAAGGGATGGTGAGGTCGGTGGTCTTGCTGCCGACCGCCATCCCGAGCCGTGTGCGCTGGCCGCCGTGCAGGACGTACACGACGACGTTCACCCAGTTGTGATTCTCCACGCGGAGCGACACCGGTCCGGACGGGGCGGGCGCGCTCTCGCTCTTCTTCCCCCGGGAGCAGCTTGCCACGGTCACCGCGAGCATCAACATGAGTACTGCGTGTCGGGCGTTCGGCATCGCTCTTTCCATGTGCCAGGGTGAGGTGGCCAGACCGTTCTCTGCCGCTAAATCACGGAATTATCCCCACCGGCGTCAAGCTTCTCCAGAAACCTCCTACCGGTCCCTGTCGGCCTTGGCGAATCGATACGACCGCAGAGAGGTCTGCATGCCGCGCTCCAGCGCTTCGCGCGCCACTCGGTTCGCGTAAGCCGCCGCGGCGCTCACCGACGCGGCCGATATCACCACGCCGCTGTGTGGACCCAGCGGGGGGAGGCTGGCGCGGGCGGGCGGCGCGGCAGGAACCCGCGCTTCGTTGGCCGCAGCGATCGCCGCCGCCTCGCCCGCGGTGATCGTGCTCTGCACGGCGGCCACGAGATACGCGGTTTCCCGCTCGATGTCGTCTTCGCGCCAACCCAGCCGGAAGCGCTGGGCGCCGTGGAGCTCGGCCATCAATCGCTGCGCCTGCGCGCCGTCGCGCAGAAGCTCGGGGTCACTCCCGCAGGTCTCGCCGATCACCATGAGCTGTGATGCGAGGAGGCCGATGAGCGGCGGAGCATGGTCGCGAAGCTGTACGGTTGGCAGCTCCCGCGCTCCGACGAAGTCGGTGTCGGCGCGGATGGCGGCCACGTAGTGCTCCGCCACCGTTTCCGCGTCGGCCGAGAGACGGGCGCCGAGTGCCTGGAGAGCCAGGTAGGCATCGTCGTCGAGCTGTGCGGCCGCGTTGGAGATGCCGGTGGCCTGGGCAGCTACAGAGGCTGCGCCTGCCGTCGCACGCGGGCCGGGCAGCACCGCTCCACCGGTTTCGCGTTCCGCGCGTTCTCCCGACGCCAGGTCGGCCGGCTGCTCCGGCACGGGGAGCCAGAGCGTGAAGATGGCGCCGGAGCCGAGCTGGCTTCGCGCCGTCAGGTCACCACCCATGAGGCGCGCCAGCCGGCGGCTTATCGCCAGCCCCAGCCCGGTGCCGCCCTGCTCGCGCGTGAGCGCGCCATTCCCCTGCACGAATGGCTCGAAGAGTTGCCCCATGAGTGCTGGATCTATCCCTGGTCCGGTATCGGTGACGCGGACGAAGGCCCACTCTCCGGCCGCGTGCGCTACTCCGGTGCCGCTCGATGCCACTGCTCCGAGCTGCGCTCCAGGCTCCGGCTCGGTGGTCTGCCCCGAGCTGATCGTCACCCGGCCACCGCTTCCTGTGAACTTGATGGCGTTGGAGAGCAGGTTCACCAGGATCTGCCGCACCCGGTGCTCGTCGCCCACGTAGCTCACGTGCGACGCCACGCTCGCGGGCGCCTCCACGATGACGCCACGGTCCCGTGCCTGCGGCTGGATCAGTGCCACGGCGGCGGCGATGGCTTCCTCGCTGTTCTTGATGTCGCTGCGCACCTCGAGGCGGTCGGCGTCTACCTTCGCCACATCGAGCACATCGTCCACGAGCTGGAGGAGGTGTCGGGCACTCGACTCCAGCCGCGCCAGATGCGCGTGCTGCGCGGGCGTGGCGGGGCCGAGCACGCCCAGATCCAGCAGTTGCGTGTAGCCGAGGATGGCGTTGAGGGGGGTGCGGAACTCGTGGCTCATGGTGGCCAGGAACTCCGACTTGAGGCGGTTGGCCGCCACCGCGGCGCGCCGTGCGGCGTTGGCTTCGCGCGTGCGCTCCGCGAGCTCGTCGGCGGCGGCCTTGAGCTCTCCCGTCTGCAGCTCGAGCTCGAGCGCGGTGTCCTGCAGCCGCTGGTTGGCCAGCTCCAGCTCGTGCTGTTGGGAGAGAAGCTGCGCATGCGCGCGCTCGAGTGCCTTGCGAGCACTCTCGCTCTCGGCGAGGAGCCGCTCCACATCGGCGCGCGCGCGCACGCCTTCGGTGACGTCCATGCCGTGCGCCAGGATCCCGGAGACGGAGCCGTCCGGATCGATGAGCGGGTGGTAGATGAATGTCACGAAGCGTTGCTCGGGCGGCGCGTCCGGCGAGCGTGTCAGCCTGACGGGCACTTCGTGTCCCACGAAGGGCTTGCCGGTGCGCAGCACCTGGTCGAGGAGATCGCCGAAGCCCTGGTCGCGGAGCTCGGGGAGCGCCTCCAGCACGGGCCGCCCTATGAGCTCCCGTCTGCCGACGGTCGTGTAGTACGCATCGTTCACGAGCGTGAAGACGTGATCGGGACTGCGAAGGACGGCCATCAGCGCTGGCGCCTGTCTGAACACATCGGTGAGGAGGGCAAGTGCGCTCTCGGCGCTGTCGAGAGCGCGCATGGTGTCCACGTGCTCCGCCAGCGCCTGCCGCTGGGCGATCACGGCGGCGGTGCGCTCCGAGGCGATGTTGAGAAAACCGATGATCTTCCCGTCGGCATCGCGGATGGCGCTCAGCGAGTAGGTGAACCACGCCGGCTCGCCGGCATCGTCCGCGGAGGTGTCCGCCAGGCGGCGCATGCGGAAGGGTGCATCCATCGCGAGCACGGGTGGTGCGCCTTCGCGGATCTGTTGGAACAGTGTACCGATCTCCGGCCAGATCTCCTCCCATGCTCGCTCGCCGCGCTGCCCGAATGCTGACGGGTGCTTGGCGCCGAGCACCGGGCGGTATGCGTCGTTGTAGATCAGGACGAGCTCGGGTCCGCACCAGAGGTTGATCGGGAAGGGCGAGTCGAGCGCGGTCCGGACGATGGCGCGCAGGGTGGGCGACCACCCTTCGACGGGGCCGAGCGGCGTAGCCGCCCAGTCGAGGCTGCGCCCCCGCTCCTTCATCTCGCCGGGGCCGGCAAAGAGCTGCTCGGCACTTTCCACGCGGGACTCCCTCGCTGGGTCGTGCGTTCCGCCGTTCGTCGTCGACTCGTGCGACTGCATACCTGATTCTCCGGGCGTCGTTGGCGCTGCTTCAGCGCCGCGGAGGGAGCCCACGTGCTCGGTCGCAGGACCTCCGATGGATGCGCATGCGTCAAGCAATTGGCGCGCCTCTGCTCGGGGCCGGAGATCGTGCGCTCAAACGTTTCGGCGCCGGAGAGCGCCGTGACGCTCCGCTGAGGCGGTGCCGGCACATCGCTATCTTGAATCGCATGACAGTTCCGGAGGCCGGGCTCGCGCATCTGGCGGAGTTGATCCGGGGTGGGAACGTGACGTCCCTCACCGGGGCGGGGATATCGACCGAGTCGGGGATCCCGGACTACCGCGGCCCGGAAGGGAAGCAGCGGGTCACGCCGATGATGTATCAGGAGTTCGTGGGTGCCGTCGCGAACCGCCAGCGCTACTGGGCGCGCAGCTTCGTCGGCTGGCGGCGCTTCGCGGCCGCCGAGCCGAACGCGGGGCACTACGTGGTTGCCGAGATGCAGCGCGCCGGTCTGCTCAACGCGGTCATCACGCAGAACGTGGATGGTCTGCACCAGCGAGCCGGAGCGCGCGATGTGCTGGAGCTGCACGGCTCGCTCGCGCGCGTGGTCTGCCTGGACTGCGGCAACCGCTCGGCGCGCGCCGAGCTGGAGGAACGCCTCAGGATCGCGAACCCGGACTTCGTCGCCACGCCGCACGAGATCCGCCCCGACGGCGACGTGGTGCTCGACGACGAAGAGGTGCGCCGCTTCCAGCTCGTGCGCTGCCTCGTGTGCGGCTCCGATCTCCTCAAGCCCGATGTGATCTTCTTCGGCGAGTCGGTGCCGAAGGAGCTGGTGACGCGCTGCTTCGCGGAGGTGGAGCGCTCGGATGCGCTGCTCGTGCTCGGCTCGTCGCTCCACGTGATGTCGGGATATCGCTTCGTGCTGCGCGCCGCGGAGCTCGGGATCCCGGTGGCCATCGTCACGCGCGGCGTGACGCGGGGCGACGAGCAGGCGGCGATCCGCATCGACGCGCCGCTCGGCGATACCCTTAGACGTCTACAGGAGTTGACGGCCGGTGCACGGGCAGCCCGCTCGGCACCGTGAACGGCCCGCCCGTCAGCTCTCGTCCGCGTCCTTCCCCCGCGCCACCGGCGCACTCTCCCGGTCGGCCGCGTTCGCGCCGTTTCCATGGCCGGCCGTCGCGATTCCCCTGCGGCGGAAGTTCCACGGGATCGTGCGAAGGTGCAGCTCGATCTGCAGCGAGGTTCTGTTCGCGGCGGCGAGACGCCGGGCGTGCGTGGCCAGGAGGTCGCTCCGGCTCACGATCCCGACCAGCTTCCTGGGATCGGAGCGCTTCACCACCGGGAGCCGGCCGACCTGCTCCCGCACCATGTGGTCGGCCGCCTCGCGGGCGGTATTCGTGTCGTAGATGACGACCGGTGGCCGGGTGACGAGCTCCTTGACCCGGCTGTCGATCTCGAGGTCCAGGTTGAGCAGGTTTCGCCGCGTGACCACCCCGAGGAGATTCCCCTGGTCGTCCACCACCGGGAATCCCTGATGCAGCGAGTCGGGGTCGCGCGAGGCCATCCAGTCGCGCACATCCTCCACGTAGTCGTCGGCCTTGAGCGCCACCACCTCCGGCGATGCGATGTCGCGCACCGGAACCTGCGAGAGGAAGTCCACCTCGTAGTCCGACTCCACGTTCGTGCCGCGGCGCGCGATCTTCTCCGTCATGATCGTGTGCTTCATCATGAGCAGCGATGCGAGATACGCCGTGCTGCAGCCGCCGAGGAGGGGGAGGAGCCCCATGGGCTGGCGCGTGGTCTCGAAGGCGAATACCACCGATGTGAGCAGCGCGCGCGACGCGCCGGCGAAGATGGCCGCCATTCCCACCAGCGCGGCGATGCGCGGGTCCACGCCGAGCTGCGGAGCGAGGGCCACCATCGCCGTTCCCAGCACGGCACCGAGCCCGCCGCCGATGGTGAACAGTGGTGCCAGCGTACCGCCCGACGTCCCGCTCCCCAGCGCCACCGCCCACGAGATGAACTTGAGGATCACCAGGAAGAGGAGCGCGTTCCCCACGAGATCACCCGAGACGATCCGCTCGATGTTGTCGTAGCCCACGCCCATGGTGTGCGGCGCGAAGTAGCCGATCACGCCCACCACCACCGCGCCCATGGCTGGCCACCACATCCAGTGGATGGGAAGCTTGTCGAAGGCATCTTCCACCAGGTAGACGGCCCTGGTGACGTAGACGCCAGCGACGCCGATGATGGCGCCGAGCACGATGTACACGGCCAGCGCTTCTCCGCTCGGCTGCGCGAGGTTCGGCATCGGGAAGACGGGCGCCGAGCCCAGGAACGCCATGCGGACGGCGGTGGCCGTGGCGCTGGCGAGCGCCACCGGCACGAGCGAGCGGGCCCGGTATTCGAAGAGGAGGAGCTCGATGGCGAGGAGCACGGCCGAGACCGGGCTGCCGAAGGTGGCCGCCATGCCGGCTGCGGCGCCGGCCGCCAGGAGGATCTTCCGCTCGTCGGCGGTTATCCGTACTAATTGACCTGCAAGCGAGCCCAGCGCTCCACCGGTGGCTATGATGGGGCCTTCGGCTCCGAAGGGGCCGCCGGTGCCGATGGCGATCGCGGAGGATACGGGCTTGAGGATGGTGATGCGCGGCGCGATGCGGCTCTGGTTGAAGAGCACGGTCTCCATCGCTTCGGGGATACCGTGGCCGCGGATGGCGGGCGAGCCGTACCGAGCCATGATTCCCACGATGACTCCGCCGATCACCGGAACCAGGATCACCAGCAGGCCGAGATGATTATCGGCCGGTGAGGCGAAAGAGGTGGACCACCGGCCGTGGAATGCGATATTGGTTATCAGCCCTATGAGGCGCATCAGCGCGATGGCTATGAAGCCGGAGCCGAAGGCCACCAGGATGGCGATGCCGCTTATGAGTACGATGCGGCGTTGGTTCTCCGTTCGTTGATGGGGAACGTGCGCGGCGTCGAGCGCGGGTCCGAGCGATGGGGCTACGGGCAGCCCGTCGGTCGTCGAGGCGCGCGATGCCTCGTGATCTGCCATGAGCTTGTTCTCTCTGTCGTGCATTCGGAGCCCCAACGGGCGGCGCCGTGGCGGTGCCGGCGGGGCTCGGGGTGTCGAAGGGTATGCGAACCGGCCAGCGGCCCGCCGGCACGCGATCGGACGTGCCGGGTCGAACTATGTATTGACTCCAATATATCAGCACGGGTCACGCCAGGCGGAGGGGTCGGATGGGTCCGCGCGATGCCGGCCGTCTGCCGGGGCGCGGGTGTGATGTGCCATCCGCGGTAGCCGAGTCGTCGAGCAGTCAACCACCTTCAGGAGGCCAAGTGCCAGCGACAGCGCTTCATCCACGCTCCGCAACGGAGCTCATCGATGCCTCTTTCCAGCTTCTGAGGCGCCACTACACGCAGCTCGTGGCAGCCGCGGTGGTCGCGCTCCTGCCGTACATACTGCTGGTGGCCGTGGCCGGGGGGCGCGGACCGGAGTCGCCGACCGCGCTTCTGGCGGTCTTCGCGCAGTATCTCTGCGCGGCGCTCGCCGAAGCGGCGGTGATAGTGGGTGCCTCGGACGCCTATCTCAAGGGCAGCGTCGACATCTCGCGTGCCATCACGAGCACCGTCCAGCGCCTCCCCGCCATCCTCGTGGCGGGGCTGCTCCGCGGGATGGCGACGGGGCTGGCGACGCTGGCGCTCATCTTCCCGGGGATCTACGTGTGGTTGCGCACCTTCGCCATCATCCCGGCGGTGGTGCTAGAGGAGAAGCCGGCCAGCGCGGCGTTCCGGCGCTCGTGGGATCTCTCGAAGGGTGAGGCGTGGAAGGTCTTCGTCACGCTGCTCCTGGCGTGGCTGATCTTCGTCGTTCTCTACTTTCTTCTGATCATGGCAGCGGGGACGCTCGCATCGCGGAACGAGCGGGCATCGTCGCTGCTGGTGGCGATCCTCCTGGCACTCGTCTACCCGATCACCGGCGTCGTCGCCACGCTCCTCTACTACGACATCCGCATCCGCCGCGAAGGGTTCGACCTCGAGCTGCTGGCGCGCGAGGAGGAGCCGGTGGCGCCGAGCGCCTGATCTATCCGGCTCCGGAGCTCTGCGGAGCCCGGCTCGAGGGCGCCGAAGTGGCGCCAGATCAGCGTGCCGTCCGGCGCGATGAGGAAGGTTTCGGGGAGGCCCACGGTCTGGTAGAGCCGCTGCATCCGCCCCTGCGCGTCGCGCCCGATGGTGAAGGTGGCGCCGTGCTCCGCGACGAAGTCGCGGACGCCGGCGTCGTTTCCCATGTCCACGCTCACCGCGAGGACGCGCAGCCCCTTCGCCTCGTAGTCGCGATGGAGCTGCTCGAGCTCCGGGAACTCCTCCTGGCAGGGGCCGCACCAGGTGGCCCAGAGGTTCAACAGCGTGAGCTGCTGATCGGGGCCCACGCTCGCGCTGTCGCCCGCGAGCGTGCGGACGGCGAAGGTGGGCACCGGCTCGCCGACCGCGAGCGGCCGGAACTTCGCGTCCGACGACTTGCACGCGCCGATCGACAGCAGCAGCGCGGCCGACGCGATTGCGAGACGCCTCATCGCAGCTCTCCGCTCCGCACTATCACCTCGCTCTCACCGACCTTCGGGAGTCCCATGGATGCGTGCGGATCGCTCATGTCAGGGCGCTCGGCCGCCACCGTGCGGGCGTAGTCGGTGCTCTGCTCCGTCCACGCCACGGTGAGGTTCTTCCGGTTCAGCGCGAGCACGGGGAAGCTCGCCACGCGCTCCTCGCTGCTCATGTACCGGGTGGGCGCGAAATCGGCGCCGCCATCGCGGGAGACTCGGAGCGCGATGCGCGGCGTCTGCAGAGTGCCGTCATCCCAGGCCACCACCACCATCCCGGAGTCGCCGACCGCGAGCTGGACGTGGGCCGGCTGCGAGAACTCCGCGGTGCCGAGCGGCACGGTGTGCGTGAAGCTCTTCCCACCATCGTCGGAGCGGGCGTAGAAGACGCCCGCCGCGCCCTCCTTCCCGCTCCACCAGGTCACGTGGAGCCGCTCCTGCGAGTCCACGGCGAGCGCGGGCCCCGCGTGCGGGCAGGCATCCACCTGCCAGCCATCGTTCTGCACGCGCACCGGATCGCTCCAGGTGGTGCCACGGTCGCTCGAGCGGGCCACCACGATCTCTCTGACGTTGCCGGGGAGCACGGCGCGCCACGCGGCGTAAACCACCCCGCCGGGAGCCGTGGCGAGCGCCGTGCGGCAGCAGGGGCACGCCTCACCGGTGGAGATCGGGTGGTTGGGCGCCCACGTCTTGCCGCCGTCCTCGGAGCGGGTGGCGAAGGCGTGCGACTGGCCGCTGCGCCCATCGAGCCAGGCGGCGTAGATGGTGCCGTCGCCCGCTATGTGGAGCGCGTGGAAGTTGTGCGAGCCGAAGGCGCTGTCGTCGGTGATGGTGACCGGCTGGTCCCAGCTCTTTCCACCGTCCGGCGAGCGCGCGAAGCGCAGCGCGCCAAGCGGGAAGCGCTTTCCGGGCGCCTCCTTCCCCACAACGTAGAGCGCGGCGAGCGAGCCGTCGCCGGCGTAGGCGATCTTGGGCGGCGACTCGCCGTGCGGCTCGATCGGCCCGAGCGAATCGCGCAGCTCCGAGGGCGGTGCGCCGCCCACGGACACGTAGAGCCGGCCATCGGTCCCGCCATCGGGCGCGGAGATCCACGCCATGGCCTGCGCGCCACTCTCCGAGACGGCGAACATCGGTGCCGCGCCCACTTCGGTGGGCGCGGAAACCGTTCGCGGCTTCGAGAGCTGCAGCTCATCGCTGCCGCCGCAGCCGGCGGCGAGCGCCGCCGCCGTTCCCAGCACGGCGATCGCCGCGGCGCGTCGTGGATGCATCGTGATCATCTCTGTCCGCTCCTCTGCCAGTCGTAGCTGACGCCGGCGTAGACGGTGCGAGGCGTGCCGGGGTTGTACTGCATCCCCTGGAACGCGGTGTAGGTCGCGATCTCCGCGTAGCGCCTGTCGGCCAGGTTTATAGCGCGCGCGAAGATCTGGATGCTCGGAGCCACGTAGTAGTTCGCGTGGAGGTTGAAGAGCTCGTGCCCCGAGTAGTAGTGCGTGTTGGCCGGGTCCGCGGGGTAGCGGCCCGTGTGGTTCCACTCGAAGGCCACCCGTCCGCCGTGCAGGAGCCGGGGCGAGAAGGTGAGCAGCACGTTGGCCAGGTCGCGCGGCGCGACGTCGATCAACTTGCCGTCGTAGCTCACCGTGGAGCTGGGCGACCAGCGCACGTACTCCTGCTTCGCGATCGAGTAGCTCGCATCGAGCCGGAGCAGCGGCACGAGCTGCGTGCCAACGCTCGCCTCTATCCCCTTGTGCCGCGTCTCGCCGGCGTTGGTGGCCACGCGCTGGTTGTCGGGGCGTACGTAGGTGATGATGTCGTCGTGGATGGTCATGTCGTAGGCGGAAAGCTGGTACACCAGCTTCCCCCAGCCCTGGCCACGCACCCCGACCTCGTAGCTGTTCACGGTGACCGGCTTCAGGTCCACGGTGTTGTCGGCGGACCCCTGCTGGAAGAGCTGTCCCTGCGACGGCGCGCGGAAGCCGTGGCGGTACGAGGCGTAGAGGCTCGAGCCGCGGCCCAGGTCGAAGGTGGCGCCGAGCTTCGGGCTCAGATGCGTGTAGTTCACCGTGGTGCTGGGCGGCACCTTGTGCTGTGCGTCGCTCGCTTCATCGGGCGCGATCTTCGTGTCGTAGACGTAGCCCGCCAGATCCAGCCGCAGCCCGCCATTCACCTTGAGGCGTGAGGTGGGGGTGAGCTCGGCGTGGATGTACGGAGAGACCGAGCGGTAGGTGACGTCGTAGTCGTACTGCCGGGCGCCCGTCTGGTAGCTCGCCCAGATCTGCTCGGGTCCCTGCGCGGCGGTGATGACCTGGTCGGCGGTGAAGCTCCCCGGGCTGTAATCGGCGTCCACGCCGCCTATCAGGCGCGCGCGCATCGGCTCGAAGTCGCGGCGGTACTTGGCCAGGAGACCGGCCGAGTAGTTCTTGGTATCCCAGATCTGTGGGTCGTAGGTGAGCTGCCAGTAAGGGATGAGCTTCAGCACGTCGTAGCGTGCATACGGTGTGAGGCTGATGCTGGAGCTTCCCTGGTTCCACTCGAGCGCCGAGGAGAAGCGCAGCGCATCCACCTTGCGGAAGGTGATGGGCGAACGGTTCACGGCGCTCTCGGCGTCGTAATCCGCCTGGTCGAGCGTGTAGACGTCGTGCTGGTAGACGTGCGTGCCCGTGAGCACCGTGTGCGCCGTGGGGCCGCTCGCGCCCTCGTGGTCCCAGCGTACGGTGGCACTCTGCCGGTCGTAGTCGGAGCCGTCACGCCACCCTTCGCTCCGGGTGAGGTTGAGGTCCGCGCGGATGCCGCCGTCGGAGAAGGGGGTACCGGCCGTGGCGAGGAGCCGCTCGTAGCCGTAGGTGCCGCCCTCGAGCGAGAACTTGGCCTCGGGCGTCGCCGGTGGCGGTTCGGTGAGGACGTTCACCACGCCGGCGATCGCGTCGCTCCCGTAGAGCGCGGTGCCCGGTCCCTTGAGCACCTCCACGCCGCCGGCCTGCGCCAGGTTCACCTCGTAGAGCGCGTTGTGGTTGAAGAAGCCGGTGGCGCGCGTGGGGACGCCGTCCTCCAGGTATAGGTACATCGGCTTCGTGGTGATGGGCTGGCGGATCGCCATGCTGTGCCCCTCACCCGAGAGCTCGGAGACGTGCACGCCCGGGAGGCGATCGAGGAGCTGCGCCGGGTGCGAGGCGTGGGCATCGCTGATCTGGTCGGAGCTCAGCACGTCGATGGTGACCGACGACTCGCCGCGCCGCTGGGCCTCGCGCGTGGCGCTCACCACCACCGGCTCGAGCATGGCGGCAGACTCGCGGAGCGCGAACTCCACGCTCGCGGTGCCGCCGTCGCGTACCTCCACCTGCTTCTTCAGCGAATCGAGCCCGAGGCGTCGCGCGACGATGGTATGCGTGCCCGCGGGCACGTCGGATATGTGGAAGCGGCCATCGGCATCGGAGAGCGCGCCTAGGCGCGTGCCCGCCACCACCACCGCCACCCCGGCGAGCGGGGTGTTGTCGTGCGCAGACCGCGTGACGCCTTCTACGGCGCCCTGCGCCCGAGCGGCGGCAGCCGTGGCCGTGGCCACGACCGTGGCGGCGGCTGGCAGGATGACAGCGATCCCCAGCGCTCTGCGAGCGCAACGGGAGATCGCGCCGAACGTGTTCGGCATCTGGTTCCTCTGTCGGAGATTTCTGTGCGCGGGCCCGCGTGCCGGCCGCTCGATGGCGGCCGCGCCAAGATGTGGCCCGACGGTCTCGCTACGGAGATCCGAACCGTCCCTCAGTGGACGGCCGCGCGTGGATCACGCGCCGGCGTTACGCCGAGCGTTCCGACAGAGTGGGAGGACCGTTCGCGAAGGGGATGTAGTACGCGCTGGCAGCGGCGCTGCGCGCGTACTCGGGGAGCTCCGGCACTGCCGACGTGCTGATGGCGACGCTGGGGAGCTCGAGACGATCCGATGGGAGCGTGACCGCGCTGGTTACGCAGGCGAGGCCGGTGCAGCAGCAGTGCGTGCCGTGCTTCCCGGAGTGACCGCCGTTGTGCGAGGCGGCGGCATCCATCTGCCGATGCTGCTGGTGATGCTGCTGGTGCCCGCCCATCGCGGCCCGGCTGGCATCGTGGTGCGCGCCGCCGGATACCGCCTCCGCGAGTACCGGGTCGTGCACGGGACAGATGTGCGTGGCCTCCCCCATCCCCACCGTGAGGAGGAGGAAGAAGCCGATCATGACCCCGGCTACCGACCGGTATGCCCAGTGCCCGCGCATGCCATATGGTTAACCGGGAGAGGCGGGAAATGGAAGGAGAGTGGCACCTGCCTTGCCCGTCATAGGGGAAGATTCGGCAGGGAGAGGTAGTCATGGCGGACAGGAGAGGGAAGCAGAAGGGGGCGCAGGAGCACGCGGAAGGCGGGCATGGGCCGAAGACCGAGGCGGAGCTGCGGCGCGAGCTTCAGTCGTCGCCGCCGCGTGAGCCGTTTGGCGAGCGGCCGGAGGACCGGCTGGAGCGACCCGGGAAGCATCCGCTGGTGGAAGGGCGCGAGCAGCACGACGAGGCCGATATCAACGCCGACAAGACCCGGCTCAGCCGGAAGATCGAGCGCGAGAAGCTCGATCGGAGCGAGTATCAGGTGGAGGGCGGAGACACGCGGCATCCGGCGCTGCCGCCGGAGAACTGATCCGTGCGCGCCACGGTGTCGTACACGGGCTCGGCGGCCGACTTCATACCACCGCGCCCAACGCTCGCCACGCTGCGCGAAGCTGCCGCGCGCTGTCACGGGTGCGATCTCTGGGCGGTGGGAACGCAGACGGTCTTCGGCGAGGGGCCGCGCACGGCGGAGCTCATGTTCGTGGGTGAGCAGCCGGGCGATCAGGAGGACCTGGCCGGCGAGCCCTTCGTGGGGCCGTCGGGGAGGCTCCTCGACGCTGCGCTCGAGGCGGCGGGGATCGAGCGCTCGCATGTGTACGTCACGAACGCGGTGAAGCACTTCAAATGGGAGCGCGGCGAGAAGGGGAAGCGCCGCATCCACAAGAAGCCCAACGCGATGGAGATCCGTGCCTGCCGTCCCTGGCTCGAGGAAGAGATCGCCCTCGTGAAGCCGCGCGTCATCGTCTGCCTCGGCGCGACGGCCGCGCAGTCTCTACTCGGCAAGGATTTCCGCGTCACGCAGCACAGAGGGGAGCCGGTCGAGTCCGAATGGGCCGACGCGATCTTCGCCACCGTGCATCCGTCGGCGGTGCTCCGTACCCCCGGCCCCGCGCGCGAGCGGGCCGAGCGGGAATTCTTTGCGGACATCGACAGGGCCGGGGCGTTCATCGTCTCGCACGCCGCACAACCGGGCAGCTCCGGCTGAATGCGGGGATCCCGGCTCGACGCGACGGTTCCAGCCGGCTCCATCCCAAAATGAGGAGAGTCCCGCGAGCGGCTGGCGCGCTCGCGTTAGCACACGACTTGCCTTCATGGACTCAGCCATTCTCCAGCCGAGCTGGATGGCCAGGCCAGGCCGGGCGTGCGCGTGGCGATGCGCGGCGGCCACTCGATCTCCCAGGAGGGGGAGTCTATGCCGGAACGGATATGGATGCTCGCCTTCGCGATCCCGCTCGTCGCGGCCGGGTGCGCGGTATCCACGCAGCAGGAGGTGGAGTTGGGGACGCAGTACTCGGCCCAGGTCGACTCGGAGCTTCCCATCATCCACGACGCGACTCTCCAGCGTTACATCGACGTGCTCGGTGACTCGATCGCGCACGTCACCAGCCGCGCCGACCTGGACTGGCACTTCGCGATCGTCAACACGGATGTGGTGAACGCCTTCGCCCTTCCCGGCGGCTTCATCTACGTGAACCGCGGAATCATCGAGCACGCCGACAAGATGGACGAGCTCGCGGGAGTGATGGCGCACGAGATAGGACACGTGGTGAAGCGCCATTCGGTGAAGCAGATGCAGCAGGCGCAGGGCGCCAACGTGGGCGTCACGCTGGCATGCATCCTCACCAACGTCTGCGAGAGCCAGGTGGGGCAGACCGCGATCAACGTGGGAGGCACGCTGGTGTTCGCGAAGTTCAGCCGCGAGGACGAGGCGGAGGCGGATGAGGAGGGGTTCAGCTATCTCGTGAAGGCCGGCATCAGCCCGCAGGGGATGGTGTCGTTCTTCCAGAAGCTGCTGGAGATGGAGCAGACGAGCGGCGGTTCGTCGGTGCCGGCGTGGTTCTCCGACCACCCGCTGACGCAGGACCGCATATCGGACATCCAGAACATGATCAATCAGCTACCGCCAGCGACCCTGGGTACTCTCACCGATGACAGCCGGGCATTTCAGGATTTCAAGGCGCGCATCATGGCGCTTCCCCCCGCGCCGCAGCCGTCCCAGTAGGGGCTGGGTTCATCGTCGCAGGTCGTGGCCCGCCACGATGAACCCTGATGAACCCTATTGCAGACGGACGATGTAGAGGCGCGCCCCGGTGAAGGTGACTGTGCCGCCGGAGGTATCGAGTGCGCCGATGAGGGTGCGATCGGAGGGGGAGGTATCGAGGATGTAGTAGGATCCCGCCGCTGACGGGGCCGTGCCGGCGGCGGACTGGCCCGCGGAGAGCGACGTGGCCTGCAGCGGATATACCCCCTGGTTCACCGCGGCTTCGACGTTCCGCATGTTCCAGCTCGCGTACGCGTAACGACTCGACAGGCCGGGGACGTCGGCGTTGTCGGTGAAGTTCGCCACCATCCAGCCCGCCATGAGCGAGTCGAAGGGGACGCCGGCGCGGGCGGTGAGGTTCGCGATCCCCGTCTGCGGTCCGGCCACCAGGGCGCGGGTGAACGGGGCGAGGTCGTTGCCCGAGTAGTGATCGGCGCTCCAGCGCAGGAGCGCCCACGCCGCGCCGCGGACCGCGAGCGATGTGTCGGCGTGCTCGCTGGTGGCGCCGAGCATCCCGGGCGCGCGGAGCCAGTTCCGAAAGCGCACGAGATTCTGGCCGAAGAAGGCGTTGAAGTCCTTCAACTGGTTCGCCTGATCGGCCACATCGTTGATGGTCAGCTCCCGATAGTCGTTGAAGCCGTGCTCGGCGCGCCCCACTATCTCCTCGGCGAAGTGCGAGAGCCCCTCGTTGAGCCAGGTCTCCTCGTCGGGTGCGTCCTCCCGGATGCGCACGCCCAGGTTGATCATGTGCTGGAACTCGTGCGCGATGGTACCGCGCGTGTTCTCCCGCACGTCCGCCGCGGTGCGCTTGTCGCTGAACTTCGCGTCGGGATCGGGGACGATCAGGTAGAAGATCTCGGCGAGGTTGCTCTGGGTGCAGCTCTTCACGGGGAAGAGGTCGCCGCCGAAGAAGAAGCCCTGCGTCACCGACTGCGAGCCGCGTTGGGTGGCGGCGTTGACGATGGGCGTGTACAGAAGCACCACGTGAGCGTTCCCATCGATGTCCGAGGGGTTGCCGAAATGATTGATGTCGGTGGGATAGATGATGTCATCGAACTCGGTGGCGATGGCCGAGAAGTCCGAGGATGAGAAGCCGCCCGTGGGCGCGTTCACGTCCTGAACGAGGATGCCGTGATCGCCCACCGCCTTCACCACCGCCTTCACGTTCGTGAAGTCGGTGCACGCGTTGGACGCGTTGGGGTTCGGGACCTTGTAGGAGAGCGTGTCGCCCAGGCGGGGCGCCGCCGCCGCGCTCACGTCGCCCATCGTTCCCGCGGAGCGGAGGAGCGAGGCGGCCGACCGCAGGCTTCCGGCATCTCCCAGTCGGAGTATGCGCCGCTCCATGGCGCGGAAGCGGGCTTCGGCGGCGACGCTCGCCCTGGCTTCGCTCACGAGCGTGGATGGCTCCACGGACGCGACGTCCGAGCGCGGCAACACCTTCGAAGGAGCTATGCTCGCTACCACGCCGGAAGCGGTGGAGTCGGCGAGCACGAAGCTCGGAATGCTGTCGGGAGCCGTGTTGGCGTTGGCGGCGACGACCAGGAAAGTGCCGGCGCCGCCGTCGTCCGTCGCGAGCTCCGTGCAGCCGATGGCGGCTCTGTCGCCGACCACGCGCACGCCGCCCAGGGGAAGGGTCACGACGGTGGGCGTCGCGTCGGAACTGCAGGGATTCAGCCCACCGCCCGGAGGAGGGGCGACCGGCTCCTGGCTGCCGCAGGCACACAGGACCAGGACGGCGGCCAATGAGGACGTCCTAAGGATGCTCATAGAATGGGCGCGCACGATGCAGAGAGTATGCTAGCTTCCTCACGAGACGGCGGCCGGCGGTTTCCCGATCGCGGTCCACGCATCGGGCCGGCAGCCACGGCATCAGCTAAGTTTAGCCCATGAACCGGAAGGCCGTGAGCCATCTTCGTCGGGTGGATCCCGTGATGGCGGGGATCATCGAGCGCGTGGGGCCGTGTCGCTTTCGAGTGAGCGACGGCGGCTCGCACTTCGATGCGGTCACGCGGTCGATCGTGTACCAGCAGCTCTCGGGGAGCGCGGCGGCGACGATCCATTCGAGGCTGATCGCTCTGTACGGCGATGCCGCTCCCGCGCCGGCGCTCCTGCTCGGCATACCCGACGAGCTGCTGCGAGGTGCGGGGCTCTCGCGGCAGAAGATCTCCTATCTCAGAGATCTCGCCGAGCGCGTGGAGGCCGGGGATGTGCCGCTCGACTCGATCCACGAGCTGGACGACGACGCTGTGATCGACGCGCTGACGCGAATCAAGGGCGTGGGGCGGTGGACCGCGCAGATGTTCCTGATGTTCCGGCTCGGCCGGCCCGACGTTCTCCCCGAGCTCGATCTCGGGGTGCGGAAGGCGATCCAGCGCGAGTATCGCACGCGCGGCCTGCCATCCACGGAGCGCGTGCTCAAAATAGGGAAGCGCTGGGCGCCATATCGCACGATCGCGAGCTGGTACCTCTGGGCGAGCATGGACATGAAGGAGGCGAAGCCGGTGCCGCGCCAGTCGGCGCCGCTGGCGAGGGCGGCGCGCGCAAAGTGAGCGTGCCGAACAGGGGACGTATCCCGCCGGTCGCGGCGCCCCGCGCGCGCGGCGGCGACGATGGTGCTGGGCGATACCGCTGCTTCGCGGTCAGCGCGCTGGGGCTCGAGGCGCTGGCGGCGGCCGAGCTTCGCGCGCTGGGCATCGATGCTCGCGTCGACGAAGAGGAACCGGGCGGCGTGGAGTTCCGTGCCGATGCCGCGGCGCTCTATCGGGCCAACCTTCATCTGCGCACCGCGAGCCGCGTGCTCGTGCGTCTCGGCGACTTCCACGTGCGCGCGCTGGGAGAGCTGGAGCGGCGTGCGCGGGAGCTGGAATGGGAGCGCTTCGTAGGCGCGGGTCGCGCGGTGCGGCTGCGCGTCACCTGCCGAAAGTCGCGGCTCTACCACAGCGGCGCCGTGGCCGAGCGCGTCGCGAACGCCATGACGGCGCGGAGCGGTGGGATCACCGGCGAGAGCGTCATCGGGAGCGCCGCGGGCGTCCGCGCGGAGCGAGGTGGCACGCCGAGCGATGATGACGATGTGGACGACAACGAGAGCCAGCTCGTTGTCGTGCGCGTCTTCCACGACCGGTGCAGCATAAGCGTCGACTCATCCGGCGCGCTGCTGCACCGGCGCGGCTACCGTCTGGCCACGGCGAAGGCGCCACTTCGCGAGACGCTCGCGGCCGCGCTGCTGGTCGCGAGCGAGTGGGACCCGGGCGCGCCGCTCGTCGATCCGATGTGTGGCTCCGGCACGATCGCGATCGAGGGCGCGCTCCTCGCGCGCCGGATCGCGCCGGGTTTGCGCCGGAGCTTCGCCTTCGTCGAGTGGCCGGACTTCGATCGCGCGCTCTGGGAGAGCGTGCTCGCCGCGGCCCGCTCGCTCGTGCTCGCGCGGGCACCGTCCATCATCCAGGGATCCGACCGCGACGCCGGCGCGATCGAAGCCGCCATCGCCAATGCCGAGCGTGCGGGGGTCGCAGGCGACATTGCGTTCACCCGCCGGGCGCTCTCGGCCATCGAGCCGCCCCCGGGCCCGGGCTGGGTCGTGACCAATCCGCCCTACGGCGCGCGCGTGGGAGAACGCGATAGCCTGCGCAATCTCTACTCGCAGCTCGGCAAGGTGTTGAAGGCGAAGTGCCCCGGCTGGGAAGTCGCCCTGCTCTCGGCCGACTCGCATCTCGACTCGCGACTCGGAATGCGTCTCGCCACGCTGTTGAAGACGCGGAACGGCGGCATCGCCGTGCGCGCGGCGGCGGGAGTCGTGGGCGGGGCCGGCACCGGCAGCGGAGGCTGACGCCCGCCCGTCCCGCCGCTCACCTGGACGACGAGCTCTTCTTCCGGGACGATGATGTACGCTTTCTGGTGGAGCTCTTCTTCGAGGAGCTCTTTTTAGAAGAAGAGCTCCTCTTCCTGGCGGGTACCTTCTCGCCCGCCTCTCGCGCTTCGGAGAGCCCGATCGCGATGGCCTGTTTGCGGCTCGTCACCTTGCCGCCGTGCCCACTCTTGCCGCTGCGGAGGGTACCGTGCTTCTGCTTCCGTACCGCGCGCGCGACTTTCTTGCTCGCCCCTTTGCCGTACTTGCGCCCACTCGACTTCCCGCTGGACCGCTTGGTCGTGGCCATGGTCTCTCTCCGCGAGGATGTTAGTCGCTACGCCCCTTCCCGCTGTGCAACTGCCGAGCCACTCCTAATCTCCATCGTCCGGTACGAAGATCGACAGCAGGATGCTCACGATGCTCACCACGAGGGCGCCCCAGAAGGCGCTCGCGAAACCGGCGACGTGAAAGCCCAGTCCCAGGGAGACGGAGAGAGCGCTCGTCAGCCAGAGCATCCACGCGTTGATGACGAAGATGAAGAGGCCGAGCGTGAGGAAGACGAGCGGGCAGGTGAGCAGCTTCAGAAGCGGACGGACCACGGCGTTCACCAGGCCGAAGATCAGTGCCACGATGAGGAGCGCGATCCAGCTCCCGGTGAAGGTGATGCCGTTGACGAGCGCCACTGCCGCCCAGAGGGCGACGGCGGTGATGATCAATCGGATGAGAAAGCGCATCGCGGAGCTCCGTGTTGGCGTGGGGCACGGCCGGTGGTCGAGGTGACCACCGGCCGCGGGGGCATCAGCGCGGGGCGTTCCCCGTGTAGGTGACCTTCCAGATGCGGCCGCCCTTGTCGTCGGTTATGAAGAGCGATCCGTCCGAACCCTGTGCGAGTCCCATGGGACGATGCGCCGCACTATTGCGCGACTTCTCCGACCCGGCAAAGCCGTCGGCGAAGGTTTCGTACGTGGGACCGGGCGTTCCGTTCTTCATGGGGACGTAAACCACCTGGAAGCCGGCCTGCGGCTCCGGCGCGCGGTTCCACGATCCGTGAAAGGCGACGAACACCGCGCCGCGGTAGCGCTCGGGGAATTGCGTGCCCGTGTAGAAGATCGCCGACTCCGGTGCCCAGTGCCCCGGGAACAGGGTCACCGGCTCCTTCTTCTCGGCGCACCGCTCCACTTTCTTCCCGTCACCGCCGTACTCGGGCGCCAGCACGAGGCGCTTCGCCTCGAAGCTGTAGAAGCAGTACGGCCAGCCGAAGTCGTCGCCCTGGTTCACCTGCACCAGCTCCTCGGCCGGATTCTCCGCGCTCTGCTGCGCGTTGAAGTACTGCGGCCAGCTCTGAAAGAGCTGGTCGCGGCCGTGCTGCGTTGCGTAGAGCTTACCATCCACGGGGTTGACCGCGAGCCCCATCGCGTTGCGGATTCCGGTCGCGAAGTGCGTATCGGCCGATGGCCTCTGTCCCTGCTTGTTCGCATCGAACTTCCAGATCCCGGCGCGCGTCTGGAGTTCGGTGCACGGATCGTGGCCCGGTGAACCCTTCTCGCGATCCTTCTGCTGGCAGGCGTTGGTGCGCGATCCGATGTTCACGTAGATGGCGCCCGCGCTGTCGAAGGTGAAGTTGCGCGCGGCGTGGCCGCCGGTGGGGAGGGCGGTGACGATCGTCTGCGCCGGGCCGGAAGGCGTGAGGCTCCCCGCCGCGAGCGAATAGCGGACGATGCTGGTCTCGGCATCCGCGTAGAGGTAGCCGTGATACAGTCCGATCCCCGTCCCGCCCGCAGCTCCGAAGCTGACGCTCGAGTCGGCACGTCCGTCGTGGTCCGTATCGCGCAGTGCCACGATGCCGCCCTTGCCCGTTCCGCTTTCGAGCCCGCTCCCCGACTCGAGCATCTGCACGAAGACGTCGCCGTTCTCCGCGACCGTGATGTGTCGTGGCCCGCCCGACAGATCGGCGAAGACCGTTGCACAGAAGCCGGTGGGGAGCGTGATGCCACCGTTGTCGCCGGGGCACGCGCTGCTGGCCGCCCCGTTGCTCGTATCGGTGGTGGTAGCGTTGTCGGACGCTGCCGCATCGCCCGCGCCATCGCCGTGGCATGCCGCCAGGAGCGCCGCCAGCCCGATCACCATTGCCATCCCACGTCCCTGGATCATCATCGTTCGCGGCCCTCGTTCGATAGTGATTCAACCGCCCGCGCCACCCGCCACCAATTCGGCCCTTTCCTCCGGCATACTGCAGGCCGCCCGAATGGCGAGGGGAAAGGTAACAGGTGCTCTGGCATCATCGGGCGGCCCCCGAGAGTAGCACTCACCTCGATCCGCCACCAGAGATCGATCGCGGTGATGCGCGATCCGCGCGGCGCGGCGCACGACACCGCGCCGCGCCTTCCGTCTACGATGACGTCCGCCCCGTGCGCCTGGCGCCGGCCAGCCAGATGATCCGTGCCCCGAAGAGCGCGCCGAAGACCAGCGCGTAGATGAGTGGCTCGGTGATGTCCTTCTTCACGGCCCACCAGAAGTGGATCACGCCGAGCACCGCCACCACGTACACCAGCCGATGCAGTGATCTCCAGCGGGCGCCGCCGAGGCGGCGGACCATCGCGTTGGTGGAGGTGACGGCGAGCGGGATGAGCAGGAGGAAGGCCGTCATGCCGATCGTGATGTACGGGTGCTTCACGATGTCGTGCCCGATGTCGCCGAAGTCGAAGCCCATGTCGACGCCGACGTACATCGAGAGATGCAGCGCCGCGTAGAAGAACGCGAAAAGCCCGAACATGCGGCGGTAGCGCGCCAGCCAGTTCCACCCGGTGAGCCGTCTGAGCGGTGTGGTCGCGAGGGTCACGATGAGGAAGCGGAGCGTCCACTTCCCCGTGAAGTGCTCCGCTTCGGTGATCGGGTTGGCGCCGAGGTAGCTCGTGACGCGGGCGAAGTCGGAATAGAGCGCCCAGATCACCCACGCGGCGGGAACGAGGCACAGCGCGAAGAGCAGCGGCTTGAGCCACCGCGGGGGGCGGACGGTACGCGCGCGGTGCCGCTGCGTGGAGGCATCCGGCGTCCTCGCGGCATCCGCTCCGCGCTGCGTGCGTACCGCCGCCTCGCTCAATAGTTCTTCCTCAGGTCCATTCCGGAATAGAGGCTCGCCACCTGGTCGCCGTAGCCGTTGAACATGAGCGTGGGCCGCCGGCGGAACTCTCCGATGCGACGCTCCTTCGCCTGGCTCCAGCGCGGGTGATCGACCTCGGGGTTCACGTTCGCGTAGAAGCCGTATTCGTTGGGAGCGGCGACGTTCCAGGTGGTGGCCGGCTGCCTCTCGGTGAAGGTGATCTTCACGATCGACTTGGCGCCCTTGAAGCCGTACTTCCACGGTATCACGTGGCGCAGCGGCGCTCCGTTCTGGTTGGGGAGCATCTTCCCGTAGAGTCCCACCGCGAAGATCGCGAGCGGATTCATCGCCTCGTCGAGTCGCAGCGCCTCCGTGTACGGCCAGTCGAGGATCCGGCGCCGCTGTCCCGGCATCTGCTTCGGATCGAGGAGCGTGGTGAGCTGGATGTACTTGGCGGAAGAGAGCGGCTCCGCCGCCTTGATCACGCTGGCCATCGGGAAGCCGAGCCAGGGGATCACCATGGACCATCCTTCGACGCAACGGTGGCGGTAGATCCGCTCCTCGAGTGCGTAAGGCCTGATGAAATCCTCGAGGTGGTACTTCGCCGGCTTCGCCACGAGGCCAGCCACCTCTAGCGTCCAGGGCTCCGTGCGGAAGCTCTTCGCGTTGGCGGCCGGGTCACTCTTGTCGGTGCCGAACTCGTAGAAGTTGTTGTAGGTGGTGACGTCCTCGTACGGTGTGAGCTTGTCGTCCGGCGGCGCATCGCCTGCCTCGCTCCCCGCTCCGCTCATCGAATCGGCTCGCGCCGCCGACGCGTCACACCCAGCGAGCGACGCTCCGAGCAGCGTCGGCCCCGCGAGCGCCGCCAGCCCGATCCCTCCGACACGCCCGAGGAACCGGCGCCGATCCATGTAATCCTTCTCGTCCGTTATCTCCGACGCCCGTACGTCGCTTCCCTTTCTGATGAGCATGGCGGTTGTTCCGAGTTGGAGCTGCTTCCAAAATACCGTTCGGGACACGGGATGGTTCCCATCCCTCCGTTGACATTCCCACCCTCCCCTCTCACATTCCGGAAACACGTTCCGCGGTGATTTGTAGCGATTGCGACCGCGTTAGAAATTCCGCTAAACCGTTCGCGTGATCTGTGCAAACAGCCCGGGAGCGGTAGTCGCTCGCCGGGCTCTTTTCGTAGTGTCCGGTGGGCTCAACTTCAGGGGCCTGCTTCCATGACTCACCCGTCTGCCGATTCCTTCGTCTTCTCCAGCGAGTCGGTGTCCGAGGGACATCCCGACAAGCTCGCCGATCGCATCAGCGATGCCGTGCTGGACCTGCACCTCCGCTATGACCCCCGCTCGCGCGTGGCTTGCGAGGTGCTGGTCACCCACAACTTCGTCTGCATTGCCGGCGAGACGCGCTGCAACAACAAGGTGACGAAGGAGGAGGTGGAGCTGGCGGCCCGCAAGGTGATCCTCGACACGGGGTACACCGGCTTCGACCCGCGCTTCGGGTACGAGAGCGCCGTCATCGACGTGCGGCTGCAGCCTCAGTCGAACGAGATCGGCTGCGCGGTGGACGAGAAGCTCAGCGCCGAGCTGCAGGGCGCGGGCGATCAGGGGCTCATGTTCGGCTACGCCACGAACGAGACGCCGTCGCTCATGCCGGCGCCGATCACCTACGCTCACGGCCTGGTGCACGAGCTCGCGCGGGCGCGCAAGGCCGAGGATGTCGCGTGGCTGCGCCCGGATGCGAAGTCGCAGGTGTCCATCCGCTACGTGGACGGGAAGCCGGTCGAGGCGACGCGCATCGTCGTCTCCACGCAGCACTCCCCCTCCGTGCGACAGACGGAGATCCGCGACTACATCGTGGGCACCACGATCCCGGCCATCGTTCCCGCCGAGCTGCTCACCGCCGGCTGGCAGGACCGCGTACTGGTGAATCCGTCGGGCGCGTTCACCGAAGGTGGACCGGCCACCGACACCGGCCTCACCGGCCGTAAGATCATCGTGGACACCTACGGTGGGATGGCGCGCCACGGCGGCGGAGCTTTCAGCGGGAAGGATCCCTCCAAGGTGGATCGCTCGGCGGCCTACGCCGCTCGCTGGGTGGCGAAGAACATCGTGGCGGCGGGGCTCGCCGAGCGCTGCGAGGTGCAGGTGGCGTACGCGATCGGCGTCGCCGAGCCGGTGAGCATCATGGTGGAGACCTTCGGCACATCGACCGCCACGCGACGCGAGCTCGAGAAGCGGGTGGCCGAGGTGTTCGATCTCACGCCGTACGGCATCATCCGCGACCTCTGCCTCCTGCAGCCGATCTACTATCCGACGGCCGCGTACGGCCACTTCGGCCGCGAGCCGAACGGAAGTGGAACGTTCACCTGGGAGAATGCCTCGAAGGCGGAAGAGCTGAGGTCGGAGAGGAGCGTCGTAGCGAGCGCCTGAGGCGGCGCGAGCCAGCTTTCATTGAGTGAAGCGAGTGAGGCGGGCCGCGGCAGCGGCCCGCCTCGATGCATGGGAGCCGACTCGTCCGAGCCGAGCTTCGCTGGAAGCCGGCCAGGAGTCCCGGCCGCGCCACCAGGAAGAGCGTCGCTATTGCAAATCGCGGCGGCACTCTGTACCCATAGTGCCCTATGAAAGCGCTCCATGGCGTTGCGGCGCTGACGCTCCTGCTCGGTGCCTGCACGCGCTCTCCCGAAGCGTCGCCCGGCGACAGCGTACGGGCCGGGATGAGCGCATCGCTGGTCGAGTCCCAGCCAGCGGCGGTCGCTACCGCGCGGCCGGTCGCGAACCCCGGGACTGCGATGGCGACCACGGCGGCGGCCGCGAACGCGATGCACGTCGAACGCGTTCTGCTCCCCGTGCCACCCGACTCGGCGATCCCGGCCGGACCGCTCGGCGTCTCGATCAGGCGGGGGCGTGCGCTGTTCGAGGCGACTCGGGACAGCCTCCCCGCCAACGTGGGCAACCGTCTTCGCTGCCTGAGCTGCCACCTCGATGGCGGGCGCCGCGCGAATGCATCGCCGCTCGTGGGCGCGTTCCTGAGCTACCCCGCGTACAACGCGCGTGCGGCGAGGGTCTACACGATCCAGGACCGCATCAACGACTGCTTCCGGCGCAGCATGGCCGGGCGGCCGTTGAGCTCCGAGAGCGCCGAGCTGCGCGACATGGTGTCGTACCTCGCCTTTCTCTCGCGCGGGATCGCGCTGGGGAGCGAAGTGAAGGGGCAGGGGATCCCGAAGATCGAGCCGTTGGAGCCGGACACCGCGCGCGGGCGTGAGATCGCCGCTTCCACGTGCGCCCGCTGCCATGGCGAGAACGGCGGTGGCACCGCGCTCGCGCCGCCGCTCTGGGGGGCTGGATCCTTCGGCATCGGCGCCGGGATGGCGCGGCTGCGCACCGCGGCGTCGTTCATCCGGCACAACATGCCTTACGATCTTCCCGGTACGCTCACCGATCAGCAGGCGTTCGACGTGGCCGCGTACATCAACTCGCATTCACGCCCCGATCTCGCGGGGAAGGAGAACGACTGGCCCAACGGCGATGAGCCGCCCGACGTGGCCTATCCCACGCGTGCCTCGAGGAGGCATGGCGCGGCGGGAGCAATCGACAGAGAACGATGAAGAGATGAGGAGCGGAAGATGACGTGATCGGCTCGCGGGTCTTGCGTCACGCACGTCACGGAGGGTTCGACAATGCTGAGAGCCAACGACTACATCACCCACCGCCGCGGCTTCCTGGCACGGCTCGCGGCCGGCTCGGCCGCCCTGGGTCTGGGCGCGCTTCCATCGCCGCTGCGCGCGGCCACCGGGAGCACATCACACGCAGTGGATCAGGATACGCTCAGCCCCGATGACTGGCTCGCCGGAGCGAAGGGAAAGCACCGGCAGGTACTCGACGCCGTCTCGGTGAACAACGGGATGTCGCTGATCTGGTCGATGGTGTTCCTGAACACCCACAATGAAGCGAGCAAGCTGGCAGACAAGGAGCTGACTGCGGTGACGGTGCTCCGGCACGACGCCATCCCAATAGCGTTCCAGGATTCGATCTGGAAGAAATACAAGCTGGGCGAGGCATTCGACGTGACCGATCCGGCTACCAAACAGGCGGCGGAGCGCAACCCGTTCTTCCATCCGAAGCAGGGGGAGTTGATGCTTCCGGGGATGGAAGTCGAGACGCTGCTGGGCCGAGGAGTGGTCTTCGGAGTGTGCAACCTGGCGACGACGCTGTTCAGCGGGATGCGCGGCGATGCGGTGGGAGTGCCGAAAGCCGAGGCGTACAAGGAGTGGGTGGCGGCGCTCATCCCCGGGATGACCCTGGTGCCATCGGGGATCTGGGCCGTGAACAACGCGCAGGAGCACGGATGCAGCTACGCCTACGCGGGTTGACGTCGTGAGCGTGTGCCGGTGCCCGGACCAGCGGGCACCGGCGTTTCTTCGTGATGTGGATCGGCGAACATTTCCCGTAGCGGCCGGACGGCCGGGTACTGGCAGCAGAATTTTCCGCCGCGCACTATAGAGCGCAGTGCGGCGAGGGGGTATATTCCGCGTCCCTCGCTGCGTCCGGGTTCGAGCATGGGCGCTTGATGTTGACTGTCTACCAGCGAGACCTATGAGAGCCGTTTGCATCTCACGACATCGCATCCTCAGCGATCATGTCTGCTCGATCTTTCGCGACACCGGCGTGGAGTGTCAGCCGGTGGTCGGTTTCCAGGAAGGAATGACCGTCACCCGCTCGTCTTTTCCCGACGTGGTGATCTGCGATTACGATCTTCTCGTTGCCGCTCCGCTGGCCGACTGGGAGCGTGACCCTATTCTTTCCGAAGTCCCTATCATAGCCGTGAGCCTGACGCGCCGTCCGGAGGAGGCGCATCTGGTGGATACCAACGGGATCGCGGGCTTCCTGTATCTCCCATTGTTGGATGACGATGACGCCGTGCGCATGGTGAAAGCGGCGTGTACGCGCGGCGACATGGGGAAGGAGAGGACGACCGGAGTCCGCGTGCCCGACGTCGCCTTCCGCTGGCCGCCCATCGAGGATCCCGAGCGGGTGCGGCGCGATTGAGGCCGCGCGCGGAGGGGGAGCAGCAAGTGGGCGAACGATCGGAGCGGGCTACCAGATAAAGAACGATGAGCAACGGAAAGTCGAGCAAGGTGACATGAGCGGCGCACGCACGTTTCTAGTGGTTGCCATGGCGGCGAGCTGGCTCGCCGCGTGTAGCGGGGAAAAGGGAGGCGCAGCGCGGCCGGGCTCCGAGGGAGGAGCGTCCGCGGCCGGCGCGAGCTCCGGTGCCGGTTCGTCGAGTGCAGCGCCGGCCGCGAAGAATGCGGCGGGCGACCTGTGGGACAAGGCCGAGGTGGTGCGGCGGCTCGAGGAAGCTGGGCTGGTGGTGACCGACTCGGGAAAGAAAGTCACCCAGCCCGCACTCCACGTGGAAGGGGAGCAGCTGGTGGTGAGCGGTGGACAGCTCGATCTATTCCTGTATCCGGACGATGCTGCGCGTGAGAAAGACGGCGCGGGGCTCGACACCACCAGAAAGGGTCTGCCGAGCATCTACGATCCCAAGTACATCATCTCGGGCAACCTGATCGCGATACTGCACACGCCGAAGGATCGGCTGGCGGAGAGAGTGAAGCTGGTGTTGATGTCGCGGCATGGAGGGTGAAAGAGAGAACGGGATATAGATCGTGTAGCACGTGCGCGAGCCCGGACTCTCCGCCTCCCCGTTCGGAGCGCGATCCAGGATCTGGCCGCGCACCACTCCAGGCGTCCTGAGTCATCCAAGTGATGTGCTGGCGCTATGATGCGAAGAGGGGCAGCCGCTTCAAGCGGCTGCCCCTCTTCTCACCAAGCGGTGGATCCAGCTTCTTACGGAGCGGCCGTCTCCTCACAGGCGATCTTCTCGTCCGTGGTGGGGTTGCCGCTGTTGACGGTCACGGTGCAGCCCTTCGGGGTGCCGGAGATGCTGGCGTTACCCACCTTGACCGTGTAGCCGCCGGTTCCCGCCGCCGCGAGGCTGGCGGTGTTGCCCGGCGAGAGCTGCATGAGGGGGTTCGTGCCGCCGGTGATGTCGGCGAGGGTGGTCGCGTACTTCGCGTTGTCGGAGAAGTAGGCTTCCTCAGCGGTCATGAAGTTACGGATGTCTGTCTTGGCGGACGCGAGCTTGGCCTTGTCCTTGGTGCTCGAGAACTTCGGAATCGCGATAGCGGCGAGAATGCCGATGATGACCACGACGATCAGAAGCTCGATCAGCGTGAAGCCCTTCTTCGCAGTGTGAAGCATGAATGATCCTCCTGGATCGTGATTCGCGGGCGTCAGGCTCGCGAGGGTGAAGTACTGCAGCCACTGGGAGGCGACTGTGTGACTCTGGACGGGTGCTAAAGCAGGGTGAGTGCCAGACTGGACCGTCTCTGTAACTCCTTGATTTGGACCACTTTGCCGCGAGGTCCGTCGCCGGGCTCACCCTCGGTCGCATGGCGATTTGCAACCTGCGTGGTGTCTTGCAATGCTCGACGAGTCCCTCGCGCCGCTTCTCCATGCCCGGCATCCGCCCGGTACCCAACCCCGCGGCGAAGCCAGCGCCCACCTACCACCGGCGCACCTGTCTCGGTGTCGTTCGATGACGATCGGAAGCCTCCGAGGTAAACGGTCCCACATCCTCTGCCTCGCCTGCTTCAGGCGTTGCTATTCCACTCGTCATCCTGTCCCAATCACCGTAACACCGATTGCCAGATA
>Ga0182741_1000194_pt1 | contig 95108 bp, 85 predicted proteins | sample eDN5th37CBELigOP_FD_128874 | JGI IMG/M metagenome (GOLD analysis project Ga0182741, IMG submission 128874) | Enriched Organic Plus compost microbial communities from Emeryville, California, USA - eDNA 5th pass 37_C BE-Lig OP (version 2) (version 2) ...
CATCACCGCGGCCACGCAGCCCTGGCCGGTGTCGCCCGCGGCGAGGGGGTTCGGGCTGTCCGGCAGCGCGACCGGCGCGAACGTGGCGCTGGCCACCGAGACACCGGACGCGGCGGCGAGCGAGCCCGCGCTGACCAGCCAGGCCGCGGGCAGCCACGCCCACCCACCGGTCAGCACCGCGAGCACCACCGGCAGCAGCACGGCCGGGGCCGCCATCACCACGAACGACGCGAGGAGCTTGCCGCGGGTGAGCTCCTTGGCGCCCGCGCCCGACGCGACCTCCATCCAGATGGCCGGGCCGTCCATCCCGTACGCGTTGTTGCCGTCGAAGAGCACGGCGAAGTGCAGCAGGCCGCCGACCATCACCAGCCGCGGGTCGGGCGTGCCGGCGTCGAGCACCGGCCCGACCAGCACCACCCCGGCGCCGACCAGCAGCGCGGTCAGCGTGTTGACCGACTGGCGGGGGGTGCGGACCTTGGTCGCCAGGGTGCGGGCGGCGATCGCACCGACGGGTCCCCGTGGCAGCCAGCGCAGCACGCCGGTGCGCAGCCCGGTCGGCCGGGTCGCGGCACGGGTGGGCACCGCCCCGGGGCGCGGGGCGCTGCGTGCGAGGCGTTCGGTGCTCGCGATCGACGCCCAGGCGAGCAACGGCAGCCAGGCCACCCCGAGCAGCAGGTGGCCGAGCGCCACCGCCGGCCGGTCGAGCGCGCCGAGCGCGCACCCGAGCTGGCCGGGAGGGGTCCATCGACCGATGCGGGCGAGCTGCTCCCACCGCTGCGAGTCCCACCCGTCGGTGTGGCGGACGAGCAGCTGCGCCGCGAACCACACGAGCAGCGCGGAGAGCGACGCGACGACCTGGGCGGCCTGGCGGAGGCGGCCCGACGCGACCGCGCCCAGCAGGTTCGCGGTGGTGCGGCTGAACAACAGCAACGTCGCCCACCAGGCGAGCACCACCGCGACGGTGACCACCCAGCCGACCGCTCCCCCGCCACCCCACCCGGCGGCGATCCCGACCCCGGTGAGCAACCCGAGAACAGCGGGGGGCCCGACGGTCGCGGCGGCGAGCATGCCGACGCCCAGCTCCCAGGAGGTCAGCGGCTCCGATGCGAGGTGCCTCGGGTCGATCGTCGCCTCGACGCCGGCCGCCGCCGAGAGGACCCCGAGGCCGAGCACCGTGACGGGGAGGAGGACGACGACGAAGCGCCCGGCGTCCTCCCACCCGCGGCCCAGGCCCGCGAGGATCACCGCCGCCATCACCCCGAACACGAGCGACATGACGACGGCCAGCAGGGTCTGGATGCGCTGCTGGGTGCTGCCCCTCAGCCCGCCCCGGAGCAGGTGCCACTTCAACCGGGCGAACGCGACCACCGCCCGGCCCACGCCGAGCCGGCGCTGCGGCGCGGTGCGGGCGCCGTTCACGGCTCGGAGTCCAACCAGGCGAGCCGCGACGGGTCGAGCGGGGTCGCGCCGACCAGGGAGATGAACGCGTCCTCCAGCCGGCCGCCGCCGCGCAGCGTCTCGATGGGGCCGGCGGCGAGCAGCCCGCCGCGGGCCATCACCGCGACGTGGTCGCACATGCGGTCGACCAGGTCCATCGCGTGGCTCGAGAACACGACGGTGCCGCCCGCGGCGCGGTAGCGGTCCAACATCGTGCGGACCGCGACCGCCGAGACGGGGTCCACGCCCTCGAACGGCTCGTCGAGCAGCAGCACCGCCGGGCGGTGCAGGAGCGCCGCGGCGATCGCGGTCTTCTTGCGCATCCCGTGGCTGAACCCGCCGATGCGCTGGTCGGCGTCGTCGGTGAGCTCCATGACCTCGAACAGCTCCTCGGCGCGTCGGGCCGCCTCGTCACGGGGCAGGCCGCGCAGCTCCCCCACGTGCAGGAGCAGCTCGCGGGCGGTGAGCCGGTCGAAGAGGTTGAGCGGGTCGGGCACGACGCCGAGCAGCCGGCGCACGGTGAGCGCGTCGGCCCACGTGTCGTGCCCCGCCACCCACACCTGGCCGGCGTCGGGTCGCAGGAGCCCGCCCACCATGCGCAGCGTGGTGGTCTTGCCGGACCCGTTGGGGCCGACGAGGCCGAAGAAGCTGCCCCTGGGGACGTCGAGGTCGAGCGAGCCGACGGCGACGGTGTCGCCGAAGCGCTTGTGCAGCCCCCGGGTGGCCACCGCGGGCCACGAACCGGTCACGGGAGCGTGATCGCTCCCTTGTCGGCGCCCTGGGCGAGCCGCGCGTACTTCGCCAGCACCCCGCTCGTGTAGCGGGGCTCGGGCAGCTTCCAGCTCTCGCGGCGGGCGCGCAGCGTCTCCTCGTCGACGAGGAGGTCGATCGTGTGGGTGCGCACGTCGATGCGGATCCGGTCGCCCTCCTCGACGAAGGCGATCGGGCCGCCGTCGACGGCCTCGGGTGCGACATGTCCGATGCAGAACCCGTGGGTGCCGCCCGAGAAGCGCCCGTCGGTGATCAGCGCCGAGTCCTCGCCGCGGCCCGCGCCCTTCATCGCGCCGGTGATCGCCAGCATCTCGCGCATGCCCGGCCCGCCCTTGGGCCCCTCGTAGCGGATCACCACGACGTCGCCGGGGTTGATGCGACCGGCGAGCACGGCCTCCATCGCGGCGTCCTCGCCGTCGAAGACCCGGGCCGGCCCCTCGAACTGCTCGAAGTCGATGCCGGCGACCTTCACGACCGCACCGGCGGGTGCGAGCGAACCCTGCAGGACGGCGATGCCGCCGAGGTCGTGGATGGGGTCGTCGAAGGTGTGGACCACCTCGCCGTCGGGGGCGGGCGGATCGAGCATCTCGAGGTTCTCCGCCACGGTGCGGCCGGTGACGGTGACCTCGTCGCCGTGCAGCAGCCCCTCCTCGAGCAGCATCCGCATCACGACGGGCACCCCGCCGATGCGGTCGATGTCCTGCATGTGGTACTTGCCGTGCGGCTTGGTGTCGGCGAGGTGCGGGACCCGGGCGGCGACCTTGTTGAAGTCGTCCAGCTCGAGCTCGACCTGCGCCTCGTGCGCGATCGCGAGCAGGTGGAGCACCGCGTTGGTGGACCCGCCGAGCGCCATGACCACCGCGATCGCGTTCTCGAACGCCCCCTTGGTGAGGATGTCCCGCGGGCGGATGTTCCGGCGGAGCAGGTTGAGCACCGCGGTGCCGGACGCGTAGGCGAAGTCGTCGCGTCGGCGGTCGACCGCGGCCGCCGACGCGGAGCCGGGCAGCGACATGCCCAGGGCCTCGCCCACCGAGGCCATCGTGTTGGCGGTGAACATGCCGGCGCACGCGCCGATCGTCGGGCAGGCGTTCTCCTCGATGTGGCGGAGCTCGTCGTCGTCGATCGCGCCGGTGGCGTGCGCCCCGACCGCCTCGAACACCGAGGTGATGTCGAGCACCTTGCCGTTCCAGTTGCCGGGCAGCTTGGAGCCGCCGTAGAGGAACACCGACGGCAGGTTGAGGCGGGCGGCGGCCATCAGCATGCCCGGGAGCGACTTGTCGCAGCCCGCGAAGGTGACCATCGCGTCGAAGCGCTCGGCGTGCATCACGGTCTCGACCGAGTCCGCGATCACCTCGCGGGACACCAGCGAGGCGCGCATGCCCTCGTGCCCCATCGAGATCCCGTCGGACACCGCGATCGTGTTGAACTCGACGGGGACGCCGCCGGCGTCGACCACGCCCTGCTTGGAGCGCTTCGCCAGGCGGTCCAGCGGCATGTTGCAGGGGGTGACCTCGTTCCAGGAGGACACCACGCCGACCTGCGGCTTGTCCCAGTCGGCGTCGGTCATCCCGGTCGCCCGCAGCATGGCCCTCGCAGGGGAGCGGGTCGGGAAGTCCGTGACGTCGTGCGAGCGGAGCTTGAGGTCGTTCGGTTCGCTCATGCCCCAAACGTAGGTGATCAGCGGGCCGGTGCCCCGACGCGGACGCACGCGGTCTTCGGCACCGTGACCGCCACCCCCTCGTCGCGGACCACCGCGACGAGGCAGCGCTCGGTGAAGCCGGCCCACCACCCCGAGGGCTGCACCCGGATGAACGAGCGCTGCGCGTTCGCGTCGACGCTCATGAACCCGTCCTGCTCGGCGACGCGCGCGGCGAGCGACCCGGGCGTGCGCACGCCCGCGTTGAACGCGAGGAACTCCTCGGGCGACGCCCCCTCGAGCAGCTCGCGCAGCTCCTCCGCGCGGGCCGCGGTGGCCCGGTCCGCGGACCGCTCGGCGACGACCTTGCCGGTGAGCAGGCCGGCGGCGACCAGGACGACCGCGATCGCCGCGGCGACCTTGCCGCGGTGCTCGCGCAGCACCTCCCGCCATCGGCGTGGCGGCGGCTCGAGCGAGCGTCCGGACAGCAGCTCCGGGCGCAGCGAGGGACGGCGGTCGTCCGGTTCGGCACCTGAGCTGCGCGCCATCACCGACCGCCCATCAGAACCGCACCCAGCACCACGGGGCCCGCTCCGTCGCGAACATCGCGTCCGCCCGCGCCGCGGCGCCCTCGGCGAGCTCCTCCACCCGGCCGGCCCGCACCAGCCGGCGCACGGACGCGTCCCCCAGCCAGCAGGCGGCCAGGTCCGACACGTCCAGCCGGAGCTCGGCGGGCCGCGTGGTGGGCTCACAGGACGCCTTCCCCTGCTCAGCGCCCAGCTCGAACCGTCCGGCGGTGTCGGGGCGGAACCGGTCGAGCACGTCGAGGACCACCGAGCCGTCCGCCGCGTAGGTGCGAGCCGACAGCGCCGCGGGGACGTCGAGGGGGCGGGCCCACAGGAGGTCCTGCTCCCACCGGACCCGGGCCCGGCGCGGGTCGACGAGCACGTCCCACAGCGTGTGGTCGACGGGCAGCGGCCCGGTGGCACGCTCGACGAGGTCGTGGTCGAGCAGCGTGCGCCACAGGCCCAGCTCGACCCGCTCGTCCGCGGCGACCACCTCGGATGCGTGCAGCGTGTGGCCGGCGCGCCCGCCCGACCAGTCCTCGCGCACGCTGTAGATCGCGTAGCCGTCGACCTCGCCCCGGTCGTCCTCGTGCAGCACCACGTGCCGGTCCCGCCCGCCGCCGAGGTAGAGGGGCACCTCTCCGAGCACGACCCGCCACCACGCCTCGCTGCGGGAGAGCCCCCCGGCGCGGGCGAGGCGGGCCCGCTCGTGGGCCTCGGCGCACGGTGCGAGCGCCTGGTCCCTCGGCACCATCCGGTACCTGCCGCCCGGATCGGGCCATCCCGGTGCGAACGCCGCGCCGCGCACGTCGATGTCGACGTGGCGCCACCGGGTCGCGGGGCCGAAGCCGAAGCGCCGGTAGATGCCCGCCTCGGAGGCGTGGAGGACCGCGGCGACGTCGCCCCGTTCGGCCAGCTCGTCCAGCTGCCGCTGCAGCAGCGCGCGCAGCACCCCGCGCCGGCGGTGGGTCGGCAGCACGCCGACGTCGGCCACCCCCGAGATGGGCACCGTCGACCCGCCCGGCACCGTCAGCTCGAACGGGAAGGAGCCCACGCCACCGCACGGCTCGTCGTCGAGGGAGGCGAGCAGCCAGCGGTCGGGCTCGACGAGCGGCCGCTTCGCCCCGAGCACCGAGGGGTCCGGCGCCGAGCCGAACGCGGCCGCGTCGACCCGGTGGTAGGCGGCGAGCGCGGCGTCGGGGTCCGCGTGCTCCGCCAGCGACCGGACCGTCAGGGCCACTGCTTCCCCGCGAACTCCTCGCGCAGCTTGTACTTGAGGACCTTGCGCAGCGTCTCGTTGCGCGGCAGCGAGTCGACGACCTCGAGCTGCTCGGGCGTCTTGAACTTCGTGAGCCCCTGGGCCTGGAGGTGCGCGACCATCTCGTCGAAGGTGATCGCCTCGCCGCCCTCCGGCGGCTCCACCACGGCGCACACGCGCTCCCCCCGCTCGCGGTCCGGCAGGCCGATGACCGCGACGTCGCCGACCTTCGGGTGCGCGTAGAGGAGGTCCTCGATCTCCTTGGCGGAAATGTTCTCGCCCTTGCGGATGATGATGTCCTTGAGCCGCCCGGTCAGCACCACGTGGCCGTCCTCGCGCAGGTGGCCGATGTCGCCGGTGCGGAAGTAGCCGTCCTCGTCGAAGGCCTCCGCCGTGAGCGCCGGGTCGGTGTAGCCCTTGCAGACCATCGGGCCCTTCACCCGCACCTCGCCGTCGACCCCGGGCGGGGCGACCTCGCCGTCGGCGGTGACGATCCGCACCTCGGCGCCGGTGACCGGCTTGCCAGTGGTGTGCGAGAGCTGCTCGTCGGTGTCAGACGGACCGCCCTGGGTGATCATCGGCACCTCGGTCATGCCGTAGCCGTGGCAGATCTTGATGCCCATCTCCTCGCGCACCTCGCGGTACAGCTCGGGCGGCAGGGGCGCGCCGCCGCCGGACAGCGCGCGCAGGGTCGGGATGATCGGCTCGCCGGGCTGCTTGCGCTGCTCGGCGAGGAACATCTGGTAGAAGGCGGTCGCGCCGCCGGCCATGGTCACGCCGTGGCGCCGGTAGAGCTCGACGGCGTCGCTCGGCGAGAAGGCCTCGACGATCACCGCCGACATGCCCGACAGCAGCATCATCACCAGGTAGTCGGGACCTGCGATGTGCGCGAACGGGAACGCGATGGACCCGACGTCGTCGGGGGTCATCTGCAGCGCGTCGGCCAGCCCGCGGCCGCCGGCGAGCAGGGTGCCGTCGGTGTGCTGCACCCCCTTGGGGTCGGAGGTCGTGCCGGAGGTGGAGTAGATCCAGCGGATCGGCTCCTCACCGTCGGGGAACGACGCGGGCGGGGGCAGGGTCGACGGGTCGCCCTCGGTGAGCTCCTCGAGGGTGATCACCCGTGGCGAGGGGTCCATGCCCTCGGCGAGCTTGCGCGCCATGCCGGCGTAGTCGAAGCCCTTCCACTCGTCGGGGACGATGCACACCTCCGCGCCGGTGTGGCGCATCACGAACCCGAGCTCCTTCTCGCGGTACAGGTGCAGCACCGGGCTCTGCACCGCGTCGAGGCGGGCCAGCGCCGCGGTCACGAGCACCGTCGGGATGCACGAGGGCAGCTGCCAGGTGACCCGGGTGCCGGACCCGACGCCTGCGGCGTGGAGCCCGGCCGCGAGGCGTTCGGCCCGGTCGCGGAACTCCCCGTAGGTGATCGACGAGTCGTCCTCCGCGATGAACAGGGTGCGGTCGGGGATCTCGTCGGCCTTCGCGTCGATGAGTTGCCAGATCGTTGCCACGGCCGGAATGTAGCGCCGCGTCACCCCGGCAGGTCGGTGATGGCGCTGCGCACGCAGTTCGCCCCCGCCCAGTCGAGGATCGCCGCGTTCGCCGCGACGACCCCCGGCTCGGCGAGCACCTCCTTGACCCGCTCCTCCGCGTCGGCGACCGGGCCCAGCGAGGCGAGGCGGGTCCACACGTCCCGCACCGTCGCCATGGCGGCGGTCAGCTCCGGTGGTGCGATCTCGACGAGGTGGGCGAAGGTCGCGTCGACCGCGGTGATGAGCCGGCTGAGCCCGGCCGGGTTGGTGACCAGCGCGGTGGTGTCGAGCTCCTCGGTGAGCAGCCCCTCGAACGCAGCCCCCGACAGGATCCGGCACAGGTCCGTCTCCTCCCGCAGCGACTCGAGCTCGGCCAGCAGCGCGTTCGCGTTGGGCGTGAGGCCCGCCCCGTCGTCGGGCGAGGTGGTCGGCGCGGTGGGCAGGTTGCCGGGGACCGTCTCGTCGGCCGGGTCGTGGCCGAGCTCGGCGGTCTCCGACGTGCTCGTGCACCCGGCGAGAAGCGCGAGCGTCACTGCCAGGACCGCGGGGAGGACCCGGGCCCGCGCGCCGCCCATCAGCCCTTGCGCTGGTGCAGCAGCCCGGTGACGACCTTGCCGTCCGCCTTGCCCTTGGTGGCCTTCATCACCTGGCCGACGAAGAAGCCGGTGATCTTGGCGTCGCCGTCGCAGAAGCGCTGCCACTCGTCGGGGTGGGCGGCGATGAGCTCGTCGACCATCGCCTCGAGCTGGGAGGTGTCCATCGCCTCGAACCCGTGCGCCGCGGCGATCTCGGCGGGTGCACCGCCCTTCTCGACCATCTCGGCGAGCACCGTCTTGGCCTGGGTGGCGGTGAGCTTGCCGTCCACCTCCATGGTGACCAGCTCGGCGAACGCCGCGGGGTCGAGCCCCGTGGCCCGCTCGTCCGCGAGGTTGTGCTCGGCGTGGGTGAGCGTGCGGGCGGGGTCCGCCCCGGCGTCGATCGCGGCGAGGCACAGCTCGTCGAGGCCCCGCTCGACGATCAGCGCGGTGCGCTCGAGCTCGACGCCGCTGCGCTCCGCGAGGCGGTGCCGGCGGGCGGCGGGCAGCATCGGCAGGTCGGCACGCACCTGCTCGATCCACTCCTCTGACGGGTCGAGCACGACGAGGTCGGGGTCGGGGAAGTACCGGTAGTCGTCGGACTCCTCCTTCGAGCGCAGCGTGTGGGTGCGCCCGTCCTCCTCGTTCCAGTGGCGGGTCTGCTGCTCCACCCGCTCGCCCGAGGTGATGAGGTCGACCTGGCGGGCCGCCTCGTACTCGATCGCGCGGCCGAGGCTGCGCAGCGAGTTGATGTTCTTGATCTCGCAGCGGGTGCCGAGCGCGTCCTCGCCGCGGCGCCGCACCGACACGTTGCAGTCGACGCGCAGCGAGCCCTCCTCCATCTTGCCGTCGGAGGCACCGACGGCCACGAGGATCGCCCGCAGCTCCGACACGTAGGCGCGGGCCTCCTCCGCGGAGCGCAGGTCGGGGCGGCCGACGATCTCGAGCAACGGCACGCCGGCGCGGTTGTAGTCGACCAGCGAGTACTCGGCCTCGTGGATGCGGCCACCGCCACCCACGTGGGTGGTCTTGCCGGTGTCCTCCTCGAGGTGGGCCCGCTCGATGCCGACCACCTTGCCGCTCGGCAGCTCGAGCCAGCCGTCACGGTTGATCGGCAGCTCGTACTGGGAGATCTGGTAGTTCTTCGACTGGTCCGGGTAGAAGTAGTTCTTCCGCGCGAACACGGAGCGCTGCACCGTGCAGTTGAGGGCGAGCCCCACCCGGATCGCCAGCTCGACGGCATGGCGGTTCAGCACGGGGAGCGAACCGGGCAGGCCGAGGGTGAGCGCGTCGATGTGGGTGTTGGGCTCCTCGCCGAAGCGGTTGGGCGCGGCGGAGAACAGCTTGGTGCGGGTCGCCAGCTCGGCGTGCACCTCCAACCCGATGACGACCTCCCACTCGGCGGGGTCGAAGCCGGTGGCGGCACTCATGCGAGGCTCCTCTCGAGCGCGGCGGCGACGCGGAACATGGGCACCTCGCCGAGCGCGGGTGCCATCACCTGCACGCCCACGGGCAGCCCCTCGGCGTCGGTCCCGTACGGCACCGACATCGCGGGGTGGCCGGCGAGGTTCGCGACGATCGTGCAGACGTCGCTGAGGTACATGGCCATCGGGTCGGCGGAGCGCTCCCCGAACCGGAACGCGGTGGTCGGCGACGTGGGCGAGATCAGCACGTCGACCTTCGAGTAGGCGGCCTCGAAGTCGCGCCGGATCAGCGTGCGCACCTTGAGCGCCTTGCCGTAGAAGGCGTCGTAGTAGCCGGCGGAGAGCGCGTAGGTGCCCAGCATGATGCGCCGCTTCACCTCGTCGCCGAAGCCCTCGGTGCGCGTCGCCTCCATCATCTCCACCGAGTTCGGGGCCTCGACCCGCAACCCGTAGCGCACGCCGTCGTAGCGGGCGAGGTTCGAGGACGCCTCGGCGGGTGCGACGAGGTAGTAGGCGGACAGGCCGTAGGTCACCGCGGGGACCGAGATCTCCTCGACCGACGCGCCCGCGGCGGCGAGCGCCTCGGCGGCGGCGCGGACCTGCGCCGCGACGTCGGGTGAGATGCCGTCGCCGGTCAGCTCGGCGACGATGCCGACGCGCATGCCCTCGACGCCGTCGTCCAGGTGGGCGCGCAGGTCGGGGAACGGCTCGGGCAGGGAGGTCGAGTCGCCGGGGTCGTGCCCGCCGATCACCTCGCAGGCGAGCGCCGCGTCGGCGACGTCCGCCGCGAGCGGCCCCACCTGGTCCAGCGACGACCCGAAGGCGATGAGCCCGAGCCGCGACACCCGCCCGTAGGTCGGCTTGACGCCGACGACGCCGCAGAGCGCGGCGGGCTGGCGGATCGAGCCCCCGGTGTCGGAGCCGAGCGCGATCGGGCTGAACCCCGCGGCGACCGCGGCGGCCGACCCGCCGGAGGAGCCGCCGGGCACGCGGGAGGTGTCGTGCGGGTTGCGGGTGGGGCCGAACGCCGAGTGCTCGGTCGAGGACCCCATCGCGAACTCGTCCAGGTTCGTCTTGCCGACGACGACCGCGCCGGCCGCGGCGAGCCGCTCGACGACGGTGGCGTCGTAGGGGGGCGCCCAGCCCTCGAGCATCCGGGACGAGCACGTGGTCGGAATGCCCCGGGTGCACAGGTTGTCCTTCAACGCGACGGGGACCCCCGCGAGGGGACCGGGGTCCTCGCCCCGGGCGACCTGCTCGTCGACCGCCGCGGCGGCGGCGCGGGCCGCGTCGGTGGTGACGAGGTTGAACGCGTGGATCTCGGGCTCGCGGGCCTCGATGCGGGCGAGGTGCTCCTCGAGGACGTCCACCGCGCGGCGCTCACCCGCCCGCACGGCCCCCGCGATGGCGGCGGCGGTCCCGGCGCTCACGCCCCCTCCCCCAGCACGGGCGGCACGCGGAACTGGCCCTCCTCGGTGGCGGGTGCCTGGGCGAGGACCTCCTCGCGGTCGAGCACCTCGCCGGGCTCGTCGTCGCGCATCACGTTCGTGAGCTGCACGGGGTGTGCGAGCGGCTCGACGCCGTCGAGGTCGAGTGCCTCGATGTCGACGGCGTGGTCCAGCACGGCGGCGAGCTGGTCGGTGAACCGCTCCAGCTCCTCGGGGGTGAGTCGCAGGCGGGCCAGCTCGGCCACCTTGGCGACCTCGGCGGTCGTGAGTCGTTCGGTCATGGCCGCACGAGCCTACCGACCGCTCAGGCGGTCACCCGATCGACGAACTCGAGGGTGCGCTCGACGATGAGGTCGCGGTCGTGGTCGATCGTCGCGACGTGGTAGCTGCGCTCGCAGGTCACCCGCTCCACGGGCCCCGACACCGCCTCCGCGAGGAAGTCGGAGTCGGCGGGCGGCACGACGTGGTCCTCGGGGCTGGTGAACAACAGCAGCGGGCATCGGATCCGGGAGAACGCCTCCTGCCCCATCTCGTTGGCCGCGTCGAACAGGGACAGCAGGGGCCGCAGCGGCGTGCCCTTGTAGGCGAGCTCCTCGACGCCCTCCTTGCACACGTCGGAGCCGATGCCGTCCATGACCTCCTCGCCGGCGTCGACGAGGGACTGGATGAAGTCGCGCACCTCCGGGGCGGCCCGGGTGGCCGGGTTCACGCACACGATGCCGGCGATCGCGGGGTGCCGCGACGCCAGCCAGCAGGTCAGCGACCCGCCCATCGAGAGCCCGGCGACGACCACCTTCTCGGTCCGGGCGGCGAGCCGCTCGTAGGCCGCCTCGGCGTCGGCGGACCAGTCGGCCCAGGTGGTCGGCAGCATGTCCTCGATCACGGTGCCGTGGCCGGACAGCAGCGGCATCTCGACCGAGTGCCCCGCCGCCGCGGCGCCCTCCGCGAGGGGCCGGACGGACTGGGGGTTCCCGGTGAACCCGTGCAGCACGAGGAGCCCGACGGGTCCCCCCTCGACGCTCATCGGCTCTGCACCAGGAATGATCTCTGCCATCTCACGCCCCCTGCTCGTTCGGAGCACCTTCGGTCGACTGCGGTCGCAGAACCCTACGCGCTGGCCCAGCTACCATCCCCCGCGCCAGCTGCACGACAAGGGGGGCTCATGCCCAAGTACAAGTTCTTGACCGAGGAGTGGGTCGCCGAGGCGAAGGCGATCCGCGAGCGCCACGCGGGCGAGGCATCGCCGCCCGCCCACACGATGAAGATGAACCAGATCATCACCGACGTGCCGTTCGGCGACGGCACGGTCCATTCCCACATCGACTCGACCGGCGGCGAGATGAAGATGGACCTGGGCCACCTCGACGACCCGGAGCTCACCGTCACGCTCGATTACGAGACGGCCAAGGCGATCCTCGTCGACGGCAACCCGCAGGCGGGCATGCAGGCGTTCATGGCGGGCAAGATCAAGGTCGAGGGCGACATGACCAAGCTCATGGCGCTGCAGTCCGGCGTGGTGGACCCCGCGGCCCTCAAGGTCGCCGAGGAGATCAAGGCCATCACGGAGTGACCTCGCGGGGCGCTGCCCCGTCGACGATCGTGGGTTCCGGGGCGCCGTCGGGCGCCCCGGCCCGCGTCCGGGCGAAGAACCGCCGGACCCGCGTGCGGGGCTCCTCCATGACCGTCGCGAGCGCGAGGCCCGCGACGCTCACGACGGTGCCCACGCCGAACGCGACGCGGTAGGAGCCGCCGAGCCCGACCGAGGGCCTGGCGGCGAGCTGCACGGTCTCGAGGAGGTTCATGCCGACAGCGGTGCCGACCTGGGAGAACAGCTGCTGGGTGGCGCCCGCGATGCCGAGGTCCTCGTCGTCGACCGCGTTCGCCACCGAGGCGGCGACGCGGGGCTGGGAGGCGCCGATGCCGATGCCCGAGAGCGTGAGCGCGACCAGCACGACGGCGGTGCCGGGGTCGGGGGCCACCCAGGTGAACAGCGCCATCGACAGCACCAGCGACACCATGCCGCCGACGATGGTGCTCCGGGCCGAGATCCTCGCGGCGAGGAAACCCGCCATGGGCCCGGCGACCGCGAACGTGAGGGGCCGGGGGATCATCACCAGCGAGATCGTCTCGGGGCTCATCCCCCGCAGCTCGTCGAGCATCTTCGGCGTGAGCGTGAACCCGCCCATGTAGCCGAACATCAGGAAGAACGACACGAGCACGGGGATCGTGAACGCCCGCCGGCGGAACCACTGGGTGGGGATCAGGGGGTGCTCGACCCGCCGCTCGACCCGTGCGAACCCCCAGGCGGCGACGGGCACGACGGCGAGCGAGGTGAGCACCACCGGGTGCCCGAACCCCCACACGGCGCTGCGGTCGATCGCGAACAGCAGCGACCCGAGGGTGAGGAACAGCATCGCCTGCCCCGCGACGTCGAAGTGCACGTCGGGCCGCCGCTCGGTGCGGGGCAGCAGGACGAACGACACCGCGACCGACGCCGCGATGAGCGGAGCCTGGGCCCAGAAGATGACCCTCCAGCCGACCGCCTCGACGAGCGGGCCGCCGAGCGCCAGGCCGACGACGGGTCCGCCGGCCACGACGAGTGACCAGAACCCGAGCGCCTTGGAGCGCTCCGCGGGGCGGAACAGCCGGTTGATGATCGCGAGCGAGCAGGGCCCCGCGACCGCGCCGAGCGCCGCGCCGGCGACCCGGAACGCGATGAGCGACCCCCCGGACCACGCCATCGCGCAGGCCAGCGAGAACAGCGCCGCGCCCGACATGCCCAGCAGGTACACGCGGCGGTGGCCGTGGAGGTCACCCAGCTTGCCGGCGGTGGTGCCGATCAGCGCGAACGCGACGGTCGGCCCGGAGATGACCCACACGAGGCTCCCGACCGACGCGTCCAGGTCCTCGGCGATCGTCGGCCGGCTGACGGTCAGGATCGTGATCGTGCTGGCCACCCAGAACATGCCGAACAGGAGGGTGACCGTGACGATCCACGGGTAGCGGCGGCTCGCCGCGGCACGTTCGTGGACCCGCTCCCACCAGGGCGCGTGCTGGTTGCTGCGCTGCGGCACGGGGGGCGGCATGGCTGGGCCACCCTAGCCGTCCCGCCACGCGACCGACCGCCGCTCCGGTTGGGGTGGCCGCCTCATCGCGGCGGCTGGGGAACACCACGTCCAGCTGACCACCCCAACGGGAGCGACGGTCCCGGCTGGGGATCAACGTACGACGTACGGCGGCGCGGGTGGTGGATCTCGGGGTGGTTCGTGGCCCTTGGAGGCAGCTGGTGCCCGGGGCCCCGTCGCCGGCGCCGGTCAGTTGCGGGTGAAGATCCGCACCGCGGTGCCCCGGGGGTGCAGCTCCCCGGCCACCGGGTCGGTGGCGAGCACCATGCCCGAGGGCGAGCCCTCGATGCCCGAGACGGTGAACCCGTGCTCCTCGAGGGTCTGCGCGGCCACCGCGCCGGAGTGCCAGCGGACGTCGGGCACCTCGATCGGCGCGGGCCCCTTCGAGACCACGAGGCGCACCGTCGCGCCGCGCTCGAGCTGCGTCCCGGCGCCCGGCTCGGCGCGGACCACGATGCCGGCCGGGACGGTCTCGCTGTGCTCCTCGACCACGTCCGCCGCCAGCTGCACCGACCCGAGCGACGCCTCGGCACCCTCCCGCGTGGCACCCGTCAGGCCGTCGGGCACCACCCGGGGCGCGGGGCCCGAGGACACGACGAGCGACACCTCGGTGCCCTTCGGCACCCGACCGGTGGGGTCCTGCGCGACGCCCTGGGGGAGCCCGGCGCTGATCACCGACCCGTCGGGCACCTCCTCGTGGTGCTCCACCGAGCGCGCTCCCACCACGAGCCCTGCGGACTCGATGAGCATGACCGCCTCCGGCTCGGTGAGCCCAGCGACCTCCGGCAGCGGGGTGAGGGTCGGGCCGAGGGACACGGTGACCCGCAGGGTCTCCCCCTCCGCCAGCTCCTCGCCCGCCGCTGGCCGCTGCTCCAGCACTTCGCCCGGTTCGGTGCCGTCGCGGCGGTCCAGCCGGTCGGCCTCCAGCTCCCAGTTGTGCCGGTCGGCGATCCGCTCGGCCTCCTGGACGGTCATGCCCGCGAGGTCCGGCACGTCGTGCACCGGCACGCGGATGAGGAACCACCAGGCGGCTCCGCCGCCCGCGACCAGCGCGAGGAGGAGCACCAGAACGGCGAGCCGCCGCGGCCAGCGCCGCGCCGTCGGCCGGGCTGCGCGACGTTCTGCACGCCGCTGGCGGCGCAGCTCGCGCCGCGTCGGCGTCGCCTCGTTCGGGCGGCTCTCCGGGGAGAAGGGGTCGACCCGACCGAACGAGGCCGGCCGGGACCCGGTGAGCAGGTCGTGCTCCTCGGCGACGACGATCGGGTTGCGCTCCGGCGGCGAGTCGGCCAGCGCACCCGGCGGCTCGACGACCACCGGGTCGGGTTCGTCGACCACCACCGGGTCGGACCCCGCCGCGGGCGCGACGACGTCGACCTCGCGGGCGAGGTGGAGCTCCGAGGTGGACTCCCCTTCGCCGAGCGTCGGCACGAGCGGCAGCGGATCGGGGCGCGGCAGTCCCTCCGCCGCGGCCATCAGCGCGATCTCCAGCTCCGCGGCGTCCGGCCGCTGCTCGGGGTCGAGGCGGCCGGCACGCTCGAGCACGGAACGCAGCGGGCCGAGCTCGGCTCCGAGCTCGAGGTCGCCCTGGGTGCGCAGCGCGAGCGTCGCGGCGGTGGTGTCGCCGGTGAACGGCACCCGCCCGGTGAGGCACTCCACCAGGATGAGCGCCAGCGAGTACACGTCCGAGCGCCCGTCGAGCCGCCGGCCGAGCGCCTGTTCGGGCGAGGCGTAGCGGGCGGTGCCGATCGTGACGCCGCTCGGCTCGGTCCAGGATGCCTCGGCGAGCGCCCGAGCGAGGCCGAAGTCGGCCAGCCGCAGGCGCCCGTCGTCGTCGAAGAGCAGGTTGCCGGGCTTCACGTCGCGGTGCACGAGCCCCCGCTGGTGCGCGTGCGCCAGCGCGCGGGCGGCGTCGAGCCCGACGACGATCGTCTGGGAGGGGCTGAGCGGCTCGCCGCGGTCGAGGATCCCCCGCAGACTGCCCCCGCCGAGGAACTCGGTGACCAGGTAGGGCACGACGGTGCCGTCCTCGGTCCGGTCCTCGCCCCAGTCGAACACCGCCACGATGCTCGGGTGGCTCAGCGCACCGGCCGCCCGGGCCTCGGCGCGGAACCGGCGCAGGAACGCCTCGTCCTCCGCGAGCGCCTCGTGCAGCAGCTTGACCGCGACCCTCCGCCGCAGCTGGGTGTCGACGGCGAGGAACACGCGGGACGAGGTGCCGACGCCGACGGGAGCGACGAGCCGGTAGCGCTCACCGAGCTCGCGCCCGGTGTCCTCAGCGAGGCGGGGGGACGTCATCGGCGGTCATGGTACTGCCGCCTACCACGCGATCCGGGGACGCACTAGACCATCCTGCGATGGTCGAACAGGGCAGCGACACCACCCCGGCACGGGCGCCCCGGCGCAGGATGGGCGCCGTCACGCGCCGCGTCGTGACGACGCTGCTGGTGCTGGGCTCGCTCGCCGGCCTCGTCGTGACGGTCAGCCTCGCACAGACCGGCAGCGACGCCGCGGGCAACCTGCCCGACTCGGTCGAGCAGGTGATGCCGGTCGCAGGGGCGGAGGTCCCCCGGCAGTCCCTGATCGGCATCGACGTCGCCACCGGACACGACGCCTACCTCGTCATCAACGGCATCGAGGTGCGCAGCACCGACGACGGGCTCATCAAGGACCTGGGCACCGGCCTGATCCAGTTCCAGCCCGGGCCGGGCACCCCGGTCGACAGCCTCGAGCCGGGGCGGAACTGCGTCGTCGCCAACGTCTGGGACCGGATCGTGGGCGAGGAGAGCACCAGCGCCGTGTCCTGGTGCTTCGACGCGTACTGAGCAGCGGCGCCGGCCCACGATCCCCTCAGGCCAGCAGCCGGTCGAGCTCGGCGAGCGCCGCGGGCACGTCCTCGCGCCGCGGCCCGAACAGCACCCCCGCCAGCCCGACCGCCACCGCCGCGCGGACGTTGCCGGGGGCGTCGTCGACGAACACCGCCTCGTGCGCGCCGACCCCGAGCCGATCGAGCGCCAGCTCGTAGATGCGCGGGTCGGGCTTGCGCATCCCGACCTCGCAGGAGTCCACGACGTCGTCGAAGAGCTCGTCGAGCGGGATCAGGGGGCGCCAGAGCTCGGCGAACTCGGCGGCGTTGTTGGTGAGGAGCCCGGTCCGCAGCCCACGCCCCCGCAGCGCACGGCAGTGCTCGACCACCTCGTCGCGCACCCCGCCGCCGCTGAGCTCCGCGAGCACCTCGACGGCGTCGAGCGCCGGTCCGCCGTCGCGGGTGGACAGGGCCCGGATCTCGGCACGTGCCCGGTCGAAGGTGATCTCGCCCCGCTCCAACCGGTGCCACGGGTGGTCGGTGTCGTCGTCGTAGGCGCCGAACAGCGTGAGCAGCATCGCCTCCGGGTCGATCCCCCGTGCGGCGGCGACGTCGAGCGCGGCGCTGAACGGCGAGTCGATGAACACCCCGCCGAAGTCGAAGATCACCGCCTTCGGGCTCACCCGCCCTCCCCGCCGCCGGTGGTGGTGCCCTCGGGCAGCTCCCCGGTCTCGAGGAGGTGCTCGAAGCCCTCCGCCGGGACGACGGGCACGCCGAGCTCGGCGGCCCTGGCGATCTTCGACGCGCCGGGCGAGTCGCCCACCACGAGCGCGAAGGTCTTCTTCGAGACGCTGCCCGGTGACTTGCCGCCCCGCGCCTTGATGGCCTCCTGGGCACCGTCGCGGCTGTAGCCCTCGAGCGTGCCGGACACGACGACCGCCTTGCCCGCGAGGGTCTGGGGCAGCTTCGGGCGCTCCGGGCCGCGGGGGTTCACCCCCGCCTCGACCAGGCGGCGCACCAGCGCGCGGTTGGCCTCGTCGGAGAAGAAGGCGTGCACCGACCCGGCGATCACCGGACCGATGCCGTCGACGGCGGAGAGCTCCTCGATCGAGGCGTCCATGAGCGCGTCGAGGCTGCCGAACGCGTCGGCGAGCAGCTCGGCGCCCGCGCCGCCGAGGTGGGTGATGTTGAGCCCGAACAGCAGGTTGGCGAGCGGCCGGTCCTTGGACGCCTCGATCGCGTTGCGCAGGTTGGACACGGACGTCTCGCCGTAGCCGGGCAGCTCGGCGATGCGGTCGAAGTCGAGGTAGTAGATGTCGGCCACGTCGCGCAGCAGGCCCTTGTCGAGGAAGGTCGCGATCTGCTGCTCCCCCAGCCCGTCGATGTCCATGGCGCCCCGCGACGCGAAGTGCGTGATGCTCGCGAGGCGCCGCTGCGGGCACGACGAGTTGACGCACAGGTGCTGCGCCTCGCCCTCGAGCCGCACCAGCGGGTGCCCGCACGAGGGGCACTCGGTCGGGAACGTCCACTCCGGGAGCCCCTCGGGCCGCATCTCGAGCACCGGGCCGACGACCTCGGGGATGACGTCGCCCGCCTTGCGCACGATGACCGTGTCGCCGGGCCGCACGTCCTTGGCCTTCACCTGGTCCTCGTTGTGCAACGTCGCCAGGCCGACGGTCGAGCCGCCGACGAACACCGGCTCGAGCACGGCGAAGGGCGTCGCCTTCCCCGTCCGCCCGATCGACACCTGGATGTCCCGCAGCAGGGTGGTGCGCTCCTCGGGCGGGAGCTTGAACGCGACCGCCCAGCGCGGCGCCTTGGAGGTGTTGCCGAGCGCCTGCTGCACCTCGAGGTCGTCGATCTTCACCACGACGCCGTCGATCTCGTAGGGCAGCTCGTGGCGGTGCTCCATCCAGTGGCGGCAGTACGCGTAGACCGACTCCAGGTCGTCGAACACCTCGGTGTTCGGGTTGACCGGCAGTCCCAGCTCGGCGAGCCAGGCCAGCGCCGCGGAGTGCGACGGCGGCGGCTCCGCGCCGACGACCTCGCCGAGCTGGTAGCACCACCACGACAAGCCGCGCGAGGCGGTGACCTCGGGGTCCTTCTGCCGCAGCGAGCCGGCGCCCGCGTTGCGGGGGTTGACCGGCACCGGCTTCTGGCGTCGGCCCTTCGCGGCGAGCTCCTCGTTCTCGGCCTCGATGCGCCGCTTGAGCGCCTCGAACGCGTCGAGCGGCAGGTAGATCTCGCCGCGGACCTCGAGCGCCTCGGGCGCACCGTCGGCGAGCTGTTGGGGCACGTCGCGGATGCGGGCCACGTTCGCGGTGACGTCCTCCCCGACGCGGCCGTCGCCGCGGGTCGCCGCCCGGACGAACCGTCCGTGCTCGTAGCGCAGCGAGACGGCCAGCCCGTCGATCTTGAGCTCGCACACGTAGCGGGTGCCGCCGTCGAGCCCGAGCTCTTCGAGCCGGCGCGCGGTGCGCGTGCCCCACGCCTCGAGCTCCGCGAGGTCCATCACGTTGTCGAGGCTCATCATCCGCACGCTGTGGCGGACCGGGGCGAAGAGCTCGGAGGGGGCGCCGCCGACCTTCGCGGTCGGGCTCGTCGGTGAGATGAGGTCCGGGTGCGCCGCCTCGAGGGCACGCAGCTCGCGGACCAGCTCGTCGTAGTCGGCGTCGGGGATGATCGGCGCGTCGCGCTCGTAGTACGCCTCGTCGTGGATGGCGATCTGCTCGCGGAGCCACTCGACCCGCCCGACGGGGTCGAGCTCGGCGTCGGGCCCCTCGAACGACGGGCGGGGCGGGTCCGGGGAGCTCACGTGGCGCAGGTTACCCAGTGCCCCCGACGCCCGAGGGCGGCGCGGCGACGCTCAGGCGCCGAGCGAGAGCCGGGCGGCGAGCGCCTGCCGGCCCACCCTGACCGAGAGGGAGTGCACGTGGCGCAGCGCGAGCTCGGCCTGGGTGGGGCCGAAGTGCCCCAGCCCGTCGACGGGCGACACGAGGCTGGCCCGGCGCAGCAGGAGCGGATCGACCCCCTCGGCCACCAGCTCGCACCACGCGCCGGACAGGCGGCGCCACAGCCGTTCCTCGCTCGTGCCGAGCGGCTGGTCCACCGGCACCGCCCCCCAGGCGACCCGGCCGCCCCGCTCGAGGAAGTCGGCGAGCTCCGCGACCCACCCCACGACGTTCGCGTCGGCAGGGGTGGACACCAGCGACGCGCCCGACGCGAGGATCGTCGGCCAGTCCGTGCGCCCGGGGACGTGCACGCCGATGAGGAGCCGGCCGGCGTCGGGGTGCTGGTCGAGGGCGCGCACGACCGGTTCCAGCAGGTCGAGCACCTCGGACGGCGCCATCGGGAAGGTCGGGTGCATGGCCCCGACGAGCCCGGGCTCGTTGAGGCACACCACGGCCACCTCGTCGACGAGGACCTCCCGCAGCCCGCCCAGCAGCGCGGTGGCCCGCCTCGGCACCAGCTCGCGGGCGAGCAGGGCGGCGTCCTCGAGCGGCACGCCCGCGCCGCGCAGCGCGAGGGCGAGGGTCACCGGACCGAGCAGCGGGGCGCGGACCCCGGTGAACCCGGCGACGCCGGCGGCGTGCTCCCGGGCCATCCGCAGGAACCTGCCGAGCACCGGGCAGCGGTGCCCGACCGGCACCTCACCGCTGCGGATCGCGGCGGCGATCGCCGCGGAGTCGAACACGTCGTGGTCCACCGCGAGCAGCCCACCGGGGCCCACCGACACACCCGCGAGGCCGTCGACCGCCTGCGCGAGCAGGGAGGCGGGGCCCGTCCCGGCGCTCGGCACCGTCGGCAGCTCCGGCTGCGTGGCGAGCACGAACCGGGAGGCAGCCACGGCGTCGTCGAAGGGCACCGGACCGACCGCCGTGGCGAGCCCTGCTCTGAGCTCGACCGCGTCCCCCATGTGCCCGTTGCTAGCGGTGGGCGCTCCGGGCGCGCAAGTCTGGGGAGGTGCACGCCTCCCCCCAGACCTGGGCCACACGGGCCCTGTGGGTCACGCTCCCCCTCACCCTCGGCGACCTGTTGGCCGACTCGCTCGACGGCCGCTCCGGCGCGGTGCGCGCCGTGGTGGTCGTGCTCGCGTGGTCGCTGTGGGCCTGCGGGCTGCTCGCCTCGCTGGTGACCCGCTCGGTCGCCCTCACCGCCCTGCGGGTCGTCGCCCCGGTGCCCCTGGTCGCCGCGGCCGTGGCCCTGCTCCGCGACGACGTGTCGGCGTCCGCCGCCGGATGGGTGGGCGCGGTGACCGCGGCGGTGGTGCTCGTGCTGGCGCTCTCCGCGGAGGTCGGGGCGGACTTCATCGACGGCGACTCCTACGGCGACGAGCGGCGGTTCGGGCTGCGCCCGCCGGGGGTCCTGCTGCTCGGCCCGCTCCCCGCGGTGTGGGCGGCGGTGGCGGTCCCGCTGCCCGTGGCGGCGATGCTGCTCGCGGCCGAGCGCTGGGTGCCCGGCGTCGCGCTCGCCGTGGTGGGCCTGCCCGCCGCGTGGTGGGGGCTGCGGGTGCTGCACCGGCTGTCCCGCCGCTGCCTCGTGTTCGTGCCCGCCGGCATGACCCTGGTCGACGAGATGGCGCTCGCGGAGCCGGTGCTCCTGCGCCGCCGTGACGTGACCCGTCTCGGCCCGGCGCCCGCCGACACCACCGCGCTCGACCTCAGCGCGGGGGCGACCGGGCTCATCCTGCAGGTCGACCTCGACCCGCCGGTGACGGTCGTGCCCGTGGTGCCCCGCGGCGAGGTCGCCGAGCCGGTGTCCACCGGGTCGCTGCTGTTCGCCCCGTCACGCCCCGGCGCGCTGCTGGAGCACGCGTCGACCCGCCGGCTGGCGGTGCAGCGCGGCTGACGCGTCGCTGCCGGGCGGCTCAGCGCGCGAGCCCGCCGCCGACCACGACCTCGACGGGGCCGTCCTCGGTGGCGACGTCCCGGTAGAGCACGACGCTCTGCCCCGGCGCGACGCGCCGGCGCGGCTCCTCCCACCGCACCGTGACGGTGCCGTCGGCGTCGAGGCGCACGTCCGCCGCGGCGGGTTCGCCGTGTGCGGAGGTCTGCGCGCGCACGCGGCCCTCGACCGGCTCGCCGGCCCAGACGACCCCGTCCACCCGTACCTCGTCGCGCAGCAGCCGCTCCGGTGGGCCGACGGTGACCGTCGCGGTGTCCACGTCGACGTCGAGCACGAAGCGCCGGCCGGAGCCACCGGCGAGCTCCAGGCCCCGACGCTGGCCGATGGTGACGAGCTCGACTGCCTCGACGTCGCCGAGGACCCGGCCCTCCTCGTCGACGACCACCCCGGGACGCAGCTCCGCACGCTGCGCGAGGAACGCGCCGCGCCCGGCCGACCTCGTCACGAAGCACACGTCCTGGCTGTCGGGCTTCGCGGCCGTCCGCAGGCCGAGCTCCGCGGCGATCCGACGGACCTCGGCCTTGGTGTGTCGGCCCACCGGCAGACGCACCCGCTCCAGCTGCTCGGAGCGCAGGGGGTGCAGCACGTAGGACTGGTCCTTCGCCGAGTCCGCGCCCCTCGCGACGTACCTGTGGCCGTCGGTGGAGGTGACGACGCGGGCGTGGTGGCCGGTCGCGACCGCGTCGAAGCCCAGGACCTCCGCGCGTCGCAGCAGCGCGTCGAACTTGAGGTGGCGGTTGCACTCGACGCACGGGTTCGGCGTCCGCCCCGCGAGGTGGTCGGCGACGTAGGGGTCGACCACGTGCCGCTCGAACTCCTCACCGAAGTTGAACACGTGGTGCTCGACGCCGAGCTGCGCGGCGGCCCGCCGGGCGTCCTCCACGTCGGACACGGCGCAGCACCCGGTGTCGGACTCGCCGCCCCACAGCTTCATCGTGACGCCGACGACGTCGTGGCCCTCCTCGAGCAGCAGCGCGGCGGCGACCGACGAGTCGACGCCCCCGGACAGGGCGGCCAGCACCCTCATCCGAACGACCTCACCCGCTCCACGGCGGCCGGCACGGCGCGCAGCGCCAGGTCGACGTCGCGCTCGGTGGAGCTCCAGCCCAGCGAGAGGCGCAGCGAGCCGCGCGCGAGGCCCGTGGGCACCCCCATCGCGGCCAGCACGTGCGAGGGCTCCTGTGCCCCCGAGGCGCACGAGGCCGCGGCGGACGCCATCACGCCGTCGGACTCGAGCAGGAACAGCAGGGTCTCGGACTCGACGCCCTCGATGCACACGTGCAGCACCGACGGGAGCACGGGGGCCGCGCCGTCCGGCACGGTCCGCACGAGGCCGGGCACCGTGGCCGCGAGGCCCTCGGCGAGGCGGTCGCGCAGCTTCGCGACGCGGTCGGTCGCCTCCTCCCGCTCGGCGGCCGCGGCCTCGAGCGCGGCGGCGAAGCCGACGATCCCCGCGACGTTGAGCGTGCCGGACCGGCGGCCGCGCTCCTGCCCGCCGCCGAGCAGCAACGGGCGCAGGTGGGCGTGGCGCCGCGCGACGAGCGCACCGACGCCCTTCGGGCCGCCGAGCTTGTGGGCGCTGACCGCCACGAGGTCCGCGGCGCGTGCCGCCACGGCGAGGTCGAGCCACGCCGCGGCCTGCACCGCGTCGGTGTGCACGGGGACGCCAGGGACCTCCGGTTCGTGCGCGCGGACCACCTCCGCGACCGCGTCGAGGTCGTTGACCACCCCGGTCTCGTTGTTGGCGAGCATCACCGAGACCACCGAGGCCGACGAGCCCAGCTCGTCGAGCACCGAGGCGAGGTGGTCGAGGTCGACGCGGCCGGTCGGGTCGACGCGGACGGTCCGCCCGCCGAGCGCCTCCACGGGCTCGAGCACCGCGTGGTGCTCGACCGCCGAGCACACCGGCACGCCGTCGCGGGGCGGCATCCCGCCGGTGACGGCGTGGTTGTCGGCCTCGGTGCCCCCGGAGGTGAACACGACCTCGCCGGGCTCGCAGCCCAGCACGGCGGCGACGCGCTCGCGGGCCTCGTCCACGGCGCGGACCGCGTCGCGGGCGAGGCGGTGCGTGCCCGACGGGTTGCCGTAGCGGTCGGCGCCGAAGGGCGCCATCGCCTCGGCCACCTCGGGTCGGAGCGCGGTCGTGGCCGCGTGGTCGAGGTCGGCGACCGGGGCCGTCGGCGAGGTGGTCACTCCCCCACGGTACGAGGCGACGTGCTGCCGCGCAGCGCGCGGAACGGCACGTCCTTGTCGACGCGCACGTCGCCCGGGAGGCCCAGCACGCGCTCGCCGATGATGTTGCGCTGCACCTGGTCGGTGCCGCCGCCGATGCGTGGGGCCCACTGGCCCATGAACAGGCCCTGGAACCGGCCGCCGAAGGGCGCGTCGTCGCCCACGAGGGTTCCCGCGGGACCCTGGAGCGCCACGACGAGGTCGCCGCCCACCTCGTAGAGGGCGGACACGGCGAGCTTCATCACCGAGCTCTCCGGACCGGGCTGCTCGCCCCGGGCGGCCGCGGTGCGAACCCGGTAGCCGAGGAACCGCAGCAGCTCGAAGCGTGTGTGGAGGTCCGCGAGCCGCTGGCGGACGACGGGGTCCGACAGGTCCGAGGTGGCGCGTGCCAGCGCGAGGACCTGCTCGAAGCGGTACATGCCGCCCCCTCCGATGGAGGTGCGCTCGTGGGCCAGCATCGTGACCGCCACCCCCCAACCCCCGCCGACCGGGCCGAGCGTGCGGTCCACCGGGACGCGCACCTCGTCGAGGAAGACCTCGTTGAAGTGGATGGCACCGTCGATCTGGCGGAGGGGCCGGACCTCGATGCCCGGCGACCGCATGTCGACGAGCAGGCAGGTGATGCCCCGGTGCTTCGGCGCGTCCCAATCGGTGCGGGCCAGCAGCACCCCCATGTCGGACAGGTGGGCGGCCGAGGTCCACACCTTCTGCCCGGTGACGACCCACTCGTCGCCGTCGAGGTCGGCCCGCGTGGTCAGGCCAGCCAGGTCGGAGCCGGCGCCGGGCTCGCTGAACAGCTGGCACCACACGTCCTCGGCGGTGAGGATCCGCGGGAGGTGGTGGCGGCGCTGCTCCTCGGTGCCCCACTCGATGATCGTCGGGCCCACCATGCCGACGCCCACCGAGAACATGTTGGCGGGCACGTCGTAGTTGGCCTCCTCGGCCTGGAAGACCCCGGCGAGCAGGGGGGACAGCCCGCGGCCACCGTGCTCCACCGGCCAGTGGGGGGCGGCCCACCCCGCCTCCGCCTTGCGGCGCTGCCACGCCTTGCCCTCGGCCAGCGCGGCGAGGTCCTCCTCCTCGGTGTGCACCCGGTGGGTGCGCAGCCCCTCGAGGTCGGAGTGGTCGAGCCGCTTGGCGTTGGCGTCGAGCCAGGCACGCGCCTCGGCCCGCACCGCCGCCTCCTCGGGGGTGTCGTCGAAGTCCATGCGCCGGCGAGTGTTGCCTGCACCCCCCGGAACTGCAACCGGTTCTACTTCCGCGCGCCCTGACTGCGGGTGGGGCGCCTACCGGGCGGCGGGGGCGGGGTGAGGAACGGGGCGAGCGGCGCGAGCCCGGCCCGAGCGTCGGCAAGCAACCCGCCCTGGCGCAGCTGGTAGGCGGACGCGACGCACACCAGCCACGTCTGCGGGTCGATGACCCCGGGCAGCACGTGGCCCGTCCGGGCGAGCACGGCGCCGGCGAGCTCGAGCGCCAGCGCGTACCGGGCTCCCGGCTCGAGCTCGCCGGCGCGCAGCAGGAACTCCCGCACGAGGGTGAAGTCCTCGTCGTCGAGGGCGCTCACGTCGAGCGTGGCGACGTAGCCCTCGTAGCCCGGCGGCGGGTGGAACGCGATGGGACCGGACCCGACCGAGGTCGGCCGCTGGCGGATCACGACCGTGCCGGCCGCGAGGTCGCCGGGGCGCTGCGAGGACGCGGAGCCCATCGCGGCGACCGCGGCGAGGAAGCCGAGGGACGCGTAGAGGTCGACCAGCGCGACGAGCCCCCGCACCACCGCCTGCCGTGGGGTCTCCGGGGCCCCGTCCGCACCGACGACGCGCAAGCCGAACGCGTACTTCCCGGGGCTGCGACCGCGCCAGAGGATCTCGATGCCGATCGGCCAGACGAGCAGCACCGTGAACCCGATCGCCATCACGACCAGCACCGGGCTGATGCCGACGGGCGGCAGGAACGCGACGACCGTCCCGAGCAGCGCGAGGAGGAGCATCTGGACGCCCAGGTCCACCAGCCGCGCGAAGGCGCGGGTCGCGACCCCCGCCGTGGGCAGTTCGAGCAGGACCGCCTCGGGAGTGACCACCCCGACGTGCACGACGCCGTACCGTACGCCCCAGATGGACATCGACCGGTACATCCAGCGCAACGACCCGGTGTGGCGGCGCCTCGAGCACCTCGCCCGGGAGGCGTCGAGGTCCGTCGGCCGGCTGGACGACGACGAGCTCGACGAGCTGGTGCACCTCTACCAGGAGGTGTCGTCGCACCTCGCGCACGCGCGCGGCCAGTACCGGGACCCGGGGCTGAACGCGCGCCTGTCCCGCATCCTGGGCGAGGCGAGGGTGGTCATCTACCGGCGCCGCAGCTCGGCGGCCGCGGCGGTCGGCCGCTTCTTCGTCGAGACGTTCCCCGCCGCGGTCTGGCACTCGCGGCGCTTCGTCGCCGTGGCGTTCGCGTGCTTCTTCGTGCCGGCGATCGGCTTCGGCACCTGGCTCGCCGGCTCACCGAGCGCGCTCGACGCGGCCGTGCCGCCCGAGCTGCAGCAGCTCATCGCCGAGGAGGAGTTCGCGGCGTACTACAGCTCCGACGCGGCGCAGAACTTCGCCGGCCAGGTCACGATCAACAACATCCAGGTCGCGTTCCTCGCGTTCGCGCTGGGGGTGGTCGCGGTCGTCGGACCGGGGCTGGTCCTCGCGAACAACGGGATGCACGTGGGGGTGATGGCGGCCGTGATGCACCGTGCCGGCGAGGGCCCGCAGTTCTGGGGCCTGATCCTCCCGCACGGCCTGCTCGAGATCAGCGCGATCCTCGTCGCCGGCGCCGCAGGGCTCCGGCTGTCCTGGGCCATCGTCGCGCCCGGCGACCGCACCCGCCGGGACGCCCTGCGCGACGAGGGCCTCCGCTCGGTGGTGATCGTGACGGGGCTCGCCCTCTGCTTCGTCGTCGCCGGGTTCGTCGAGGGCTTCGTGACCCCGTCGGGCCTCCCGACGGCGCTGCGGATCGCCGTGGGCGTCGCGGTCCTCGCGACCTTCGTCGTGTACGTCGTGCTGCTCGGCAGCCGGGCGGAGCGGCTCGGGCTCACCGGGCTCCTCGACGAGCGGCGTCGCAACGAGCTGGACCGGGTGATCCACGACGCTGCGTCGGCCCCCGTGCTGCGCGGCTAGAGCCGTCCGGTGTTCCTCGCGTCGAGGTAGGCGTCCGCGAGCTCCCGGGCGAGCGCGCGCGGCGCCGCGTCGATCACGGTCGCACCGCCGCCGCGGAGGCGGGCGGCGGTGCGGCGGCGCTGCTCGAGCGCCCCGATCGCGGCGGCGCGGCGGTACGCGGCGGCCTCGGGGTCGAGGTCGTCGTGGGGACCGTGCCCGGCGGCCCAGCCCTCGACCGCCGGGTCGCGCACGCTCGCGACGACCACGAGGTGGGTGCGCACGAGCAGCGGCAGCGCCGGCAGCAGGGAGCTCTCCACCGCGCCGTCGACCAGGTCGGTGAGGAGCACGATCATCGCCCGACGCCGGAACCTCGCCACCACCTCGGCGAACGCTCCCGAGTGGTCGGACTCCCACAGCTCGGGCTCGAGGGCGTACATGGCGTCGGTGACCCGGCCCAGCTGGTCGGGGCGCCGCGCGGGTGGCACCACCGCGCGCACCCCGCGGTCGAACGCGACGAGCCCGCACCGGTCGCCGAGGCCCGTCGCGACCGCGGTCAGCGCCATCGCCGCGTCCATCGCGTGCTCGACACGGGGCACGCCGTCGACCCGGGCCGCCATCGTGCGCCCGTTGTCGAGCAGCACCAGCACGGTCTGGTTGCGCTCCGCCCGGTAGGTCCGCACGATCGTGCGTCCCGCCCGGGCGGTCGCGATCCAGTCGATGTGGCGGAACTCGTCGTCGGGCCCGTACTCGCGCAACTGCTCGAACTCGGTGCCGCCCCCGAAGCCCCTCGCGGAGCGCAGCCCCAGCTCCATCACCCGGGCCCGGCGGATCTGCAGCTCGGCCTCCGCCCGCGACCGGAACACGGGGTGGACGCGCAGCACGGTCGACAGGGGCACGTCCCGCTGGCGGCTGCCGAGCCCGAGGCGCCCGTGGATGCGCAGGGTCAGCCGGTCGGGCTCGAAGCGTCCCCGACGCAGCGGCCGGATCGTGGTCGAGACCCGCACCAGGTCGCCGGGCTCGACGGTGACCGCGAGCCGCCTCGACTCGGCGCGCAGCGACGGGGCGAGCCGGTCCCCCGCCTCGATCCGCAGCCGGCGCCGTGCGGTGGAGCGCACCTCCCAGGTGAGGGTCGCCCGCTGACCGACGACCAGCACGGGCGGGTGCCGCCGCGCCACGACCACCTGTGCGGGCGAGGTGCCGGTCGCGCCGTCCACGAGCACGACCGCCAGCAGCACCGCCGCGAGCACGGCGACGCTGGGCACCACCGGCACGTCCTCGCCGGGGTACAGCAGCAGCGCCGCCGCCAGCACGAGCCCGACCACCGCGGCCCGCCGCGTGGGCTGGATGCTCATCTCGGGGCGGGCACCGTCGCGAGGATCCCGTCGAGCAGCCCGTCGGCGGTCACCCCGTCCAGCTCGAGCTCGGGACGGACGATCATGCGGTGCCGCAGGGTCGGGCGCACCACCGCCTTGACCTCGTCGGGGGTGACGAAGCTGCGGTTGGACAGCCACGCCCACGCCTTCGCCGCGTGGAGCAGGGCGGCCGCGCCGCGCGGCGACACCCCGAGCTCGACCGACGGCGAGGTCCGCGTCGCGCGGCACAGCGCGACGACGTAGTCGATGACCGCGGGTTCGACGTGCACGGCCGCGACCTCGGCCCGCGCGGCCGCGAGGTCGGCCGCGGTCGCCACCGGGCGCACCCCCGCGGCGGTGAGGTCGTGGGGGTCGAGCCCGCGGTGGTGGCGGGCGAGCACCTCGCGCTCCTGCTCCTCGGTCGGGTAGCCGACGAGCAGCTTGAACATGAACCGGTCGAGCTGCGCCTCGGGCAGCGGGTAGGTCCCCTCCTGCTCGACGGGGTTCTCGGTCGCGATCACGAGGAACGGCTCCGGCAGCGGCCGTGCCACGCCCTCCGCGGTGACCTGCCGCTCCTCCATCGCCTCGAGCAGGGCGGACTGGGTCTTCGGCGGGGTCCGGTTGATCTCGTCCGCGAGGAAGAGGTTCGTGAAGATCGGGCCCTCGCGGAACCTGAACGTGCGCCCGTCGCCCGACGGGTCGAGCACGAGCTGCCCGGTGACGTCGGAGGGCATGAGGTCGGGGGTGAACTGCACCCGTGCGAAGTCGAGCGCGAGCGAGTGGGCGAGCGCCTTGACCAACAGCGTCTTGGCGACCCCGGGCACCCCCTCGAGCAGCACGTGGCCGCCCACGAGCAGCGCCGCGACCAGGCCGGAGAGGGTGCCCTCCTGGCCCACCACGACCTTGCCGACCTCGTCGCGCAGCGCGTGCACCGCCTCCCTCGGGGAGCGGGCGACGTCGCCGGCGAACGGCGGTGGGGTCGGCTCATCGGACGGGCTGGTCATCGAGCACCTCCTGGCGGATCGAGTCGAGCTGGGCGGCCAGCGCGGCGAGGTCCTCGCGGCGCGGCGGCGACGGGTCGGACAGCAGGGAGCGGACCTCGTCGTCGGGGCGGCCGGCGGCCGACGCGACGCGCTCCACGAGCACCTCGACGGGTGCACCGGGCGGGATGCCGAGCCGGGTCGAGAGCTCCCGTCGCAGGTCGGCGCGCATCGTGGCCGCGGCCCGGGCGGCGCTGCCGCGGCGGCGGTGCAGGTCGCCGACGGCCTCGACGAGCTCGGACGCGGAGATCCGCACCGGCAGCGGCTCGGTGACGGGGCGGCCCAGGCGGCGACCCCGCCACCACAGCCACAGGAGCACCGCGACGGCCCCCTGGAGCAGCGCGAGCTTCACCGGGAGCGGCAGCAGCTCCACGGGGTCGCGCACGCCGGTGACCGAGCTCCCCGGGCTGGCCGTCGTCCCGACCACGACGACCTCGGCCCCGTCGCGCGGCAGCAGCAGGCGCAACGCCATCGCGGCGTTGTCGAGCGGTTGGCCGCCGAGCTCCTTCGCCGGCTGCAGGCGGGCGTTGGACCACAGGACCGGGTCGGCGAGCGTGACGATCCGCCCCTCGCCGACCGCCTCCGCGACGACGAACGCGTGGTCCGGGGTGCCGTAGCAGCTCCGGGCGCCGGGCGGCACGTACTGCTCGAACGCGAACGCCACGTCGATGTCCCCGAGGTCCGCGAGCTCGTCGATCGTGCACGCGCCCGGCGGCACCGGCCGGGCCTCCGTGTCGGCCAGCTCGCGGTCGCCCAGGACGCCGAACTGGAGCGGGTCCGGCGCCGAGTCGGGTGTCCCGAGCAGGACGGTCGCACCCCTGGCCGCGAGACCCCGCAGCACCTCCTGCTCGGCCTCGGAGAGCCGGGACGGCAGTGCCGCCAGGATCGAGTCGGGGATCCCGCCGTCGCCGGTGCGCAGCTCCGACGGCGCCGCCGTCGAGAGGGTGCCGCCGTTGCGCTCCACCAGCTCGCGCAGCGCCCCGTAGCCGAGGGGCGCCGGGGAGTCCGGGTCGTACGGCGGGTCCGGCACCGCGCGGGCGGTGAGCACCACGAGGAGCACCACCGCCACCACGGCGGCGAGGACGACGGCGGCGCGCCCTCCCCTCACGCGGCCACCTCCCCCAGTGGGCGGCTCGTGAGCTCGAGGACCCGGCCCGCCAGCTCGCGGAACCGGGCGCTCTCCTCCCGCCCGGTCGGCGCGCCGGCGTACCAGGGCTGCTCGAACAGGCGGGTGGCCGCGTCGAACGCGTCGTCGGCGGCGGGGCACCGACCGTGCAGCTCGGCGCGCAGCTCGCCGGTGGTCAGCCCGGCCAGGTCGGGGAGGCTGCCGCGGTCGACGAGGGTGCGGACCAGCTCGCGGTAGCGGTACCGGAGCGCGTCCTTCCACTCCCCCGCCGCCTCGTGCCGCTCCGCGAGCCGGCGCCAGTGGTCCGCGGGGTGGCGGTGCTCGACCTCGGTCGCGAGCACGGGCTCCTCGTCGGGTTCGGGCCGGCGCACCCGGCGCCGCACGACGTACACCACCGTCGCGACGACCGCGACGACGGCCACCGCGATGAGGAGCCACGCGATGAGCGAGCCCACCCCGCCGGAGAACGTGCCACCGGGCAGGGCGAGGTCGCCGAACAGGTCCTCGAGCCGTTCGGCGATCCACTCCCCGATGCGGTCGACGATCGACTTCTCGTAGCGGTACTCCCGCCTCGAGAGGACCTCGCGGACCTGGTCGCCGACCTGGTCCGGATCGACGGGGACCTCGGCGGCGCTCACGCAGCTACCGTCGCCGGCGGGGCCGCCACCTCGGTCACCGGCGCGGTGCCGTACCGCTCGCGCACCCTCCGCTGCAGGTCGAGCCCCTCCGTCCTCGAGCGCACCTCGAGGTAGGCGCGTGCCGCGATGCAGGCGGTGAGCGGCTCGGCGATCAGCACCACGAGGGCACCCGCCTGGAAGATCACCCCGAGCAGCGCGTCGTCGCCCAGCAGCGCCCCGGCGAGCAGGACCGGCCCGGTGTAGAAGGACACCCGCAGCACCTGCGACACGACGAACCCGCCGAACGCTACGACCAGCATCGGCCCGTAGGAGCGGCGGGTGAGCTGCATCCCGCGCCGCCACGCCCGCACCGGTCCCAGGCCCTCGGCGCCCGCGACCACCGAGGAGAGGAACACGAGCGCGTCGCCGAACAGGAACCCGAGCGGCACGCACGACAGCGGGGCCTTGACGAGCAGGCCGAGCGGCACGACCAGCACGGCGACCCACCCGCGCCGGAGCGCGAGGCGTGCGAGCTCCCGGAACGACGCGTCCCCGCCGGTGGCGTTGCGCAGCGCGAGGTGCCCGACGCACATGCCCAGCACCGACAGGGCGAGCGACTGCAGCCCCAGCACGACCCAGCTCCACCCGGTCCCCACGCCGAACGCCATCACCGACGGCCCGACCTGCACCCGCTCGACCGCGGTGCCGGTGGCGATCATCGTGACGAGGTCGAGCAGGCGGATCGGGACGTAGAGGCAGGCGGCGAGGCCGACGATCCTGCCGAACCTGGTCCGCAGCAGCACGAACGCGTCGTCGAGGACGCCGCCGGGACCGGACGGCCGCAACGTGTCGAACGGCGACGGCCCGTCCGGACCCTCCGCAGGGGGCCAGGGCGCGTCGCCCCGGGCAACCGCGACGCCGGGCCCCTCGACGGGCGCTTGCAGGTCCACGAGCGGCGAATGTACTGCCCGCCGGTTGGCAGACTGCGCCCATGCCGGATCGCTCGGGCTTCGACGCGGGTACCTACGGGCGCAGCTTCGCGGACGTCTACGACGAGTGGTACCCGGGCGACGAGGCGACCGACGCCGCGGTCGCGGCGCTCTCGGACCTCGCCGGTCCCGGCGGCCGGATCCTCGAGCTCGGCGTCGGCACGGGCCGGCTGGCGCTGCCGCTCGCGGCGGCCGGCCACCCGGTGACCGGCATGGACGCGTCGGAGGAGATGCTGGAGCGGCTCCGCGGGAAGCTGCGTGGCGGGGACGCCACCGTCGAGGTCGTGCACGGCGACGTCGGGGATCCCCACCAGTGGCCGGCGGGCCCGTTCGACGTCGTCGTCGCGGCGTTCAACCTGGTGTTCAACCTGCCGTCGGAGCAGGACCAGGCCCGCTGCTTCGACGCGGCGGCCGGGGTGCTCGCACCGGGTGGCACCCTGGTCGTCGAGGCGTTCGTGCCCGCGCCGCTCCCCGAGCGGGACCGCCGGCTCGAGGTCCGGGAGGTCACCGCGTCGCGGGTCGTGCTGATCGCCACCGACGCGGACCCGTCGACCGGGGTGGTCGTCGGCCAGCACGTCGAGCTGGTCGACGGCGAGCCCGTGCGCCTCCGGCCGTGGCGGCTGCGCGTCGCGCCGCCCGCGGACCTCGACCGGCTCGCGGCCGCGGCCGGGCTCGAGCTCGCCGCGCGGCACGCCGACTGGAAGGGTGCCCCGTTCGACCCGCACGGGGCGACCCACGTGAGCCGCTACCGGCGCCCGGGCGGCTGACGGGCTCAGCCCGGGTCGAGCGGCTGGAGCTTGGCGCACTGGGTCGCCACCGCGACCAGGCGCCCGTCGGGCTCCCACAGCTCGGCGGTGCCCGACGCGTACCCGTCCCCCGCGTGGTGGGCGACGGTGTGCTGCAGCAGCCAGTCCGCTCGCGTGTCGGCGAGCAGGTGGAGGCTGATCTGCAGGGAGATGACGAGGAAGAACCCGACCCCGCCGCCGGTGCCGGCGTGCACCGCCGAGCCGAGGATGTCCCCCGGCAGCGCGAGGGTCGCCGGCTCCCACGTGCCGTCCTCCCGCAGCGGCGGCACCCTGAAGCGGAACCACGACGAGGCCCGCGGCTCGCCGGGAGGCGCGTCCGGGCGGCGCAGGTACGGGTCGGTGAGCCGGAACTCGGTCTGGTGGTGGTACGGGATGCGGGCGAAGGGGCTGTCGTCCGCCTCGGCGCGGGGCACGCTCTCCTCGGGTCCGGGCACCTCGGGGAACCGGGCGCCGACGAAGCGGTAGGGGCTGTCCTCCCGGCCCTCCCCCAGGACGCAGGTGACGACGAGGTCGTTGCCGACCGGGCCCGCCGCGTCGTCCTCGTGCTCGATCGCCCACAGCCGCACCAGCGCCTGCGCGGCGGTGCGGCCCTGGCGGAGCACCTCGACCTGCAGCGCCACGGGACCGCACGGCACCGCCTGGCAGAAGGTCGCGTCCGCCGTGCGCAGCGAGAGCTCGGGCCGGGCGACCTCCGCCACCGCGGCGCGCAGCGCCGTGGCCATCGTCGCCCCACCGAACGCGTAGAAGATCCGCCAGGCCTCCGGGATCACGGCCACGTAGCGGCCGTCGACGCCGGGGACGGGGTGGGGCGTGGTGTCACGGAGGATGTCACCGGGCTCGATGTCCATGCCCGACACGGTTGCCGATCGCTCCCCGTCGTGGCCAACGCCGCCCACCGCTACGTTGTCCCGATGCCTCGCCTGCGGGTCCGCACCGTGCTCGACGCCCCACCCGAGGTCGTGTGGCGGGAGCTCGAGGACGTCACCTCGCACGTCCGCTGGATGCACGACGCGCGCGCGATCGAGATCACCTCGGAGCGCACCTCGGGGGTCGGCACCACCTTCGACTGCGAGACCCGGATCGGGCCCCTGCGCACCGTCGACCGGATGGAGATCACGGCCTGGGACCCGCCACGGCGGATGGGGGTCCGCCACGTCGGGCTCGTGACCGGCTCGGGCACCTTCACGCTGCGCCCGGGCCGTGGCCGCCGTGGCGCGGGGCGCACGCGCTTCGAGTGGTCCGAGCGCCTCCGGTTCCCGTGGTGGCTGGGCGGTCCGCTGGGGGTGCTGGTCGCGCGGCCGGTGCTGCGGCGGATCTGGCGCCGCAACCTCCGGGCGCTGGCGACGCTCGTCACCGACGCGGCGCGCTGAAAATCCTCATCGGGGCACGCCCGCTGCCGATCCCCCTGCGTGCGTCCGACCCCCCGGCGCGCCGTCCTCGTCGGCGTCGCGCTCACCGCAACGCTGCTGACCGCCTGCGTGCCACCGCCCTCCGCGGTGGTCGAGCCACCGCCCGCGCCCAGCCCTCCCCCTCGACAGCTGGTCGTGTACGGCGACTCGCTCGTCGCGGAGTCGCGGGCGGCGGTGCAGGACCGAGTGCGCAGCGCGATGCCCGGTTGGGCGGTGACGGTGCGAGCGTTCCCGGGCACCGCGCAGTGCGACTGGCACGGCGACATGCGCGACGACCTGCGCCGGCTCCGGCCCGACGCGGTGGTGATCGCGTTCAGCGGCAACCGGCTCACCCAGTGCATCCTCGAGGACGGGGACGGCCACGAGCGTGCCTTCCCCGACGCGTACGGGGAGGACGCCGAGTGGGCCGCCACGCTGTGGTCGGGCGCGGGGGTTCCCGTTGCGTTCGTCGGCGCGCCCCCGGCCGTCGGCAGCGCGGCCGAGGAGGTGCCGGCGGTGTACGCGCAGGTCTCGCTCGAGCGGGGCCTCCCCTTCGTGAGCGCGGACCGCCTCTTCATCGACCCCTCGACCGGCGTGGCGGCGATGCACCTCGGCTGCCTCCCCGCCGAGGGGGAGCCCGAGGGCTGCGGTGCCGACGGGATCCGGGTGCGCCACCTCGACGGCCGGCACCTGTGCACGGTGCCGGTGATGCTGCAGGCGTGCCCGGCCTACTCCTCGGGGGTGACCCGGTACGCGGCGACCCTCGTCGCGGCCGCGGCCGAGGCGGCCGGCGTGCCGGTCGACCGCCTGCCCGACGCGTTGCCCGCACCGGCCTGACACCCCGAGGGGCGCCGGCGCTCAGAGGGCGGCGACCACGAGCTCCGGGGCGAGGGCGACCGCCCCGACCCCGAGCAGGGCGCCGAGCGCGACGACGGCCGCGGTGCGGACCCCGGCGAGGTGCTGGGGCCAGCGCAGCGGCTGGAGGATCGCACCGGCCGCGGCCCCGGCGAGCAGCCCCCCGACGTGCCCGCCGATCGAGATGCCGGGGACGGCGAAGGTCAGCACCAGGTTGATGAGCACCAGCCCGCCGATCCCGGATCGCCACGGGTTCTGGTGGGCGCGGAGCTGGAACACGACGAGCGCCCCCATCAGGCCGAACACCGCGCCGGACGCGCCGACGGTCGGCGACAGGGGCGACACGACGAGCACGCCGAACGACCCGCCCAGCAGCGACGTGGCGTACAGCACGAGGAACCGGGCCTTGCCGAGCGCGGGCTCGAGCTCCTGGGACAGCAGCCACAGCAGGAGCATGTTCATGCCGAGGTGCAGCAGCCCCGCGTGGAGGAACGCACCGGTGATGACCCGCCACCACTCCCCCTGCGCGACGTACCAGCCGTGCAGCACCCCCAGCTCGGCCACGCGGCCCGACGCGCCGTACGGGTCGCCGCTGCCGAGCAGCATGAGCACGAACGCGGCGACGTTGATGCCGATGAGCACCTTGCCGGCGACGACGTCCTCGTGGCCCCGGACCACCTGCCGGTACCCGGCGGGCGCCGGCCGCTGCCGACCGGCGTAGGGCTGCCGACCCGCGTAGGGCCGCCGCACGCCGTAGGGGCCGCCCGGCACGCCCCCGCCCGCGCAGTCGGGGCAGTGGAAGCCGACCGAGGCCTGTCGCATGCAGGTCGGGCAGATCGGGCGCTCGCAGCGCTGGCAGTGCACGCCTGCGGCGCGGTCGGGGTGCCGATGGCAGCGGAGGTCGACGTCCACGCGCCGAACGTAACCGACCCCGCGCCGGCCGCCTTCCGGGGCGGTCCCGGCGGCTGAGCAGCGGGTCAGGACGTCGGGTCGTCGGGTGCCAGCACGAGGACCGCGAGCGGCGGCAGGGTGATCAGCAGCGAACCGGGCTGGCCCTGCCACGGGGTGTCGGGATCGGGTTCGAACGACTCGCCGCCCGCCGGGTGCACCGGGTGGCCAGAGCCCCCGTAGGCGACGTCGTCGGTGTCGAGCACCACCCGCCAGTCCACGTCCACGCGGGGCACCCCGACCCGGTGCCCGGGCCGGGGCACCGGGGTGAGGTTCGCGACGACGACCACCGGCCGGCCCCCGCCGGGCACGTCCCTGCGGAACGAGAACACCGAGTGCTGGTAGTCGTTCGGGTCGAGCCAGGCGAAGGTCGAGTCCACCTCGTCGTCGCCTCGCCACAGCGCCGGGTGCTCCACCTGGGTGCGGTTGAGGTCCGCCACGAGGCGCCGCACGCCGTCGTGGCGCGGGTCCTCGAGCAGGTGCCAGTCCAGCTCCCGGTCGTGGGACCACTCGCGCTCCTGGGCGAGCTCCGCTCCCATGAACAGCAGCTGGCGTCCCGGGTGGCACCACTGCCAGGCGAGCAGGCACCGCAGGTTCGCGAAGCGCTGCCAGTCGTCGCCGGGCTGCTTGCCGAGCAGGGAGCCCTTGCCGTGCACCACCTCGTCGTGGCTGAGCGGCAGCACCCATCGCTCGTGCCCCGCGTACACCATCGGGAAGGTCATCTCGCCGTGGTGGTACGAGCGGTGCAGCGGGTCGTGCTGCAGGTAGGTGAGGGTGTCGTGCATCCAGCCGAGGTTCCACTTGTGGGTGAACCCGAGCCCGCCGTCCGCGACGGGGGTCGTGACCCCCGGCCAGGCGGTGGACTCCTCGGCGATCACCAGCGCGCCCGGGTGCTCCTCGGGGACCACCGTGTTGAGCTCGTGGAGGAACCCGATCGCGTCGAGGTCCTCGCGGCCGCCGTGCACGTTGGGCACCCACTCCCCGGGGTCGCGGGAGTAGTCCAGGTAGAGCATCGACGCCACGGCGTCGACCCGCAGCCCGTCCACGCGGAACTCCTCGAGCCAGTAGAGCGCGTTGGCGACGAGGAAGTTCCTGACCTCGGCTCGCCCGTGGTTGAACACGAGGGTGCCCCAGTCGGGGTGGGCGCCCCGGCGCGGGTCCTCGTGCTCGTAGAGGGCGGTGCCGTCGAAGCGGGCCAGCGCGAACTCGTCGCGGGGGAAGTGGGCCGGCACCCAGTCGAGGATCACCCCGAGGCCGTGCTCGTGGCACACCTCCACGAAGCGGCGCAGGTCGTCGGGGCTCCCGAGCCTCGCGTCGGGGGCGTAGTAGCCCGTGACCTGGTAGCCCCACGAGCCGCCGAACGGGTGCGTGGCGACCGGCATGAGCTCCAGGTGGGTGAAGCCGTGCCCGGTCGCCCACTCGGCGAGGGGCTCGGCGAGCTCGGACAGCGAGTGCGGGGTCCCGTCGGGGTGGCGTCGCCAGGACCCCAGGTGCACCTCGTAGATCGAGAGCCGCTCGGAGTTCCGCTGCGCCCGCCGCGCACGCCACCCGTCACCGGGCTCGGCCCACTCGTGACGTGAGCGGTGCAGCACCGACGCGGTCGCCGGTGGCACCTCGGCCGCGGCGCCGACCGGGTCGGCGCGCAGCGTCACCCGGCCGTCGGCGCCGTGGACCTCGTACTTGTAGCGGTGGCCCTCACGGGCGCGGGGCTCGTGGCCCCACCAGATGCCGCTGGTCCCCTGCGGTTCCAGCTCGGTCGCGGCGGACGTGTCGGTCCCCCACGACGACCAGTCGCCCAGGACGCGGACGCGCCGGGCGTTCGGCGCCCACACCGCGAAGGTGGCGCCGTCCCCGTCGTCGCACGGGTGCCCGCCGAGCAGCTCCCAGAGGCGCCGGTGCCGGCCCTCGTTGAAGAGGTGGCGGTCGAGCTCCCCGGGCCGTCGGGCAGCCGCGGTCGAGGCGTCGGCCACTCAGCCCCCCGGTCCCTCCGCCGGCGACCCGTCCTCGCCGGCGAGCAGTCGCTCGACCGCCTGGATCGGCAGGTCGACCATCTCGGGGCGGTGCGCGAGCTCGTAGGCCACCTCGTAGACGGCCTTGTCGAGCTCGAACACGCTGAGCAGCGCGTCGCGGCTGGCGCGCGCCTGTGGCAGCAGGCGGTGCGCGGCGTCGACCTCGGCGTAGCCGGCGAGGAACGAGTTGACGTTGCGCACCGTCCAGGCGTCCGCGAGCACCCGCAGCTCGCGGTCCGGTTCGTCGAGGCCGCGCAGCGCCATCGCCGCGGCGTACTGGAACGACCGGGTCATCCCCGCGACGTCGCGCAGCGGCGACGACGGACGGCGGCGCTCCTCGACCGGCCGGGCGGGCTCGCCCTCGAAGTCGAGCACCATCCAGTGGCGCTGCAGGCGCAGCACCTGCGCCAGGTGGAGGTCGCCGTGGATGCGGATCGCGGACCCGAGGTCGACCGCGCCGCGGAGCCGCTCGTAGATCGAGGTGATGCGGTCGGTGTCGAGCCGCCCGGACGCGACCCGCTTGAGCTGGGCGACCATGTCGCTCGCCCAGGCGTCACCGTCCGCGGGCTCGGCGCCGAAGGCCTCGGCGAGCGCGACGTGCAGGCGAGCCACGTCGGAGCCCAGCAACCTCGCGTCGGCGGCGAAGTCCAGCTTGCAGTCGCGGGGCGGCCGCCGGAGGTTGAACATCTCGCGCAGCGAGGTCGTCGCGAGCTCGAAGCCGTCGCCGCGGCTCCGCTCGAAGCGGCGCACGACCGCGAGGTCCGTGTTGTTGCGCCGCCACACCGCGACGGGCACCGGCACGCCGCCGAAGCCGACCTTGCCGAGCGCCTCGGTCACCTCGACGTCCGGGTTCGGCCCGGGCTGGACCCGCCGGAACACCTTCAGGATGTAGCGCTCGTCGAGCACCAGCGAGGTGTTGGACTGCTCGCCCGGCAGGGGGCGCACCGAGTTGAGGTGCAGGTCGGGTGCGACGTGGTGGGCGAACTCCAGGGCGAGGTGGTCGTCCGCGAGCGCGTCGAACAGGTGGGCGGCGCCCCGCGGCGTGTCGATGCGGCCCAGCAGCGCGGCGTCCGGCAGGTGGCCGGGCCGCTCCGGCGTCGCCCCGAGCGGCACCTGGTACCAGCTCGGTGCCCCCTTGCCCTCGTGTCCGCGCACCTCGACCAGCAGCCACAGCAGCGTGGGCCACCCGTCGACGAGGGTGTCGATCCGCCGGATCTGCAGGGACGGGCGCTCGACGCCGGCGTACCAGCGTTGCCCCGCGAGGAACGTCGGGAGGAGTCGGGCGAGCTCTCGGGAGAAGTCGGCGGCGTCGATGCCTGTGTTTCTACCCCGCCGGCTCGGTGAGCTCGAACCACAGGAACTCGTACGGCGGCAGCGTCACGAAGTACGGCAGCTCGCCGATCGGGGGGAACGCGACGCGGCCCAGGAGCTCGACCGGGACCCGCCCCGCGAGGTGCGACAGGTACAGCTCCGCGGGCTGCGCCGCGCCCGAGAAGTTGTTCACGCAGAGGATGGGGTTGCCCGAGTCCTCCGGGTCCGGCAGGCGCAGGTAGGCGAACACCGACGGGGTCGACACCTCGAGGATCTCGAAGCCGCCGAGCCCGAACAGCGGGTGGCTGCGGCGCACGTGCAGCATGCGGCGGAGCCAGTTGAGGAAGGAGCTGCCGTCGCGGCGCTCGGCCTCGACGTTGACGGCGTGGTAGCCGTACACCGGGTCCATCGACGGCGGCAGGTACAGCTGCGCGAAGTCGGCCATGGAGAAGCCGCCGTTGCGGTCCATCGTCCACTGCATCGGGGTGCGCACCGCGTCGCGGTCGCCCAGGTAGATGTTGTCGCCCATCCCGATCTCGTCGCCGTAGTAGAGGATCGGGGTGCCGGGCAGGCTGAGCAGCAGCGCGTGCAGCAGCTCGGCCTGGCGCCGGTCGTTGTCGAGCAGCGGGAACAGGCGCCGGCTGATGCCGAGGTTGCGCCGCATCCGCGGGTCCTGGGCGTACTCGGCCCACATGTAGTCCCGCTCCTCGTCGGTCACCATCTCGAGGGTCAGCTCGTCGTGGTTCCGAAGGAACAGGCCCCACTGGCAGCCCTCGGGGATGTCGGGCGTGCGCTCGAGGATCTCGACCATCGGCGTCCGCTCCTCCCTGCGGAGGGCCATGAACATGCGCGGCATGATCGGGAAGTGGAAGCACATGTGGCACTCGTCACCCTGCCCGAAGTACTCCACGACGTCCTCGGGCCACTGGTTGGCCTCCGCCAACAGGACCTTCCCGGGGAAGCGCGCGTCCACCTCCTTGCGGATCCGGCGCAGGAACTCGTGCGTCTCGGGCAGGTTCTCGCCGTTGGTGCCGTCACGCTCGAACAGGTACGGCACGGCGTCGAGGCGGAACCCGTCGAGGCCCAGCCCGAGCCAGTAGAACATCACGTCCAGCATCGCCTGCTGGACCTCTTCGTTGTCGTAGTTGAGGTCGGGCTGGTGGTGGAAGAAGCGGTGCCAGTAGTACTGCTGGCGCTGCGGGTCCCAGGTCCAGTTCGACGGCTCGGAGTCGATGAAGATCACCCGGGCGTCGGACCAGCGCTGGTCGTCGTCGCCCCACACGTACCAGTCCGCCTTCGGGTTCGTCGTGTCCTGGCGGGATTCCTGGAACCACGGGTGCTGGTCGGAGGTGTGGTTCACGACCATGTCGGCGATGACCCGGATCCCGCGACGGTGCGCGTGCTCGATCAGCTCCGCCGCGTCCTCCACGGTGCCGAAGTCGGGGTGCACCGTGAAGAAGTCGGAGATGTCGTAGCCGCCGTCGCGCAGCGGTGACTGGTAGAAGGGCAGCAGCCAGAGGCAGTCGATGCCCAGCCACTCGAGGTAGTCGAGCTTCGCGGTCAGGCCGCGCAGGTCGCCGTTGCCGTCACCGGAGGCGTCGTAGAAGCCCCTGACGTGCACCTCGTAGAACACCGAGGAGCGGTACCACTGCGGGTCGACCTGCAGGTTGGAGCCGGTGGAGTGCATCTGCGACACACGTACCAGCGTACCGGTGCAGGTCGGGGGTCCAGCGCGCTCCGGACCGGGCGTCGCGGGGCGTCTCCGTGCACCTCCGCCGGTACCGTGACAGGTCCCCGACGACCGGGTCCACCGCATGACGGCACCAGCCCCGACCTCTCCCTCCCCGACGGCGCCTCGCATCGCCGCCGAGCCGCTCGGCCACATCGAGCCGCTCGACGGCATCCGCGCCGTCGCGGTGGTGGGCGTGCTGCTGTACCACTCGGCCTACGACTGGATGGCGGGCGGCTTCCTCGGCGTGTCGGTCTTCTTCACGCTGTCGGGGTTCCTCATCACCTCGCTGCTGCTGCGCGAGTGGGCGGCGCACGACCGCATCGACCTGCGCGCCTTCTGGGCGCGGCGGTTCCGGCGGCTGCTCCCCGCGTCGCTCGCCACGCTCGCGCTGGTCGTCGCGATGGGCGCGGTCGGGGTGTGGGACACCGAGCAGCTGCGCTCCCTGCGCGGCGACGTCCCGTGGTCGGTGGCCGAGCTCGTCAACTGGCACTTCATCGCGTCCGGCACGAGCTACGGGAACGAGTACGCGGGCTCCTCCCCCGTCGAGCACTACTGGAGCCTGGCGATCGAGGAGCAGTTCTACCTCGCCCTCCCGCTGCTGCTCACGGCGCTCCTCGTGCTGGGTCGCCGCCTCCCGCCCCGCATCCGCCTCGGCCGCGCAGCGGTCGCGCTGGGGGTGCTCGCCGTGGCGTCGTCGGTGGTGAACGGGTGGCTGTCGCAGACCTCGGTGGACCGCGCGTACTTCGGGACCGACAGCCGCGCGGCCGAGCTGCTCGTCGGCGCGCTCCTCGCGTGCGCGACGCTCCGGCGCCTCCGCCTGCCCGCCGGCGCCGCGCGCACGGCGGTCCGGGCCGCCGCGGTCGTGGGCCTCGCGGCGCTGGGGGTCCTGTTCGTGGTCGGCGACCTGACGAGCCGGTGGCTCTACCCCTGGGGGCTGCTCGTCACCGCCGCCTGCACCGCGGCGGTCGTGCTCGGCAGCGCCCAGGGGGGACCCGCCGCCGCGCTGCTCGGCACCCGCCCCCTCGTCGCGCTCGGGCGGATCAGCTACGGGGTGTACCTGATCCACTGGCCCGTCTACCTGTGGCTCACCCCGACCCGCACGGGCCTGGACGGCGTCGCGCTCCTGGGCCTGCGGGGCGCGGTCACCCTCGCCGCGGCGGCGCTCAGCTACCGCCTGCTCGAGCAGCCGATCCGCACCGGGCGGTTGCTGGGCACCCGCGCCGCAGCGCTCGCACTGCCGCTCGCGGTCGTCGCCATCGTCTCCGGCAACCTCGCCGCGACCTCGGGGCTGGAGCCGCCCCCCGACTTCCTGCAGGCCCGCGCGCCCGACGACGACGTGGTGGTCCGCGAGGCGAGCACGACCACGACGACGACCACCACGGCCGCCGCACCGCCGAGCACCGCGCCGCCCTCCACGGCCGCGCCGTCACCGACCACCGCGGCGCCGCCCCCGACCGCGCCGCCGACGACGGCGCCGCCCACGACCGTCCCGCCGCCGCGGCACCCGACCCGCGTGCTGCTGCTGGGCGACAGCGTCGCCGCGAGCCTCGAGCCCTACCTCGGCGACGCGCTGACCGCCCGGGGCATCACGTTCGCCGCGGCGACCTCACCCGGCTGCGGCGTGGTGACGGGCGATCCCGCCGACCCGCAGGGCCGTCCGATCGAGTTCACCCGCGCCTGCCACGGTGCGATCCCGAGGATCCAGTCCGACGCGGTGCGCAAGGCCCGGCCCGACCTCGTGGTCCTGCTCTCCAGCTGGGAGGCGGGTGACCGCATCGTCGACGGCCGCTGGTACCGCTTCGGCACCGCCGAGGCGGACCGCGTGCTCGACCGGCTCTACGGCGAGACCTTCGGCCGCGTCGCCGGCGGCGGGACCCGCGTCGCGCTCGTGCTGCTGCCGCCGAACGTGGACGGCGAGTCCCGCACCGCGGACCCGGAGACCAACGTCCGCCTCGCCCGGCTCGCGAGCTACCTCACCGGCCTGGCGGGGCGCAGCCCCGTCCGCCCGAAGCTGTTGGACCTGCGGCCGATCGTGTGCCCCACCTCGCCGTGCCCGACCGTCGTGGACGGCATCCGGTTGCGGCCCGGGGACGGCGCCCACTACGACGCCGCGCCCGGCGGCCGCTACGTCGCCGAGCGGCTCGCCGACCGCATCGCGGCGCTGGACCTCGCCCGCTGACCACCACGCACCGGCCTACGGGCCGTGGTGGCGCACGAGGGACAGCACGTGGGCGACCCGCTCGTCGGGCCCGAGCTTCACGTACGCGGTCGGCCCCTCCCAGGTCCACTCCTCACCGGTGAGCTCGTCGCGCGCGAGGTAGGGACCCTCGGGAGGCAGCCCGAGCGACCCGGGGTCGACGTGGAGCGTGGACTCGACCAGCTCGTCGGGCGCCAGGTTCACCACGACCATGACGACGTCGTCGTCGCGGCGGTGGCTGTAGGCGATGAGCCGGTCGTCCTCGACGTGGTGGAAGCGCAGCGACCACATCCGCCACATGGCGGGGTGGGCGCGGCGGATCTCGTTCAGCCGTGCGATGAGCGCCCACAGCGAGCCGGGCTGCTCGGTCGGGGACCAGTCCCGCACCTTCAGCTCGTACTTCTCCGAGTGCAGGTACTCCTCGTTGTCCGGGGAGGCGGGCTGGTTCTCGCACAGCTCGTAGCCCGAGTAGATGCCCCAGCTGGGCGCCATCGTCGCGGCGAGCACGGCCCGGATCGCGAACTGGCCGGGGCTGCCGTTGCGCAGCGGCCCGGAGAGGATGTCGGGGGTGTTGGGCCACAGGTTGGGGCGGAACCACCCCGCGGCCTCACCGTGGGCGAGCTCCTCGCCGTACTCGACCAGCTCCCACTTCGAGGTGCGCCAGGTGAAGTACGTGTAGGACTGGCTGAAGCCGATCTCCGCGAGCGCGTGCATCATCGCCGGGTCGGTGAACGCCTCGGCGAGGAACACGACGTCGGGGTGGCGCCGCTGGATGTCGCGGATCACCCACTCCCAGTACGCGAGCGGCTTGGTGTGCGGGTTGTCGACGCGGAACACCCGGATGCCCTGCTCGATCCAGAACTCGAGGATCCCGCGGCACGCCTTCCACAGCGCGACGCGATCGGAGTCCTTCGGTGGCCAGAAGTTGATCGGGTGGATGTCCTGGTACTTCTTCGGCGGGTTCTCCGCGTACCGGATGCTCCCGTCGGAGCGCACCTGGAACCACTCGGGGTGGTCGCGCACCCAGGGGTGGTCGGGGCTGCACTGCAGGGCGTGGTCGAGCGCGACCTCGACGCCGAGCTCGTTGGCGCGCCGGATGAAGCGCCGCACGTCCTCGAGCGTGCCGAGCGACGGGTCGACGTCGGTGTGCCCGCCGTCGGGTCCGCCGATCGCCCACGGGCTGCCGACGTCGTCGGGGCCCGCGACGAGCGTGTTGCCCGGCCCCTTGCGGTTGGTCACGCCGATCGGGTGGATCGGGGGCAGGTACAGCACGTCGAAGCCGGCCTCGGCGATGCGCTCGAGGCGGTCCCAGATCCGGGCGCCCTCGACGAAGCCGCCCTCGGAGCGTGGGAACAGCTCGTACCAGGCGCCGCGCACCGCGAGCTCCCGGTCGACGCGCAAGGGGTGCGGCCCCGACGTGGTCCGGTCCTCCGGATCGGGCAGGCCGACCACGACCTCCGCGACGGCGTCGTCGAGCCCGGCCGCCACCCGGACCCCCTCGCCGCAGGAGGTCGCCCGCAGCTGCTCGATCGCGTCGCGCACGCGGCTCCGCCGGCCCTTGCGGACCTCCGGCAGGATCCGCTCGAGCAGGTCCGCCCCGTCGAGCAGCTCCGTCGCGACGTCCTCGCCCGCCGCCACCCGGAGGCGCAGGTCGCGCCGCCACGTGGCGAACCGGTCCTCCCACGCGTCGACCTCGAACTCGTACATGCCGGGGGCCTCGGGCTCGAAGCGCCCACGGGCGTGCCCGTGGTCGTCGACGACCATCGGCACCGCCGCCCACTTCGAGCGGGTGCCGTCGAGGCGGCGCCAGCGCAGCTGGGCGGCGAGGATGCCGTGGCCGTCGCGCACGAGGTGCGCCCGCACCTCCACGGGGTCGCCGACGGCGGCCTTGGGCGCCCGCCCGTTGGGGGTGCGGGGCCGCACGTCGGTGATGAAGGTCCGGTAGGGGTCCGCAGGGGGCGCGGTCATCGTCGTCTCACCGCCAGTCGGAACTTGCCTGATGCGATCGGGAGGTCGGTGGTGTCGATCCAGGTGCCCGAGAGCGACACGACCCGGATGCCGATCACCGAGGGCGACCCCAGCACCATGAAGGTGCGGTCGATCCCGTGCTCCGGGTCGACGAGGGTGAGCCGGCCGGTCGCGAACCTGATCCCCTCCTCGACCTGCAGCTCGAGGCGGATCGACCGCTCGCCGTCGACCAGCTCCAGCTCGGCGCGTCCGGCGCCCTCGGCGATCTCCCGGACGTCGCCCTCCGCCTCCAGGTCGATCGGGAACGACCCGAGGTACTCGATCGGCCCGTCCATGGCCACGTCCAGGCGCAGGTCCTGCAGCAGCGGCTGGCGGACCGGCGCGACGGTCGAGGCCTCCGGGCCTTCGACCAGGGTGCGCCGGTCGGGGTCGAGGAAGCTCACACGTCCACCGCAGCGGACCGGGCCCTCGGTGGACCTGCAGTCGGCGAAGGTGATGAACCGCCCCTCGGGCGTCCAGCCGAGCTCACCGAACTCGAAGCTGCGCTCCCCCGGTCCCGACTCGGGGGTGACGTCGACCGGGGCGCCGCCCCGCGCGGAGATGAGGTGCAGCTGCGAGCAGTCCTCGCCGGTGCCGTACGCGATGCGGGTGCTGTCCGGCGAGATCGACGGGTTGCAGATCCGGTCCGCGGACACGAGCGTCGCGCGCGACAGCTCGTCGGTCTCGATGCGGATGAGCTCCTGCCCGCCCTTGTCGGGCCCGACGGCGACCACGAAGTTGCCGTCGGGGGCGAACGCCGGATCGTCCGCGGAGAGGAGCGTCGGGATCTCCTCGGAGGTGCCCGACGTGCCCAGCGCGAGCGTGTAGGGGCGGCCGGTGTCGGGGGCGACGGACTCGAGGATCAGCAGGTCGTCGGACATCGAGCTGACGACCCCCACCATGGAGCGGGTCGTCGGGTCGCCGATGTGGGTGAGCGGCGCGCCGGTGCGGTCGACGACCTTGACGACGTCGCCGACGACGCCCTCGGGCAGCGGCACCCGGAACACGCCCTCCTGGGTGAGCGGCGGCGGGTCCTCGGGGCGGGGGCGTGCCATGTCCTCGGTGCCCTCCGCGAGGTACGCGATCTGGGATCCCGTCGGGTCCCACGCGAGCATCGGCCCCCGGCCGAGCGCCTCCAGGGCGACGTCGGTCGCGAGCACGACCGGCTGGCCGCCGCCGGTGGGCAGCACGACGAGCGCCCCGTCGCGGCGCACGTACGCGACCAGGTCCGAGGTGGGGGCGACCGCGACCGCCCCGAGCTGGGCGGTGCCGACCGCGGCGTCCGCGGCGAGCTCGACCGGCTCCTCCGCACCGGTGCCCAGCAGCACGCGGCCGTCGGTGGTCACGTAGGCCACGTACCCCGTGGGGACCGCGGGCTCGGGCTCCTCGGCGGGCGCGGCGGATTCGCCGGGCTCGGGCGCAGCGGACGGCTCGTCGAGCAGCACCTCGCCGGGGGCGCCGTCGGGCGTGCGGTCCGACAGCGTCGTCACGACGACCGCGGACGCCGAGAGGACCGCCATGACGGCGAAGACGATCGCCGCGATCGCCCAGCCCGAGACGGGCTCCCCGGCGCTCCGGGCGCGCGGCCGCGTGCTCTCCAGGGACGCCATGACCTGCTCACGATACCGGCCGCCCCGGCCGAGCGATCCCCGCCACCCGGTCTGGCCGGGGGTGCGCACGGGTACCCTCCACCTGATGAAGGCACAGCGCAGCTTCACCGTCCGCCCCAACGTGCCGGCTCCGCTGGCCGACCTGGAACGGCTCGCCAACAACCTCCGCTGGTCGTGGGACCGGCCGACCCGGGAGCTGTTCGCCGCGATCGACCCGCGCATCTGGGACGAGGGCGACCACGACCCGAACAAGGTCCTCGCGGAGGTGCCACCGGAGCGACTGGCCGAGCTCGCCGAGGACCCGACCTTCCGCGAGCGCGTCGCCGCGGCGGCGGCGTCGCTCGACGAGTACCTCGGACAGCCGCGCTGGTTCCAGAGGCTCGCCGACGCCGACGGTGCCGCGAGCGCGATGGAGGGCGTCGTCGCCTACTTCTCCCCGGAGTTCGGCATCTCCGAGGCCGTGCCCCAGTACTCGGGTGGCCTCGGCGTGCTCGCCGGCGACCACCTCAAGTCGGCGTCCGACCTCGGCGTGCCGCTCGTCGCCATCGGGCTGTTCTACCGGCACGGCTACTTCCGCCAGTCGCTCACCGTCGACGGGTGGCAGCAGGAGCGGTTCCCCGACCTCGACCCGTACGCCATGGCGCTCGAGCTGTGCGACGGGGTGCGGGTCAGCCTGCAGCTCGGCGACGAGACGCTGGTCGCGCAGGTGTGGCGGGCGACGGTGGGGCGCACGCCCCTGTACCTGCTCGACGCCGACATCCCCGAGAACCCGCAGCACCTGCAGCTCGTGACGGACCGGTTGTACGGCGGCGACGTCGAGCACCGGCTCCGCCAGGAGATCCTCCTCGGCATCGGCGGGGTGCGCGCCCTGGAGGCGCTCGAGATCCCGGTGCAGGTGTTCCACACCAACGAGGGCCACGCCGGGTTCCTCGGCCTGGAGCGGATCCGTCGCCACATGCAGCGGGACGGCCTCAGCTTCGCGGAGGCGCTCGAGGCCGTGCGCGCCGGCGCGGTGTTCACCACCCACACCCCCGTCCCGGCCGGCATCGACCGGTTCCCCCGCGAGCTCATGGAGCGCTACTTCTCGTCGTGGGCGGCGGACTGCGGCATCACCATCGACGACCTCATGGCGCTGGGCCACCGGCCGGGCGAACCGGCCGAGGAGCCGTTCAACATGGCGGTGATGGGCATGCGCCTGGCGGAGCGGCGCAACGGCGTGTCCGCGCTGCACGGCGAGGTGAGCCGCGACATGTTCGCCGACCTCTGGCCGGGCGTCCCCCGCTCCGAGACACCGATCGGTTCGATCACCAACGGCGTGCACGGGTCGACCTGGATCTCACCCGAGATGGACGCGCTGCTGTCGACCACGGTCGGCGAGGACTGGCAGTGGGCGGGTCACGACGCCTGGGACGCGGTGCTCGACCTCGACGGCGAGCGCTACTGGGAGGCGCACCGGGCGGCGAAGGTCCGGATGGTCGAGCACGTCCGGGAGCGGTTGCGCCACCACGGCCTCGCGCAGGGCCGCTCCGAGTCGGAGCTCGAGTGGGTCGACGGGGCGCTGGACCCCGACGCGCTCACGATCTGCTTCGCTCGCCGGATGGCGACCTACAAGCGGGCCGCGCTGCTGCTCAGCCAGCCCGACCGGCTGCGCGCGCTGCTCGGCGACGACGAACGGCCCGTGCAGTTCGTCTTCGCCGGCAAGGCCCACCCCGCGGACGACCAGGGCAAGGAGCTGATCCGCCAGGTCGTCGCCTTCTCCCACGATCCGGCGGTGCGCGAGCGGTTCGTGTTCGTCGAGGACTACGACATGGCGCTCGCACGCTCGCTGGTGCAGGGCGCGGACGTCTGGCTCAACACGCCGGTGCGCCCGATGGAGGCGTCCGGCACGAGCGGCATGAAGGCGGTGCTCAACGGCGGCCTGCACTGCTCGGTGCTCGACGGCTGGTGGGCGGAGTGCTTCGTGTCGGGGGCGAACGGGTCGGGCCGCGCGAACGGGTGGGCGATCTCGTCCGCGGAGTCGATCCTCGACGAGCACCGCCGCACCGAGATCGAGGCCAACAGCCTCTTCGAGCTGCTCGAGACCCAGGTCGTACCGCTGTACCACGACCGCGGCTCGGACCCGGGCTCGCTCCCCCAGGGCTGGCTCGCCAGGGTGCGTGAGAGCCTCCGGACGCTCGGCCCGTTCGTGGGTGCGCACCGGATGGTCCGCGACTACGTCCACGAGCTGTACCTGCCGGCGGCGGCGAGGGCCCTCGACCTGGGCCGCGACGGCTACGCCGGGGCGCGCTCGCTCGCCGCGTACCGGGAGCGGGTCGCGGGCCAGTGGCACCGCGTGCACGTCGACGAGGTCCTCGCCGACGAGGCGGTGGCCGACCTGGGCACCCAGCGGACCGTCGAGGCGAAGGTGTCGCTCGGGGACCTCGCCGTCGAGGACGTGCAGGTGCAGCTCGTGGTCGGCCACGTCGGCCAGTCCGGCGAGCTCGAGGACACGACCCTCGTGCCCATGGAGGACGCCGGTCCGCTCGAGGACGGCCACCGGCGGTTCGTCGCGCAGGCGCCGCTCGACCGCGCGGGCCGCATGGGCGTCACGGTCCGGGTCGTCCCCCACCACCCGCTCGTCGACGACCCGGTCGAGTTCGGCCTGGTCGCCTGGGCGGGGGCGTCGTAGTCAGTCGAGCCCGGTCAGTCGAACTTGGCCTTGCCGGGCCCCTCGGCGAGGAACGAGCGCACGCCGACCGCGGCGTCGGGCGTGGTGAACGACTGGACGAAGCGCTCCTGCTCGAGCAGGAGCCCCTGCTCCAGCGACACCTCCAGCCCCTCGTCGATCGCCGACTTCGCGAGCGCGAGCGCGTGGCGCGGCCCCTTCGCGAGCGCCGCGGCCTGCGCGATCGCCGCCTCGACCACCTTGTCGTCCTCGACCACGCGGTCCACCAGCCCGATCTCGAGGGCCTCGGCGGAGTCGACCATGCGGCCGGTGAAGACGAGGTCCTTCGCCCGTGCCGGGCCGACGAGCCGCGCGAGCCGCTGCGTCCCGCCCCCGCCGGGGATGATCCCCAGCAGGATCTCGGGCTGGCCGAAGCGGCTCCCCTGCCCCGCGATCCGGAAGTCGCAGGCGAGCGCCAGCTCGCAGCCGCCGCCGAGCGCGACGCCCGCGACCGCGGCCACCGTCGGGCACGGCAGGGCCGCGACGGCGTTGAGCGCGCGGAGGAACGCGCCGCCGATCTCACCGACGCGGTCGGGCGGCGCGAGCGCGAACGGCTCGGCACCGCCGCGCTCGGCGAACTCGGTGATGTCCGCGCCGGCGGCGAACACCTTGGGGCCGCCCGTGACGACCACCGCCCGGGGTGCGTGGCGCGTGAGGTCCTGCGCGATGTCATGGAGCTGGTCCAAGAGCGCGACGCACAGGGCGTTGACCTTTCCGTGCGACAGCGTGACGACCGCGACGCCGTCGTCGCGGTGCTCCACCGTCACGAGGGTGTCCGAGGTCGCTGCTTCAGGAGTGTCCGACATGGGTGCCGACCCTACCGGTCGGCGCGACGCCTGCGGACCCCTCGCCGGCGGCCGTGGGCACCCGCGGCGGCCGCCACCCGTGCGGCGTCGGGGCGGCGCGACGGGCGGGGGTCGAGGCACTGCAGCAGCCACCCGGGGAGGCCGTCGGGCGCCGACCGACCCGGCGGACGCCCGTGCGCCGCGGCCACGACGGTCGCCGCGAGCGAGTACACGTCCGACGCGGGCGAGGGCGGCGCGCCACGGAGCCGTTCGGGCGCCGCGTAGGCGGGGGTGCATCCACCGCGGCCGGGCTCGCCGTCGAGGGACGCGAGCCCGAAGTCCGCGAGCAGCGCCCGGCCGTCCGGGCCGAACAGGACGTTGGCCGGGGTGAGGTCGCCGTGGGCGACGCCGAGCCGGTGCACCTCCGCGAGCGTCCCGGCGAGCTGCGCGCACAGCACCCGAGCCGCGTCGTCGCCGAGCGGTGCGCCGCGCAGGCGCTCGGCGAGCGACCCCTCCGCGAGGTCGGTGGCGAGCCAGGCGACCCCGCGGGCGGTGAGCCCGCACTCGTGCAGCGCGAGCACGCCCTCCACCCCGCGCAGGCGGGCGTGCGCCCGGGCCTCGTGCTCGAGCACCTCGGCGGCCCCGTCCCCGTCGAGCAGCTTCACCGCCACGTCGCGGCCGCGGCGTGTGTCACGGGCGCGCCACACGGTCCCACCGGTGCCACCACCGAGCGGGTCGAGGAGCCGGAGGTGGGTGGGCAGTCCCATCTCCACGCCGGTCGTGCCGTCAGCGGGCCGCGGCGGCACGGCGACCGCCGACCGCTCGGCGCACCTCGGACACCACGAGCGCGAGGACGAACAGCCCCACGGCGCAGGTCGCCATGGCGGCACCCGCGGCGAGGTGCGCGTGCCACGACAGGAGGAGCCCTGCGACGACGGCCACCTCGGCCAGCACCACCGAGGTCACCAGCACCCACGGGACGCGGTGGACCAGCTGGACCGACGCGGCGGCGGGCGCGGTGATGAGCGCGAACACGAGGAGGCTGCCGACGGTGGTGAAGCTCGCGACGACCGCCGCGGTCACCAGCACCATCAGCGCGGCGTGGGTGAGGCCGGGCCGCATGCCGAGCAGCTGCGCGGTGCGGGCGTTGAACGTGAGCGCCAGGAACGCCCGGTAGCCGAGGACCACGGCGACGACGGTCACGACGGCGACCACGGCGGCGAGGACGATGTCGCCGCCGTCGACGCTGGTGATCCCGCCGAACAGGAAGGAGGTGAGGTCGCCGGCGAACGAGCTGGAACTGCTCACGATGAGCACGCCGAGGGAGAGCATGCCGACGAACAGCAGCCCGATCGCGGTGTCCTCCGCGAGCCGTGCCCGGCGGCTGACCACGGTGATGCCCCCGATCATGACCGCGGCGCTCAGCGCGGCGCCCAGGGCGAGGTCGAATCCGAGCACCGACGCGATCGCGATGCCGGGCACCACCCCGTGCGCGAGCGCGTCGCCGAGGAACGCCATGCTGCGCAGCACGACCCAGGTGCCGACGAGACCGCACGCGACGGCGGCGAGCGTGCCGACCGCGAGGGCGCGCTGCATGGTGAGCGACTCGGCGAACGGCGTGACGACCCAGCCCACCGGGGTCGCTGCCGTGATGCCGCTCACGGGGCACCCCCGGCCAGCGCCTCGACGATGAGCTCGGCGTCCCGACGGACGAGCTCGACGTAGCTCGACGGCTCGCCGCTCGCGGCGAGGGACTCGACGCGCAGCTCCACGACGGTCGCGCCCACCCGGTCGGCGAGGGCCTCGGCCTCCGAGGCGATCGTGTCGGCCTCCACCAGGACGGTTCGCACGTCGCGCTCGCGCATCGCGGCCTCGAGCTCCTCCATCGCCCGGGGACCGGTCGCCGCGAGGGAGCTCGTCGAGGGGACGACGGCACCGACGACGTCCAGTCCGAAGCGGGTGGCGAAGTAGCGGAGGTTCTCGTGCTGCGTCACCACGACCCGCCGGGCGGGCGGCACCGCCGCGAAGGCCGACTCGACCTCCTCGGCGAGCCGGGAGAGCTCGGCGGAGTACTCCCCGGCGCACCGGTCTAGCTCGTCGGGCCCCAGGTCCAGGCCGGCGTCCCCGAGCGCGTCGGCGATCGCGGGGACCGCGGCGGCGACCCGGTCGGGGTCCATCCACAGGTGGGGGTCCCCGTCGATCACCTCGGTGTGGTCGGCCACCTCGAGGATCGTCACGCCGTCCGCCGCGGCGGTCCGCAGCGCGTCGGTGAGGCCGTCCTCGAGGTCGAGCCCGTTCGCGACGACCACTCGGGCCGCGCGGAGGCGGTCGGCGTCGCGGATCGAGGGCTCGTAGGAGTGCGCGTCGGTGCCCGGAGGCACCAGCGCCGGCACCTCCTCGCCGCAGGCCACCCGGGAGACCACGTCCGCCCACACGGTCGTCGTCGCGAGGACCGCCGGCGAGGCATCGCCCTCCGAGGTGGAACAGGCACAGGACAGCACCACGCACGCGAGCGCACCGAACGCCAGGGCTGCGCGGTTGCGGCGTCTCGTGGGGGTGGAGCGCGGGCTCACGGGGCCGACGCTACATGGGAACCGTTCTCAACATCAACGCCGAACGTGACTCCTCAAGTCCTGGCTCGACTCCGCCGACGTTGGTGAAGTGAGGGTTGCGACAACCCCTGAGGGGACGCTCGTCCGTGGACGGTCCCAGGCCACCACCCGCCGCCGCGGGCAACGGGGCGCGGTGCTGGTGGAGGCCGCCTTCGTGCTGCCGGTCATGGTGCTGCTCCTGCTCGGCATCATCGAGTTCGGCCTGCTGTTCACCTCGTACTCGACCACGAACGGCTCGACCCGCAGCGCGGCGCGCATCGGTGCGACGCACTACTCCCAGGCGGGGCTGTCGGTGCCGGCGCAGAACAACGCCCTGATCCAGATGTCGCTCGCCGCCGCGGCGGACCTCAAGGCGCTCAACAACGCGGAGCCGGTCGGCATGGTCGTCTACGAGGTGAACCCCGCCTCCTCCGACGGGGCGCCCCACGGCGGGTTCCCCGGCGACGCCATGGCCGGCGGGTGCACCTCCAGCTGCGTCAGGTTCACCTGGAGCGCCGCGGACGGGACCTTCACGCGCACGGGCGGCTCGTGGACCGACCCCGACGCCTGCGGCGTCAACGTCGACTCGATCGGCGTGTTCGTGCAGACACGCCACGACTACCTCTCCGGCCTGCTCGGCTCGCATCGCTACGTCGGTGCCCACACGGTGATGCGGCTCGAGCCGCTGCCGACCGACCAGTGCGCCGGCGAGACCCCGGGGTGATCTGGTGCACGAGCGTGGCAAGCCCCGACGCGAGCGCCCACGTCGCAAGACCTGGGCGGAGCGCAACCGCCGGGAGCGCGGCGTGGTGCTCGTGTGGTTCACCCTCCTGCTGGTCGCGATCCTCGCCTTCGTCGGCTTCGCGATCGACCTGTCGAACTGGTGGTACCAGGCCCAGAAGCTCCAGCGCGCCGCGGACGCCGGGGCGCACGCCGGGGTCGTCTACCTGCCCGGCGACCTGACCTCCGCGTCCAGCACCGCGCGCGCCGAGGTCGCCAAGAACGGGTACCGCTCCTCGGGCGCGAACACGAACGCCACCGTGGCGGTCCAGCAGGAGCCGAACCCGAACCGGCTGCGCGTCGGCGTCACCACCGAGGTGGAGACCTTCTTCGTCGGCATCTTCGGCATCGACCGGGTCACCCTCCACCGCGAGGCGGTGGCCGAGTACATCTCGCCCGTGCCGATGGGCTCGCCCGAGAACCGGCTCGGGAACGACCCCGAGATCGGTTACAACCCGCAGCTGTGGTCGATGGTCGGCGGCCCGCGGTCGTGGAAGCACTGGGGTGACCGCTACCAGGCGAAGGTGTGCCAGCAGAGCAACGGCTACTTCGAGTCCAACTGTGGGAACAACTCCCTGCCCGGGATCGCCAACGACGACTACGCGACCGAGGGCTACCTATACGCGATCGACGTGACCGACCCGGTGCCGGGGCAACCGCTGAAGATCCAGATCTTCGACCCCGCCTTCGTCGACATCGGTTCGACCTGCCCGTCGAACATGCTCCCGAGCTCGACCCAGCTGAACGCGCTGCGCAGCAAGCCGGGCAACCCGTACCCCGACGCGACGACGCGGTACGCGCCGGGCACCGGCAACTACTGCACGGGCGACATCGACCACGAGGGCGCGAACGTGCACACCTCGTACATCGTGCGTCGCCCCGACAACACCGAGTGGACCGACCTCGACAACCCGGTCATCGACACCGCGACCTGCTCGCCGCAGAGCTTCAAGCCCTACGACCCGACCAACGGCACCACCATCTACAACTGGCTCAACAGCGGGGCCGAGTCGGTGATGGACGGCAAGCCCCCGTGGACCTTCGCCGAGGTGTTCCGCAAGTGGGTCACCATCTGCGAGATCCCCGCCGGCTCGGTCCAGACCGGCAAGTACATCCTCCAGATCCGCACGAACGCGAGGCCGGACGACCCGACGACCTACGACCCGACCGTGAACACGGGCGGGCACAACCGCTTCTCGATCCGGGCGGGCTTCGGCGACGCGGGGCTCACCTCGGTGAGCGGCGACAACCTGACCCTCGCGGCACGGGGCCGGCTCCCGCTGTTCACCAACGCGACGGGCGCGAACGCCACCTTCTACCTGGCGCGGGTGAACGCGTTCGACGCCGGCCGGACCCTGCGCGTGTCCCTGTTCGACATGGGTGACGTGAGTGGTGGGGCCGGCTCCCTCCAGATCCTCCCGCCACCCGAGTACGGCTCGACCTTCTCCGGGTGCGAGTTCTCCCGGGACGGTGGCGGGAGCCTGAGCACGCAGTCCTCGATCTGCAAGCTCAACAACGTGTCGGCGGCGAACGGGTACCAGGGGAAGCTCGTGACGATCGACGTGCCGATCCCGGCCGACTACGACTGCGACGAGGACTCCCCCACCGGCTGCTGGGTCACCGTGGTGGCGGACTTCCCCGGCGGCGTGAACGACGTGACGACCTGGTCGGCCGCGATCCTCGGCAACCCGGTCCGGTTGGTGGAGTAGGCGATGCGACACGAGCGACCCGAGCGGGGAGCGACGATCGTGGAGTACGCGCTGCTGGTGGCGCTGTTCGCCCTCGGCACGCTGGCCGCGGTGGAGTTCCTCCAGGACACGGCGGAGAAGAAGACCCAGCAGTCGGCCGACGCGATCAGCACCCGCACCATCCCCGAGGCACCCGTCGATGGCGGCGGTGGCGGTGGTGGCGGTGGCGGAGGCGGCGGTGACGCCACGACCACGTCGACGACCACCTCCACGACGAGCACGACCTCGACGACCCTCCCGCCCACCCCGACGACCGAGGCGCCGAGCCCGCAGACCGTGAACGCCTCGTGGACCAGCACGTCACGGTCCACCTCGGGCACCAACTGGCGGGCGAGCGCGGAGCTCCGCGTCCGGAACGACCTGGGCGACCCGGTGAGGGGTGCGGTGGTGACCGTGCGGGTCCAGACCCGGCGGGGCACCGGCAGCTGGACCAACCGGGACACCCTGCAGGCGACGACGGGGTCCGCGGGCTCGCTCACGTTCCTGTCGGGCTGGTACCCGCGCTCGGGGAGCAGCCGTGCGGATCAGGTCCGCTTCACGGTCCTGTCGGTCAGCGCCCCGGGCCTCGACTACGTGTCCGGTTCGATCGCCGTCACGGTCGACCGACCCTGACCCCGCCGTTCTCAGCCGTTCCCAACCAGGGCTACGGTGGGCCCCGATGGGCACCGCTGGCGACGACCTCCACACCACCGCCTCCCAGCGGCTCCGCGGCGCCGGCCTGCGGTACACGAGGGCGCGCCGCGCGCTGGTCGACGTGCTCGCGGCGGCCGACCGGCCGCTCACGATCCCCGAGATCCTCCGGGAGGACGCGTCGCTCGCCCAGTCCAGCGCCTACCGCAACCTCAACGAACTCATCGCCGCCGGCGTCGCGCACCGGATCGTCGCGGGTGACGAGTACAGCCACTTCGAGCTCGCGGAGGACCTCACCGAGCACCACCACCACCTGGTCTGCACGCGCTGCGGCCGGGTCGAGGACGTGACGCTCGACGACCAGATCGAGGCGTCGCTCACCCGGTCGCTGGACCGGGTCGCAGAGGGCGAGGGGTTCGAGGTCGAGCACCACCGGCTCGACGTGCTCGGGCGCTGCGCCACCTGCGCCTGACGCCCGCCGGGCTCACAACGAGACGGCGGTCCCGGACTCGACCTGGTCCTCACCGGGCTGCACCACCGAGGTGACGCCCGGCACGCGGTCCTTCATGATCCGCTCGATCCCGGCCTTCATCGTCACCGTCGAGGCGGGGCAGCTCACGCAGGCGCCGGTGAGCTCCACGGTCACCACCCCCGTGTCCACGTCGACGTCGACCAGCGAGATGTCGCCACCGTCGGCCTGGATCGCAGGCCGCATGATCTCGATGACCTCTTCGACCTTCGCCAAGTCGATCGACACTCGTGACCTCCGGGGGTGCAGGTGGCGCGCCGGGACGATGATGGTGCGCGCCCGCTGGAGGGACAACCCCCGGAGCTACCGTGGTGTTCCTCATGGGGTGTTCCTGATGGCCCGGTTCCCCGCTGCCGCGGCCCTCGGCTGGCTGCCCGGCGCACTGGTGGCGCACCAGGGCGGGTGGGACGAGATCCTGATGGTCGGCGGCCCGATCGCGGTGTTCGCGGTGCTCCTGTACTCCGCGAACAAGCGGGCGGGGCGCCTCGGGGAGCGCCGCCAGGACCCCGACGGCACCCCGGACGAGCGCGACCGACCCGCCGGCCCGCGCTGAACGGGGCGCGCTCTGCCGGACCGCGCTCTGCCGGACCGCGCTCAGTCCACCCGCTGCACGTCCGCGCCGATGGCGCGCATGCGGGCGTCGAAGTCCTCGTAGCCCCGGTCGATGTGGTGGGCGTCGGAGATGACCGTCTCGCCGTCCGCGCCGAGCGCCGCGACGACGAGCGCCGCGCCGGCGCGGATGTCGACCGCGCGCACGGGCGCGCCCGACAGCCGTTCGACCCCGTCGATGACCAGGTGGTGGTCCTCCACCCGGATCCTGGCCCCCATGCGGGCCAGCTCCCCGATGTAGCGGAACCTGCCCGAGAACACGTTCTCGGTGGCGTAGCTGGTCCCCGTCGAGAAGCACTGCAGCGCGACGAGCACCGGCAGGTAGTCGGTCGCGAGCCCCGGGTACGGCAGGGTCGCGACGTCCACCGGGCGGGGCCGCCCCTTCGACATGGCCCACAGGCCCTCGGCCTCCGGTGAGATCCGCATGCCCATCCGGCCCAGCTTCTCGATGAGGAGGTCGAGGTGGTCGACGCGCACGCCACGCAGGTCCAGCTCGCCCCCGGCGACGCCCAGGGCCGACAGGAACGTGGCCACCTCGACGCGGTCGGGGATCACCCGGTGCTCCACCGCTCGCAGCTCGTCCACGCCGTCGATCGTGATGACCGAGCTCCCGGCGCCGAGGATCCGTCCCCCCATCCGGTTGAGGAACGCGGCGAGGTCCGCGATCTCGGGCTCCCGCGCCGCGTTGTGCACGGTGGTGCGTCCCTCGGCCAGCACGCCCGCCATCAGCAGGTTCTCGGTCGCGCCGACGCTCGGGTACTCGAGCACGATCTCGGTGCCCTTCAGGCGCGGGGCGACGCCCTCGATCACACCGTGGGCGAGCGAGAAGCGGGCGCCCATGGCCTCGAGGCCCTGGAGGTGCATGTCGATCGGCCGGGACCCGAAGTCGTCGCCACCGGGCATGGCCACCCGCGCCTCGCCCACCGAGGCGAGCAGCGGGCCGAGCACCGCCGACGACGCCCGCATGCGCTCGACGAGCTCGTAGGGCGCCTCGGGGGTGACCTCGTCACCACGGACGACCTCGAGCGCGTCGTCGTCGCGCCAGCGGGTCTGGATGCCCATCGCCTCGAGCAGCAGGCGCATGTGCTCGACGTCGGAGATGTGCGGCACGTTGCGGAGCACGTACCGGCCGGTCGCCAGCACGCAGGCCGCCATGAGCTTGAGCACCGAGTTCTTCGCCCCTCGGATGACCACCTCTCCCGAGAGCGGACCGGAGGGCCGGACGATCAGGCGCGACACGTGCTCCAGTATGTCGGCAACCGCACGCACCGCTGTACGGGCGGGCCCCGGTAGTGTCCCCGCACCACGAGGCGCCTCGGGGGGCGGCTCCGGGAGGACGATGGCGCGGATCCACACCGTCGGTGAGTGCGATGCGGACGAGCTGGCGCGGCGGCTGGTGCCCCGGGACGACGTGCTCGTGCTGGAGCGGGAGGTCGCCTGCGCAGGCGACGGGCCCCGCGAGGGCACCCCGGGGCCGTGCGGCTCCGCGACCTTCGAGGCCGAGCACGGGCCGTTCCGCCGCTACGAGCGGACCCTGGACTGGTCGCCCGGGACGGACGGTCGGCTGCGGGTCGAGCAGGTGGTGGAGTTCGTCCCGGCGATCCCCTACTGGTCACCGCTGTTCGTCCCGCTGCTGAAGCGCGTCCTGCCCCGTGGTCCCGCGCCCGGCACCACCCCGTGGTGGAGCACGCCCGACCGCCTGTCGCCGCGCCAGTCGACCGCGGTCGCCGCGATGGCGGCATGCAACCTCGTCGCCGGCCTCCTCTACGGGCTGCTCACCCAGGTGCTCACGTTCATCTCGGCCGACCTCGGCGACGGGTCCCGCACCGAGCAGACGACGCTGCTCGCCGCGGCCCGGCTCGGTGTCGTGGTGACGGTGGTGGCGATGGTCTTCGCGGACCGCCGTGGACGGCGCCGGGTCGCGCTGTGGTCGTTCGCCGCGGCCGGGGTCCTGACGGTCGCGACCGCCGCCGCGCCGTCCCTGTGGGCGGTCGGCGCCCTGCAGCTGGTCGCCCGCAACCTCGCGGTCGCCGGCCTGCTGTGCGTGGACACGATCGCGGTGGAGGAGCTGCCGGCCGGGTCGCGGGCGATGGTCACCGGGCTCGGGACGCTCGCGTACGGGCTGGGCGCCGGGGTCGTCGTGATGACGCTCCCGCTCGCGGACCTGGGCCCGTGGGGGTGGCGGCTCACCTTCGTCGTCGCCGGGTTGACCCTGCCGCTGGTGGCGCACGCGGCGCGGCACCTGCCCGAGAGCCGGCGCTTCGAGGACTACCTGGAGGCCGGCACCTCGGACTCGGGGTCGCGCCGCATCCGCGGCGGCCGGTTCCTGCTGCTCGCGTCGATGTTCTTCCTGTTGAACGTGTTCCTCGCGCCGTCCTCGCAGCTGCAGAACGACTACCTGCGCACCGAGCACGCGTTCAGCGGGGCGCTGATCACCGTGTTCGTCCTCGCGACGAGCACGCCGGGCGGGCTCGGCGTGGTGGTGGGCGGCCGGCTCGCGGACGTGCGCGGGCGCCGCGCCGCGATCGTGCCCGGCCTCGTCGCGGTCGGCCTGTTCAACGCCGCGTTCTTCGCCCTCGGCGGCCCGCCGATGTGGATCGCATCGCTGCTCGGCTCGGTGCTCGGGGCGCTGTGCGTCCCCGCGATGGGGGTCATCGCCCCGGAGCTGTTCCCGACCGGGCGCCGCGGCGGGGTGCGGGGGGCGCTGGCCGCGATCGGGGTGGGAGGTTCGGTGCTCGGGCTGCTCGTGGCAGGGCCGGTCACCGACTCCCACGGCTACGCGGTGGCGTTCGCCGGCCTGGCGGTCGCGCCGCTGGCCGCGGCGCTGCTGGCGCTGGCGGTGCCCGAGACCCGGGGCCGGGAGCTCGAGGAGCTCAACCCCTGAGCCCGTCGAGGAACGAGCGCACCGCCTCCACGACCACCTCGTCGGCGTCCCCGAGCTCGTGCCGCGCGCCGGGCACGGTCACGCAGGTGACCGTGGCCGGCACCGCCGCGAGCGCCGCGGCGAGCTCGTCGGGGGTCCCGAAGGGGTCGCGGTCACCGGCGATCGACAACACCGGCACCCGGATGCGGTCGAGGTGCTCGGTTCGCAGGCGCTCGGGCCGCCCCGGCGGGTGCAGCGGGTACGAGATGAGCACGAGGCCGGCGGCGGGGAGGGGCTCCTCCCACGGTTCGCTGCCGCGGGCCGTGTTGCCGGTGGCACCCGCGATCGCCATCGACGCCATCCGCCCGCCCATCGACCGCCCGCCGAGCACCAACCGGTCGGGGGTCGTGCCGAGCTCGTCGCACCAGGCGGCGACGTCCGCGCGCAGCGACGCGATCAACTTGTTCGCCCGGTCGGGGGCCTTGCGACCCTCGCGCCGGTAGGGGAAGTCGAAGCGCGCGACCGGCAGCGGCGCGAGCGCCGCCTCGAGGGCGAGCAGCGTGGGGTGCTCCGCGCTGCTCCCCGCTCCCGGCCAGAGCGCGAGGCCCGCGGGTGTCATCCGAGCAGGATCCGTCGCGCCGCCGCGAGGCGTGCGATCCGATCCCCGGCACCGTGGTCGTCGGCCCCGTGGTCGGGGTGCTCGGCGCGCAGGCGGGCGCGGAACGCGCGCTGCACCTCCCGCCGCGACGGTGTGCCGACGCCGTCCGACAGCGCGAGCGTGCGGAGCGCCCAGGCGACCGGGTCGGCGAGGGCGTCGACCCCGAGCGGGGCCGCGTGGCCCGAGAGGTGCGCGACGAGCTCGGCGTCGGAGCCGCCGCGCCAGTAGAGACCCTTGCGCAGCGTGGCGATCACGGTGTGGCGCACGCTCGGTGCGGTGGTCGCCGCCGCGTACACCGCGCAGAGCACGTGCTGGGCGGGGGTGCCACGCTCCTCGTCGAGCTCGAAGCGCAGCCCCTCCCCCACCCCGAGCAGCCGGTGCCGCGAGCGCTGCAGGCCGACGCGGTCGTCCTGCAGCCGGTGGCGCAGCCGCGGCTGGGGGATGCGCCTGCCGAGCTCGACGTCGCGCATGAGGCGGAGCAGGTCCTCCTGGAGGTCCAGGTCGAGCTCCGGGCCGAACCGGGCGACGATCCCGCCGAGCAGGATGCCGCCGAAGCCGGGTGCGGGCTCGCAGGGCAGCTGGAGGTCGCCGAGCGCGACCCGCCGGGTCGGCGCGATCGGGCGGGAAAGGTGGGTCTCGACCTCCGCCAGGATCATCGGCTCACGGTACCGTCCGGGTGGGCGGCCACGTGGGCGGTCAGCGGGCGGCCGGGGGCTGCCACTGCTGGGTCGGCACCCCAGCGGGCGGTGGGGGCGGCGTCGACCGGGGCATGCGGTCCCGCAGGCGCCCGAGCTCGATGGCCCGGCGCAGGTCGTCGGGACCGATCACGCCGACGGCCCGTCCCTCGTCGTCGAGCACGATGGCGGTGCCGTTGGGCCCGCGCCCGAGCTGCTCGAGCACGTCGACCAGCTTGGCGTCGAGCGTGACGGTCGGGACCTCCTCGTCGCGGTGCAGGACCCGGACGACCTCGGTCGCCGCCCACTGCTCGGCCGGGACCCTCGACACGTCCTCGAGGGTCACGAGGCCCGCGGGCGCGCCGTTCCAGTCGAGCACCGGCACCGCGGCGTGCCGGGCGGAGCGCAGCGGGCCGTCGACGAGGTCGGCGATCGTGGTCCAGGTGCGCACGTGCTCGTTGCCGGGCGACATGGCGTCGCGGACGCGGAGGTCGCCGAGGGCCCGCTCGCTCACGAAGTGGGCCTGCTCGGCACGGGCGGCGTTGTGGATGAACCAGCCGATGAAGATCGTCCAGAGCCCGCCGAGGCGGCCGATGAAGACCATCTCGGCGACGCCGAGGCCGGCGATGCCCATGCCGACCGCCCGACCGACGCGGGCGGCGCCGATCCGGCCGGCCACCCGGTCGCCGCGCAGCTTCCACAGCGCGGAGGCCAGCACGCGCCCGCCGTCGAGCGGCGCTCCCGGCAGCAGGTTGAACAACCCCAGGAAGCCGTTGATGAGGCCCAGCCAGGCGAGCAGGGTGGTGTAGAGGGTGGGCACGCCGGCGGCGTCCAGCCCGAGCGCGGCACCGACGAAGAGCGCCGCGACGGCGAGGCTGGTGGCCGGCCCGGCGGCCGAGATGCGGAACTCGGCGCCCGGCGTCTGCGGCTCGGAGGCGAACTGGGCGAAGCCGCCGAAGAGCCACAGCGTGACGCCTTCCACCTCGACGTCGTTGCGGCGGGCGATGATGGAGTGGGCCATCTCGTGGGCGAGGAGCGAGCCCAGGAACAGCAGCGCGCCCACCACGGCGACGCTCCAGTACGCGGTGCCGACGAGGCCCGGCGCGCCGTTGGGGAGGATGACGGTCGCGAGCAGCCAGCTGAGCAGGCCACCGATCAGGACCACACCGGGGTCCATCGCCACGGGGACCCCGAGGATCCGACCGAGTTTGATCGAGCCTTGTCGCATGTCGTGCACGTCCCTTCGGGACCAACGGTACCCGCGGTACCCGGCAGGGCCCGCCCCCATTCCCCCGCCGTGGCGCCTGCGCTGTGCGCACCTTCAGCCACACCGCGGGGCCCGCTGTCGCGGCTCGTACGGGCGCGGAACGACCTCCGACCGCCGGGTGGGAGAGGGAAGGGAGGATCCCGGCGGCCGAAGGTCGTGGTGGACAGTTTCTAGCCCACCGCGCCCCGGAAGTGGGTCATGGGGAAGTGCCCTCTCAGCGCTCCCTCAGGCGCGCGTTGACTCGGGCGCGACGAACGTGAGCAACGTCGTCGGACCCCGCCGTTCCGTGCGTTCCGGGTCGAGCCGGTACCCCGCCGGGTGCTCCCAGCGGGCGAGCTCGGCGAGGTGGGTGGACGGCTGCTCGAGCAGGAGCCGGACCAGCGCCCCCTTGAGGTGCTTGTTCCAGTGGGAGACCGCGACGAGCGCCCCGTCGGCCCGCCGGTCGAGGAACCGCACCGACAGCACCTCCCGGCAGTCCACCCGCTCCGGCGCCCACGCGGCGTCGTGCTCGGAGGGCAGGAGGTTCCACACGGTCCGCCCCTTCGCCCGCTCCGCCAGCGCTGCGGTGATCGGGTCGCGCCACCAGGTGGCGAGCCGTCCCGTGGCCGGCAGCGAGGCGCCCATCTTCAGCTTGTAGTCGGGGATCTGGTCACGGGGCGCGACGAGCCCCCACAGGCCCGAGAACACCAGCACGGTGGACGTGAGGCGCCGACGGCCGCTCGCCCCCAGCGACGGCGCGTCGAGCGCCCGGTAGAGCACGCCGTCGTAGCGCTCGATCGCGGGGCGGCACGGCGAGGTGTCGAGCGCGAGGTTGGCCGCGGTGGCGGCGCGCAGGGCCTCGCCCTTCACCCCGAGCAGCCGCGCCCGGTCCGCCTCGGGGCGGTGCATCGCCGCGGCAAGCTCGGCCTGCACCTGGCAGCGGGCGTCGTCGAGGTCGACCGACATCGTGCCGGGCTTCCAGGGGGCTCCGTTCCCACCGGGCGACTTGCCCTCGGACGGGGGCAGGAGGACGAGGGGCAACTTGGCGGACACGGGCCGGCATGCTGCCACGATCCCGTCAGCCGGGCGGACGCACCTCCATCGAGTCCGGGTCCACGACGATGCCGGACGGGTCGACGACCTCGAAATCGGCGACGGTGAGCGAGCGGAGGGTGCGCAGGTCGGCGCGGTCCCAACGGGCGTCGGGCGTGCCCCGGAGCGCGACGTGCGGGCCGGTGTCGGACAGGATCATGCCGTAGCGCTGCAGGCCCTCGGCGATGACCCGGGCCTGGGGGCCGAGGCCTGAGAGGTCGACGTCGTCGCGCAGGCGGAGCCAGGCGCCCATCGGCGGCGCGTCCGGGTCCCGGGACCGGCCGTCCGAGGCGCGCGCGGGCCAGACGAACTCCCCCTCCCTCGTCGTCGGTGCGCCGGCGTGCACGACGTGGGTGACCTCGCCCGCCTCGACCTCGTGCCAGGTGAGCACACCGGGCAGCAGTGGGAGCCGCGACGCCATCGTGGAGTTGTCGGGGAACCGCAGCTCGTCGAGGTCCCACCTGGCGCCCGAGTCGGCCTGCCAGCGGCCGAACCAGACGCGGGTCGCGAACAGCTCCCACATCTCACGGCGTTCGAGGTCGACCGCGACGTAGTGGTTGTCGAACCCGTAGGTCGGCATCGACTCGATGTAGGCCGGGTCCGCGATCGGGTACTCACCGAGGTGGGAGTACCGCCGGTAGGCGACGATCTCGACCTCGCGGCGTGGCGTCGAGTCGTCGACGGGGTTGAACGGGATCCCGAACACGACGCCCTCGTGGGCCTCGCCGCCGAACCCCGCCACGATCGGCTCGTCCGCGAGCGTGGCGATCCACCGGTCGCTGTCGGCGGCGACGGGCAGGTCGGTGACGGTGCGGTGGAAGAACGCCTCCTCGGGCAGCAGCCGCCCGAGCGGCGGGAAGCGCGGCGTGTGGAACGGCGGGGGCCAGGTGAGGACGGTGAGCACCACCGCGACCGCGACGAGCGCTCCGAGCCCCGCCAGGACCACCGGCCTGCGGCGGTCGCCACGCCGGGCCCGGCGGCGCCGCACCAGCAGGGTGACGCCGATGCCCAGCGCACCGATCATGGCCACGAACGCCCAGAACGCCGGTGCCAGCTGCTCGGAGCCGGGCAGGACGACGTCCGGTCCGTCCACCGCGTTCGCACCCACCTGCCGCACCATCGTCCGGGTCCCTCCCTGTCGCGCCCCCGGCAGGATTCGAACCTGCGACCGTCGGATTAGAAGTCCGCTGCTCTGTCCACTGAGCTACGAGGGCGGGAGCGTCACGGTAACCCGCGTCGAGGCCCTTGCCGCGTGGGCGCCGCTTCGAGGGACCGCGTCGGTGGCGGCTATGATTTCTGGCTCGTCCATGGTGGCCGTAGCTCAGCCCGGTTAGAGCGCCAGGTTGTGGCCCTGGAGGTCGGGGGTTCAAGTCCCCTCGGTCACCCAGCAGCGGCACGGCGGCGGATCCAGCCTGTTCCGGGTTGGCATCCGCCGCCGGACCGCTATTCTTGAACCTGCGTCACTAGCTCAACAGGTAGAGCAGCGGGCTCTTTCCCCGCCGATCCCGGTTCGAGTCCGGGGGGCGCACTAGACGGGAACGGCGAACCACCCCTCGGTTACCGTCCGTATCGCACGGTCGCTACACTCGCCCCGCTCCCCGCGAGCGCGGGAGAGCCTTGCGCCTCTAGCTCAATTGGTAGAGCAACGGACTCTTAATCCGCAGGTTCCGGGTTCGAGTCCCGGGGGGCGTACCAGCAGGCCCGAACCTCCGCTCAGGGGTTCGGGCCTCGTCGCGCCAGGGTGACCTCGTAGGTGGCCGGCCAGAGCTTGCCGGTCAGCAGGTACCGGTCGGTGCCCGGCAGGTGCGCGACCCCGTTGCTGACATCGGGCTCGGGATCCGCAGCGCTCGCCCTCCCCGCCGCGTCGCGGCTGAGCTCGGACACGTCGAGCACCGCGGCGACCGTGCCGCAGTCCAGGTCGATGCCGACGACCTCGTCGGTCGTGTAGCGGTTCGCCCACAGCAGCGCGCCGTCCCACTCGAGCTCGTTGAGCTGGTCGGCCGGGCCGTCCTGCCGGCGGACCCGGATGCGCTCGAGGACCTCGAAGGTCGCCGGATCCCGCAGCGCGAGGGTGTCGGATCCGTCGGACATCACGAGCGTCCCGTCGTCCAGGGTCGAGAGCCCCCAGCCCTCGCCGTCGTAGCGGAAGCTGCCGACGACCTCGAAGCGGGCGGGGTCCCACTCGTAGGCGACCCCGTCGGTCCAGGTGAGCTGCACGAGGCGCCCCTCCGCGCCGACGGCGAGCCCCTCGCCGAACACGTCGGGGGCGAGCGGCACGGACCGCACGACCTCGCCGCTGTCGGGATCCAGCTCGCGCAGCGTCGAGCGGCCCTCGAGCCCCGTGCTCTCGTACAGGCGGCCGTCGTGCACCACCAGTCCCTGGGTGAACGCGCCGGTGTCGTGGGCCAGTACCCGGTGCACCCGTGGACGCAGCTGCTCGGGTGGCTCGGGTGCGCACCCGCCGTCGTCGGTGGCCGCACCCCTGGCGCCACCGCACGCGGCGGCCGGGCCGATCGCGAGCGCCCACAGGAGGAGGGCGGCGGCCCGGCGCCGCCGCGCCCGGGTCACGGCCGCTCCGCGCGGGTGAACCCGGAGACGGCCTCGACGTGGTGGGTGTGGGGGAACATGTCGACGAGCTCGACCCCGGTGAGCCGGTAGCCGGCGTCGACCAGCGCCCGGGCGTCACGGGCGAGCGACGCGGCGTCGCAGCTCACCAACGCCACCCGTTCGGCGCCGGTGCCGACCACGGCGCGCACGCCGTCGGGCCCCAGCCCGGCGCGGGCGGGATCGGCGACGACCGCGTCGGCGGGGCGGGGTCGCCAGCGGCGGACGTTGCGCTCGACCACCTCGGCGCCGAGCTCGGCGAGGTTCACCCTGGCGTCCGCGGCCGCCGAGGGCGAGCGCTCCACCACCACGGCGTCCCGCGCGCCCAGCCCCGCGGCGAAGAGGCCGACCCCGCCGTAGAGGTCGGCGAGGCGTCCCGCCGCGGGGTCGAAGCCGTCGAGCGCACGGCCCACCGCGCGCACGAGCGCCTCCGCCCCGTCGGGGCGGGCCTGGAAGAACGAGCGCGCCGAGATCCGGAACCGCCGGCGGCCGACGACCTCGTGGATCCAGCCGTCGGACGCCGGGTCGTCACCGCGGACCACGACCACGTCGCCGGGCACCTCCACGTCGCGCACCTCGCCGGTCACGACGACCATCCGCTCACCGGTGCGCGCACCGACCCGGATCGTGACCTCCTCGGCACCGGGGAACCGGCCCTCGCGCAGGACCTCCTCGACGAGCGGGTGCGCCACGAGGCAGCCGCCGAGCGGGTGCAGGCGGCTGCTGCGGCGCTCGTGCAGCCCCGCACGGCCGTCGACCACGCCGCACCGCAGCACGGTGCGGTGGTCCTCGGAGGGCAGGTGCTCGCCCGGGTCGATCGGCACGTCGCGCAGGCGCCCGATCCGGGCGAGCGCGTCGCGGACGATCCCGACCTTCAGGTCGCGCTGGAGGGAGGGGGTGGCGTGCTGGAAGTCGCATCCCCCGCACCCCGCCCGCAGCTCGGGGCAGGGAGGGTCGGTCCGCCCCGGGGAGGGCGACACGACCGAGGCCACCTCCGCCTCGGCCATGCGCGGGCGCGACCGCGTGATGCGGACCGCGACCCGCTCTCCGGGCAGGGCGCCCTCGACGAGCACGACCCGGCCCTCGGGCTCCCGTGCGAGGCCGGCCCCGCCGGCGACCGTCCGCTCGACCTCGAGCTGCTCGACCACGCTCCAACGGTATTGCGGGGCGGGGGTAGGGTCGGCGCGCAGAGAACCCGAGCAGCGGATCCCGAGCTGAGGAAGGTGGCCCCGATGGGCAGTCGTGACGTCCAGATCGCACCGTCGGTCCTGCCCGCGGACTTCTCGCGGCTCGGCGAGGAGTGCGTCGCGCTCGAGAAGGCCGGCGTGGACCGGATCCAGTGGGACGTGATGGACGGCGTGTTCGTGCCGAACCTCACGTTCGGGCCCGACGTGATCCGCGCCTGCCGCCCGCACGTCGACCTGCCGTTCGAGGCGCACCTCATGGTGGTGAACCCCGACGAGCTGGCGCACCGGTACGTCGAGGCGGGCTGCGAGATCATCATCGTGCACGCCGAGGCGTGCACCCACCTGCACCGCACCCTCGGCAACATCCGCGAGCTGGGCGCCAGCCCCGCCGTCGCGCTGAACCCCGCCACCCCCGCCTCCGCCGTCGCCCACGTGATGGACCTGGTCGACCTGATCCTGGTCATGACCGTGAACCCCGGCTTCGGCGGGCAGGACTACCTGCCGACGATGGAGCCCAAGATCGCCGAGGTCGCCTCGATGATCGAGCTGAGCGGCCGCGACATCGACCTGGAGGTCGACGGCGGGATCGGGCCCGCGACCGTGGCGGGCGCCGCGGGCGCGGGCGCCGACGTGCTGGTCGCCGGCAGCGCGCTCTACCGCGACCCCGAGGGGCTCGAGCACGCGGTCGCGGAGATCCGTTCGCTGGCGGAGTCCGCACGGGGATGAGCCGGGGGCGCCGGCGCGCCGCCCTCGTCGTCGCCACCCTCGCCGTGCTGGTGCCCATCGCCTGCGGCGACGGCACCCCGGCGTTCTGCACGAGCCTGGCGGAGGTCTCGGACCTCGACGCCCTCGCGGGCGCGCTCGAGGAGGACGACCTGCGCACCGCCCTGGCCGAGGCGCGCCGGTTGCGGGACCTCGCCGCCGAGGCCCCGCCGGAGATCCGCGCGGACTTCCGGGCGCTCGCGGAGGCGGTGGTCGACATCGTGGGACTCCTCGAGGACGAGCGCGCCGCGAGCGACGGCACGGGTGGGGGCTCGCCGGGGCCCGCCGAGGTCGAGCGCCGGCGCGAACAGCTCAACGACCGGTTGGGCCAGCTCGACCGCCGCAGCCTCCGCGTCGCAACGTGGTCGTCACGCGAGTGCGGCCTCGACCTGACGTGATCCCCAGCTGACGCTGACCGGCGCGGCGGGCCGGCGCGGCCGATGGAGCGCGCCACTCCGGCGTTTTCCCTCAGTTCTCGCGCCCCGCGTGCCGATGGTGACCGAAGTCGCCCGAGCAGGATCCCCCATTACAGGTTGGGGGTGTGCTAGTCATGATTTCGTCATCGAATCGTCATCTTCAGACGTCAGCTGGGGCTGCGTCGCACGCCGTCGACGAGGACGGTGGACCGCAGGGGACGATTCCCGTCACAAGGAACTGATGCATGTCGCTCCGCAATCGCCGGATGACCGTCGCCGTAGCCGTCGCACTCGTCGTCGCGCTCCTGGGTGCGGGTTGCACCAAGAACCCCCAGGCCGCCGAATCGGCGAGGCTGATCAACAACGAACGGACACGGCGGGGGATCCGCACCGCCAAGCTGGACGTGCACCTCGTCAACAAGGCGCAGAACTGGGCGGAGCACATGGCCCGCACCGGCAAGGTGAGCCACTCGGTGCTCTCCGCCGGCATCGGCGGCAACACGAACTGGCGCTACCTGGCCGAGAACGTGGGTTGGGCCCGTTCGGTCGGTGAGATGCACTCGCTGTTCATGGCGAGCCCCGCGCACCGTGCGTCGATCCTCGACGGCAGGTACTCACGGGTCGGCACCGGCGTCGCCATCCGCAACGGCCGCTACTACGTGGTCCAGGTCTTCGGCGGCTGACCGCTTCGGCGGCTGACCGCCAGGGCCCGCCGGCCGGGCCCGGCGGGCTCAGTCGTTGTCGTTCATCTGCCGGCGGCGGGTGATCACCTCGTCGATGATCCCGTACTCCTTGGCCTGCTCGGCGGTGAACCAGCGGTCGCGGTCGGAGTCCTTGTTGACCTGCTCGACGGTCTGACCGGTGTGCTCGGCGATCCGCTCGGCGAGCAGCTGCTTGATGTACTTCAGCTGCTCCGCCTGGATCGCGATGTCGGCCGCCTGGCCCTGCATGCCCGCGGAGGGCTGGTGCATCATGATCCGCGCGTGCGGCAGGGCGTAGCGCTTGCCCGGCGCACCGGCGCACAGCAGGAACTGCCCCATCGAGGCGCCGAGGCCCATGCAGATGGTGCCGACGTCCGGCTCCACGAACTGCATCGTGTCGTAGATGGCCATGCCGGCGGTGACCGAACCGCCGGGCGAGTTGATGTAGAGCCAGATGTCCCGCTGGGGGTCCTCGGCCTCGAGGTGCAGGATCTGCGCGGTGATGAAGTTCGCGACCTGGTCGTTGACCTCCGAACCGAGGAACACGATCCGGTTCTTCAGGAGGCGCGCGTAGATGTCCGCGGAGGGCTCCATGCCGGTGATCGTCTGCCCGAGGGGCATGGCCGGCAGGGCGGGTGGAGCTGCGGGGGTGTCGAACTGCTGCATGGTCGCCGAGGCTAACGCGGCCCTGGCCGCTCGACGCGCCGTGGTCCGGGGGACCCGCGTCCGGCGACCGGTACGCTGGTGCGGCCTGCGGACGTGGCGGAACTGGCAGACGCGCTGGGTTTAGGTCCCAGTGCCCGCGAGGGCGTGGGGGTTCGAGTCCCCCCGTCCGCACCAACGGCCGGGCGGTAGCGTCCGACGGATGGCCCCCACCGCCGTGCTGCTGCTGTCGTGCCGCGACCGCCCGGGGATCGTGGCGACCGTGGCGGACTTCGTGTGGCGCCACGGCGGCAACATCGTGGACGCCGAGCAGCACACCGACCGCGACGACGGGATGTTCTTCCAGCGCGTCGAGTTCGAGCTCGAGGGGTTCGCCGTCGGGCGCGACGGCATCCGGGAGGCGTTCGACCCCGTCGCCGCCGAGTTCGACATGGAGGTCACGGTCGGGTTCTCCGACGAGCGGCCACGCACCGCCGTGCTCGCCTCGCGGGCACCGCACTGCCTGGTCGACGTGCTGTCGCGCTGGCACTCGGGCGAGCTGCGCGCGGACCTCGCCCTCGTCGCGTCGAACCACCCGGACCACGAGGACCTCGCCCGCTTCTACGGCCTGCCGTACCACCACCTGCCCGTCGGGGACGACCCCGCCGCGCAGGACCGGGCGATGCGGGAGCTGCTCGCCGCGCACGACGTCCAGCTGGTCGTGCTCGCCCGCTACATGCGGATCCTCTCCCCCGCCTTCGTGCGGGCGTGGCCGAACCGGATCATCAACATCCACCACTCGTTCCTGCCGGCGTTCGCCGGCGCGCAGCCGTACCGGCAGGCGCACGAGCGGGGCGTGAAGATCATCGGCGCGACCGCCCACTACGTCACCGAGGTGCTCGACGAGGGGCCGATCATCGCCCAGGACGTCGCGCACGTGACCCACCGCGACGACGTGGAGGACCTGACCTCGAAGGGTCGGGACCTGGAGGTCGTGGTCCTCGCCCGGGCGCTCAAGGCCCACCTCGCCCACCGGGTGCTGGTGTGGGGCAACCGGACCGTCGTGTTCTCCTGAGCCACACTCTGGCATGCCCGAAGGTCACACGATCCACGGTCTGGCACGCGACCTGAACCGCACGCTGCGCGGCGCGCCGGTCGCGGCGTCGTCCCCCCAGGGTCGGTTCTCGGAGGGCGCGGCCCTGATCGACGGGAACCCGCTCGTCGAGGCCGAGGCGTGGGGCAAGTACCTGTTCTGCGACTTCGGGATCGGTGAGGTCCTGCACGTGCACCTCGGGCTGATCGGGAAGTTCCAGCGGCGGCCGTCGCCGCCGCCGGAACCGGTGGGCGAGGTGCGACTGCGCCTCGAGGGGCCGGAGGCGACCTGGGACCTGTCGGGCCCCAACCGCTGCGAGCTGGTGCCGCCGGAGGTGCGCGACGAGATCGTGTCCCGCCTCGGCGCCGACCCGCTCCGCGAGGACGCGGACGTCGAGCGCGCCCGGGCCGCGTTCGCGGCGTCGAACCGACCGGTCGGTGCGCTGGTGCTCGACCAGACCGTGATCGCCGGCCTCGGCAACGTCTACCGGGCGGAGCTGCTGTTCCTCTGCGGCATCCACCCGGGGCGGCCAGCGAGCTCGCTGAGCGACGACGAGTTCGACGAGCTGTGGAAGCTGGCGGTCGAGCTGCTGCGGGTCGGGCTGGACCTCGGCCGCATCGTGACCACCGACCCCGACGAGATCGGGGTGCCCCGGGAGGAGATGGCCGACGACGACCGGCTGTACGTGTACCACCGCGAGATCTGCCGGCGGTGCGGCTCCCCCATCCGGACGCTGAAGGTCGGTGGGCGCCCGATCTGGTACTGCCCGGTCGACCAGCCGGAACGATGATCCCGACGCCCTCGCTGGTGGTCGACCTGGCCGCATTCGACCACAACGTCGACGAGATGGCCCGCGAGCGGCCGGGCTCGGCCCTCCGGCCGCACGTCAAGGCGTTCAAGTCGACGGCCCTGGCGCGGCGGCTGCGCGACCGCGGCGGGCACCGCTCGTTCTGCTGCGCCACCCTGCGCGAGATGGAGGGCATGGTCGACGCGGGGCTCGGCGAGGACCTGCTGCTCGCGAACGAGACGCTGGACGCCGAGCGGCTCGGCCGGTTGGTGCGCCGGTCGCCCGGCCGCGTGACGGTCGCGGTCGACTCGGAGGCGACGCTCGAGGTGGCGGCACGGGCGAGCGCGTCGGTGCTCGTCGACGTCGACGTCGGGATGCCGCGGTGCGGGTGCCCACCCGAGGAGGCGGGACCGCTCGCCGCCCTCGCCACCTCCCGCGGCGTCGAGGTGCGCGGGGTGATGGGCTACGAGGGCCACGTCGTGGGGGATCCCGACCGCACCCGCCGTGCCGCGGAGGTCAGGCGGTCGATGGACGTGCTGCGGCGGGCGTTCGACGACGTGGCCGGCGCGGTGGGCGGCGGCGAGCTGCTCGTGTCGGCCGGTGGGACCGGCACCTACGACCTGCACGACTGGGCGCACGAGGTGCAGGCGGGGTCGTACGCCTTGATGGACTCGCACTACGAGCAGCTCGGGCTGCCGTTCCGTCAGGCGCTGTTCGTCGAGGCGACGGTCATCTCGGTGTCCCCGCGTGGGTGGGCGGTGCTCGACGCGGGGCTGAAGGCCTTCGGGATGGACCACGGCAACCCCGTGCTGCCCGGGTGGGACGTGTGGTTCTGCTCGGACGAGCACACGACCTTCGCCGCGCCGGCGGACGAGCCGGACCGCGAGCTGCCCGAGGTCGGCGAACGGCTCCGCCTGGTGCCCGCCCACGTCGACCCGACCGTCGCCTACCACGAGCGCTTCCTGGTCCTCGACGGCGACGAGGTCGTCGACGAGTGGCCCATCGACCTCCGCGGCTGGTGACCAAGTCGGCACCACCGTTGCCCGAGGTGACGGTGCGCGAGCTGCTGACCAGGCTTTCTGGCTGCCAACGGACCTCGCAGGTCACCACACAGCCAGAAAGGAGTGGCAGCAGAGGGGCCGGCGGGGCTCAGCGGGTGAGCTGGTCTGCCAGGGAGCGCAGGGCGCGGCCGCGGTGGGAGATGTGGTGCTTCTCCTCGGCGGTCATCTCGGCGAAGGTGCGCCCGTCGCCCTCGACGGGCACGAACACCGGGTCGTAGCCGAAGCCGCCGTCCCCCCTCGGCGTGGCCGCGATCGTCCCCTCGACGGCCCCTTCCGCGACGAGCTCCCGGCCGTCCGGCCAGCGCAGCACGATCACGGCCCGAAAGCGCGCCGAGCGCTCCCCCGCCGGCTCACGCTCCAGCTCGTCGAGCAGCTTCACGACGTTGTCGTGGTCGGTGGCGGTCTCGCCCGCGTAGCGGGCCGAGTGCACACCCGGCGCACCGCCGAGGGCATCGACCTCGAGGCCCGAGTCGTCCGCCAGCGCGGGCAGCCCGGTCGCCTCGGCGAGCGCCGCGGCCTTGAGCCGGGCGTTGCCGAGGAAGTCGTCCGCGTCCTCGTCGACCTCGGGGACGTCGCCCGGGCGGGGCAGCAGCTCGATGCGCAGCCCCGAGCCGGCGAGGATCTCCGCCAGCTCGGCGGCCTTCTTCGGGTTGGCCGACGCGAGCACGACCCTCGGCGGGACCTCCACGCGCCGGTCCCTCAGCGCCCGATCGGCCGCGGCGCGGGCTCCACCGCCAGGTACTCGCGCTGGAGCTCGTGGATCTGGCGGATGCCGCCGGCCGCGAGCTCGAGCAGCTGGTCGAGCTCCTCCCGGCTGAACGGGGCGCCCTCCGCGGTGCCCTGCACCTCGACGAACAGGCCCGACCCCGTCATGACCACGTTCATGTCGGTCTCGGCGTTCACGTCCTCGACGTAGGGGAGGTCGAGGCAGGGGACGCCGTTCACCACGCCGACCGAGATCGCGGCGAGTTGGTCGAGGAGGGGCACCGAGTCGAGCATCCCGGCCTGCACCATCCGGGTGCAGCAGTCGTGGAGCGCGAGGTAGGCGCCCGAGATCGCCGCGGTGCGGGTGCCGCCGTCGGCCTGCAGGACGTCGCAGTCGATGAGGATCTGGCGCTCGCCGAGCGCCTCCATGTCGGTCACCGAACGCAGCGCCCGGCCGATCAGCCGCTGGATCTCCTGGGTGCGCCCCTTGGGGCCCTTGGTCTCGCGGCGGATCCGCTCGGGCGACGACCCGGGGAGCATCGAGTACTCCGCGGTCACCCACCCCTTGCCGGTGTTGCGCATCCACCGGGGCACGTCCTCGTCCACCATCGCGGTGCACAGCACCTTGGTGTCACCGAAGGTGACGAGCACCGACCCCTGCGCGTACGCGGTGAAGTCACGCTCGAAGCTGTGGGGTCGGAGCTGGTCCGGGGCGCGTCCGTCGGGTCTCATGGGTCCGTTGCTCTCCTGGGGGCGGTTCAGACGTCGAAGGTCCGGTGCGGGAGCGCCGCTTCGACCGGAGCACCATACGCGTCGGCCGCCTCCGCCACCGCGTCGTCGAACGAACCGGTCGGCAGCACGTGGGTGATGACGAGGCGCTCCACCCCGGCCCGGGCGGCCGCCTCCCCCGCCTGGTGGGCGGAGAGGTGCACCGGAGCCGTGCGATCGGAACCGTCGAGGAACGTCGCCTCGCTGATCGCGAGGTCGATGCCGGGCCCCAGCTCGGCGAGCGACCAGCCGGGTCCCGTGTCGGCGGTGTAGGCGAAGGAGCGGTCGCCGTGGTCGACACGGAAGGCGAGCGTCTCGACCGGGTGGTCGGTGCGGGAGCAGCGGAACCGCAGGTCGCCGACGGTGAACTCGGCGCCGTCGGTGATCACCGTCGCCGCGAACGTCGAGCCGACGCCCTCCGACGCGAGCGAGTCGGCCACCTCGAAGGTCGCGGCCGTCGTGTAGAGCGGGAGGCCGTCGACGTCGAGCACGTACTTCATCGCGTTCCGCATGACCGGCAGGTCCAGGCAGTGGTCCGGGTGCGAGTGGCTGACGACCACCGCGTCGAGGTCGCGGGGATCGACGTGACGCTGCAGGTTCGGGAACGATCCGGGGCCCGCGTCGAGCATGACCGTCGTGGTGTCGGTCCGCAGCAGGAAGCCGGAGCAGGCGTTGCCGACTCCGGCGTAGGTGCCTCCCGATCCGAGCACGGTGACGCTGAAGCCCATCGGCGGAGCCTACCGGCGCGGGTTCAGGGCCAGCGGAGCTGTTCGGCGCGCTCCAGCTCGGGGCCGAGCAGGCGCCGACCGAGCTCCTCGAACCAGTTCACGTCGCCGGTGGTGATGAACGACGGCACGGGCCGGTGCCCCTCCGGGGACGGCGCACGCCGCATCCCGCGGTCGGTGAGCAGGCGGCGCACCTCGAACGCGGTCTCGTCCGCGGACGACACGAGCACGACGTCGCGCCCCATCACGTCCGAGAGGGTGCGCGCCAGGTACGGGTAGTGGGTGCAGCCCAGCAGGAGCGCGTCGACCTTGGCGTCGCGGGCCGGCGCGAGGAGCCGCTCCGCCAGCACGTGCACCTGCTCGGAGTCGAACTCGCCGCGCTCGACGAACTCGACGAACCCCGGGCAGGCGAGCGCGACGAGCTCGGCGGAGGCGGACTCGGCCGCGACGGCCCGCTGGTAGGCGCCGGAGTTGATGGTCCCCACGGTGCCGATCACCCCGACCCTGCCGGTCGCCGTCGCCTGCACGAGGGCGCGCACGCCGGGCTCGATCACGCCGACGACCGGGACCGCGAACCGTTCCTGCAGCGAGGTGAGCGCCGCCGCGGCCGCGGTGTTGCAGGCGACGACGACCAGCTTCACCCCCCGTCGCTCGACGAGCTCCTCGGTGATCTGGTGGGCGAACGCGGCAACCTGGTCGAGGGGGCGGGGCCCGTAGGGGTAGCGCCCGGTGTCGCCGAGGTAGACGAGCTCCTCGTCGGGCAGCAGGTCGATGACCGCACGGGCGACGGTCAGCCCGCCGAACCCGGAGTCGAACATGCCGATGGGGCGGGGGTCGCCGCCACCGGTCGAGGCGCCGGTCACCTCAGAAGTAGATCACCTTCTCGGCGTTCGCCGTCGCCTCGTCGAGGTCGAGCGTCCAGGCCCCGGTGGACAGGTACTTCCAGCCGTAGTCGGCGACGACGAACACGACGACGCCCGAGTCGATGCGCCGTGCGACCTTGGCGGCGCCGGCCATCGCCGCACCCGCGGAGATGCCGGAGAAGATGCCGAGGTCCGCGAGGCGGCGGGTGTACTCGAGGGACTCGCGCGGGCGGACGATCGACTTGCCGTCGAGCAGCTCGTAGCCGCCCCACTTCTCGAACACCGGGGGGATGTAGCCGTCGTCGAGGGAGCGCAGCCCCTCGACCTGCTCACCCGAGGGCGGCTCCACGGCCAGCACCTTCACCTCGGGGTTCTGCTCCTTGAGGTAGGTGCCGACGCCGAGGAGGGTGCCCGAGGTGCCGAGGCCCGCGACGAAGTGCGTGATGTCGGGCACGTCGCGCCAGATCTCGGGACCGGTGCCCCGGTAGTGCGCCTTGGGGTTGGCCTCGTTCGCGTACTGGTAGAGGAACACCCAGTCGGGGTTGGCGTCCGCCAGGGCGAGCGCCTTGCGCACCGCGCCGTTCGAGCCCTCCTCCGCGGGCGAGTCGATGATCTCGGCGCCGTAGACCTCGAGCAGCTGGCGCCGCTCGATCGACACGTTGCCGGGGAGGACGATCTTGATCTTGTAGCCCTTGATGCGGCTGATCATCGCCATCGCGATGCCGGTGTTGCCCGAGGACGGCTCGATGATCGTCTTGCCGGGGGTGAGGGTGCCGTCCTCCTCGGCCTCGGTGATCATCGCCAGGGCGATGCGGTCCTTGACCGAGCCCGCGGGGTTCTGGCCCTCCATCTTGGCGAGGATGCGGACCTGGGGGTTGGGGCTCAGTTCGCTGACGTCGACGATCGGCGTGTTGCCGATCATGTCGAGCACGGAGGGGTAGACGGTCATAATCCTGACCTGAATGGTAGGGAATCCCGGGCGCCGCCACCACCCCCGGAGGGGTGACATGTCCCCACCCTCAGGTCACGGACCGGATCGGCGCTCGTCGATCACCACGGGTTCCTCGGTGATCTGCCCGTCGACGATGCGGAACGAGCGCAGCGAGGGCAGGTCGTCGCGCAGCGAGACGATCACGTAGTGCCACTCCGGGTCGGGTGCCTGCGCCACGTCGGTCGGCGACGGGTACGCGTCGGTGTGGGTGTGGGAGTGCATGACGCCCAGCAGCTGCCAGCCGCGGTCCTCCGCGTCCCGCTCCGACTGGAGGTACGCCTTCCCCGGCACCGTGTACACCTTGGCGCTGCGGGCCTCGTTCTCGGTCGGATAGAAGTGCTCGACGACCGCCTCGCCGTCACGCTCGACGCCCGCGAAGAGGCCGCACGCCTCGAGCGGCAGCCCGACGTAGGCGTGGGCGATCATCTGGTCGTGGAGCTCCCGGGTCAGCCGCAGCACGCCGCTGAAGGTAGTAGGCGGAGCAGGTCCGACTAGCCTCACCGCTCCTGTGAAGCAGACCGGCGTGCAGACGATCGCGACGAACCGCCAGGCCCGGCGCCGCTACACGCTGACCGACACCTACGAGTGCGGGATCGTGCTGACCGGCAGCGAGGTGAAGTCGCTGCGGGAGTCGAAGGTGCAGATCAGCGACGCCTGGGCGTCGATCGAGGACGGCGAGGTCTGGCTGCACGGGCTCCACATCGCGCCGTACTCGCACGCGCAGCAGCACTCCGGCCACGAACCGATGCGCGACCGCAAGCTGCTGATGCACCGCCACCAGATCGACCGGCTGCGGTTGAAGCTGCAGACCGAGCGGCTGACCCTGGTGCCGACCAAGCTGTACTTCAAGGACGGCAAGGTGAAGGTGGAGCTGGCCGTCGGCAAGGGCAAGTCCGTGGTCGACAAGCGCCAGGACATCGCCAAGCGGGACGCGGAGCGGGAAGCGGCCCGCTCCATCGCCGAGGCCCGCCGCCGGGGCTGACCCGTCAGCCGTTCTGGCGGCGGAGCTGGTCCACCGCGACGGTGATGGCGCTCGCATGGCAGACCTGGCCGTTGTGGCTGAGGTGCCAACCGTCCGCCGAGACGGGGTTGCTGCAGTTCGCGAGCCACGTCTCGAGCGGGATCCACGACACGCCACGCCCCGCGCCGGCCTGCCCCTGGAGCTGCTCGATGACGGCGAGCGCGATGCGCTCCTTGGGGTGGCTCGCCGGCGGCGGGCGGTGGTGCACGAAGTAGACGTGCGCGCCGCGCGACTGCGCCACGTCGAGCATCTGCCGCACGGTCCTCAGGTACAGGTCGTGCTTCGCCGGGTCGCCGACCTCGGGGAACAGCGTCGACTGGATGATGATCATGTCGGGGTCGAAGTTGCGGACCCGCTCGCGCAGCACCTCGAGCCAGCTCGGGTGGCCCGGCCACACCCACAGCGGGTTCTCGCCCGGGAAGCCGCCGATGGAGAGCTGGATGCCACGCTGGCGCAGCCGCTGGTCGAGCAGGCCGTGGATCCGTGGCGTGGTGCCGTACAGGCCGTGCGTGATCGAATCGCCGAGCAGGAACACCCTGCGGACCGGCGTGCCCCTGCCCGCCGAGGGGCGAGGCGGCTCGCACGCCGCGAGCAGCGCCACGGCGAGCAACGCCGCGGCGACGTGGACCACCCTGCGCTTCGTCCCACCCATGGGGGCGTGAGCGTAGGCGGTCGGCGCGGCTGAGAACCGCCTCTGGATCGTCGGGACGGAGCGGTAGACTGGTCCCTCGAACGGGGCTGACTGGTTTCGACGTCGGGACCTGGAAGCCGAGTTCGCGACCCGAGTTGCCTCAGACTCGTTAATCGGGGGCAAAAAAAGAACCGCCAACGAGCAGTTCGCTCTCGCTGCCTGATCCAGATCAGGTAGTCAGAGAGTCATCGTGACCGGCAACGGCGCACGGGGCCTGATCCACGCAGCCCGGCAACAGAAGCGTGGGTGGACCGTAGGGAAAGACCACTGACGGCGGGAAAGACCGCTGACACCGGGGAAAGACCCGGCGGTGGCCCTTCGGGGCAGCTGACCCGCCAGTTCGGTAGCCGCAGAGCCGAGTAGCGGGAATGGTCGTATCGGGTTCGGTGACCACCTGACGGACGGGGGTTCGATTCCCCCCAGCTCCACCAGGGGGTGTTGGCGAAATAACACCCCTATCCGTAGCGAAATAGTCCGACCGGCCGCCCTCCCGGGCGGCCGGTCGGCAGCGGACGAAGCTGGATCACGTCGGGGGCTGCTGTCCGGACGCGCCGGAGGGCGGCGCCTTCAGAACGGCCGCCAACGCGGTGAGCTCGTTGTGGAAGGTCACGATCCGCGGATCTCCTTCGGGAGTCCGGGGAGTCCGTAGGTACCGCCGTAGCCCACGCACATCGAGCCGACGCGAACCCGTCCAGCGGAAGTCTGGCTTCGTTGTCGGCTCCACCAGCTTGGTGTTGATCTCAGCCAGGGCGCGCTGCGACTGGTGGACAAGTGCGTTCCGACAAAGGCGCGTCAGGTCGGCTACCTGCCACGCTCCGGAGGTGATCGCTGTGACCCTGGCCCGGTAGTTCGCCGCGAGGTCCCGTTCAGCGGCCTTCCTCAGATCCGTGCGCGACCGGAACACGAGGTTTTCGCCGTTCGGGTCAGCGAGGCGCCGCACGTCTTCGACCGTGAGATGGCTGCGCGCCACGAGAGCTGTCGATAGGTCTCCGGCCTGGAGTCCCATCTCTGCCGCTGCGATCTCCCGCAGCCGCTTGTCGAGCCGGCTGACGAACGTCGTCGGGTCCCGGTTGATCGCGGCGATCCACCAGTTGGAAAGGAAGGACTCCCACGTGACGGCCAGGCGCACGAAGGCGTCCGTGGTTGCGATTCGTCTCGTCGCGACCGGCTGGCCCGCCAACGCCGTATCCACCGTCATCCAGCTCTTCAACGAGTCCGCGACCGCTGTCTGGAACCGATCCACCACCTTGTTCGGATCAACCTTCTTCACGAACCACTCGCTCCAGTCGCTGACATTCGGACCCGCAGGCGTTCACCCTGCTTCGGCGCGCTGACGCAGATCGTGCACCACGCCGATGAGCCGATCGACGTCGGCGGGTTCGAAGAGTCCGTCGGGTCCTTCGGGGGCGAGGTCGGTGTAGGGGGATTCGTAGAAGCGGCGGGGTTCGATGGTGCCGGTCGAGGCGAGGTGGTCGATGACCATGTTCACGTACTCGATCTGGTTGGCGTTGTAGCGGCGTTCGTCGAGGAAGTCGGCGAACGCTTCCTTGGCAGCGGCGCGGTCCATCCCGACGAGTGAGCGGACGAAGATGCCGAGGCCGCCGGCTTCGAGCGCGGCACGCTCGACGTGCTCGGCGCTGCCCCCGATCTCGAGCAGCAGTCGTTCGAGTTCGGAGATGTCGGTGTCGGTGACCGGCTGGTTGCGGCGGAGCCGCTGGACCGCGAGGTGGTCGAGGTGCTCCTGGATGTAGGCGTTGACCTTCTTGCGGAACTGGGCGAAGTCGTCGACCGACCCGCGAGGAAGCGAGACCTCGATGCCCTCGCCGAGCTCGTCGGTGAAGTCGGTGTAGAGCGGCTCGCGCTGGGCCTTCTCGATGAGGGCGACGAGCGAGCGGAGGCGGCGACGCACGTCCTCGACCATGGAGAAGGTGGCATCGGTCCACCACTCGTCGGTCTGGAGATCCTGGATCAGGTCGAGCTCGGCGGCGATGGCGGGGATGCGGGCGTGCTGCTCGAGGATGTCGGCGATGGTGCGCACCTGTCGCTGCAGCCGTTCGAGCCCGGGTTCGGTGCGGAGCATCGCGAGCTGCAGGTTCAACACGATGAGGTCGAACTGCTTGGACTCGACCGGTTCGGGCTCGGTCTCGGTCGGCAGCCCCGCAAGGGTGTCGATCACCTCGCCGGCCGCGGTGTCGTCGAGCTGGCCGGGCTGCCACGCCTCGGGTTCGCGGAAGCGTTCGACGAGGCGCCGGTGGGGCCGGACGACGAAGTTGTCCAGGTTCATCGACGCCACGTCGAGGCGGAGCAGCTCGGCGAGCTCGGCGCGCTGCGCGTCGTGGGTGCCGTGCTGGTCGAGGGTGCGCAGCAACTCGACGCGGCGGGTGAAGAGCCGGGTCGACAGCGGCACGCCGGCGGCGCCCTCCTCGCCGGCGGGGTTCTGCCCGAAGAACTCGAGGTTCTGGCAGAAGTCGAAGATGTAGAAGCACTCCTTGTCCCGCCCGGGGCCGAACAGGTCGGGGCGGAGGCGGGTGCCGCGGCCGACCATCTGCCAGAACTTGGTGGCGGACCGGACGATCTTGAAGAAGACCAGGTTGGCGACGTCGGGGACGTCGATGCCGGTGTCCAGCATGTCGACCGAGATCGCGATCTGCGGGAGCTGGTCGGGGATCGAGAACTTGTCGATCAGGTCCTGGGCGTACTCGGTCTTGTTCGTGATGACCCGGGCGAACTCGCCCTTGTAGTTCGGGTAGTTCGCGTCGAAGCGCTGGGCGATGAACTCGGCGTGCCGCTGGTTCTTGGCGAAGATGATCGTCTTCGCGAGCGTGTCGCCCCCGTCGACCTTGAGCCCGTGCTCCATCACGTACGCGAGCACCTTGTCGACCGTGTCGGCATTGAACAACCACTTGTTCAACGCCTCCGCGCCGACCTCGTCCGGTGGGTCGCCCTCCTCGCCCCACTCGAGCTCATCCCAGAGCGCCTGCTCCTCGGGTGGCAGGTCCGCGTAACGGATGCCCTGACGTTGGAACCTGAGCGGCACCGACACCGCACGGAACGGCACCAGGAACCCATCGGCGACCGCAGCGTCCAGCCCGTACTCGTCGGTGGGCACCCCGGTCTCGAGGTCGAACAGGTCATAGGTGTTGCGATCGATCTCCGCCTTCGGGGTCGCCGTCAGCCCCACGAGCAGCGAGTCGAACCAGTCGAAGATCGCCCGGTACTTCGCGAACACCGACCGGTGCGCCTCGTCGATCACCACCAGATCGAAGTGGCCCGGCCCGAACCGCAGCACCCCGTCGCGGTCCTTGGTCGGGATGAGGTTCATCATCGTCTGATAGGTCGACACGTAGACCCGCCCGTCGGCCACCTTGTCCGTCAACAGGTTCACCGGCGACGAGTCCGGCAGGTGCGCCTTGAACGCGTTGACCGCCTGGGTGACCAACGCCTGACGGTCCGCGAGGAACAGGATCCGCTTCGCCCAGTTCGCCCGGACCAGCACGTCCGCCAGGCCGACCACCGTGCGGGTCTTGCCGGCCCCGGTGGCCATCACCACCAGCGCCTTGCGCTGCCCCTCCTCGAAGGATTCGCAGATCCGACGGATCGCCCGCTCCTGGTAGAAGCGGCCCGCGATCGCCGGGTTCACCTTCATGTCACCCAACGGGCGGCGGGTGGAGCGCCGCTGGATCATCAGCTCCAGCTCGGACTTCGTGCGGAACCCCTGCACCTGTCGCGGCGGGGCGAACGTGTCATCCCACAGCCAGGTCTCGATGCCGTTCGAGTAGAAGATCACCGGTCGTCGCCCATAGGCCCGCTCCAGGCAGTCGGCGTACAGCTTCGCCTGCTGCTGCCCCACGCTCGGGCTCACACCGGTCTTCTTCGCCTCCACCACGGCGAGCGGCGCGCCGTCGTCGCCCCACAGCACGTAGTCGACATACCCCTTGCCCGACTGGTTGCCGGGACCCGTCGGCATCCCGGTCACCTCGAACTCACGGTCCCGCTCGTCCTCGAGCGGCCAGCCCGCCTCCCGCAACTGCAGATCGATCAGATACGTGCGGGTGTCGGACTCGGAATAGTCGTGCGTGTCCGGAGTCGCCTCGGCGCGTGCCTTCGCTTCGGCCACCTCCGCCCGGAGCTGCTCCAGCTCGGCTTCGAGCCGAGCCCGGTCCTCGACCAACTCCAACGCCCGTGCCCGGGCGACCTCGGCCTGCTCCAACTCGGCCTGCAGCTCACGGATCCTCGCCGCGGTGACCGCCGGGTTCGGCGACGGCGGCGGCAACCGCCGCGGATCGAAGGTCAGCCCCGCGGGCGGTTTCTCGCCACGGATGTAGGTGCGGCCGAACCAGTAGAGGAACTCGAACAGGTGCGACACCGCCGCCACCGCGTCCCGGTTCGACGGCGGCGACGACTCATGCGCCGCCCTGTTCCCCAGCCGGATGACCTCCCGCGCCTTACGGAACACCTGGTCACCCATCTGCGACTTGAACGCCGGCTCATGCAACAGCGCACTCAACCCCGTGTCGTACGGAGTCGGCAACGAGCGGTCGTGCTCGAACGCCCACTTCACCGACAGCTCCACCGCCACCCGCGCGTAGAAACACGACGCCCGCGCATCACCCAACGCCGCCACACACGCCCTGATCGCCGACTCATGCACCGCCGGGAACTCCGCCTTCAAGAAGTCGAACGGCGTCGCCATCACAAGTCCCCGCTGAAGGCCCGGGCCTGCAGTGTCGCCCGGAGCTCGTCAAGCCCACTGAGCGACGAGCGGCCGGCCACAACAATCGATCGGAGCCGGGACAGCTCGGATTCGAGACGCTCAAGGGCCGCCGGACTGGGAACCGGAATCTCCCACTCCTGGACGACCTTGGTGTTCACGACTGACTGGGCCGAGCCAACCCGTCGGCGGAGCAGCGCCGCCTGCCCAGTGCGGTGACGGATCAATCCGAGCAGGTAATGAGGAGTGAGTAACTCGCCTGGGCGCACGATCACGACGTTCGCGCAGTTCGATCCGTCCAGTTCAAGGGGCACGACAGCGGCACGAACCTCATCAGAGATCACCCTAGAGACGACTACGTCGCCGGCATGTAGCTCGCTCTTCCTCAACGACTTGTGGAAGTCGAAGGTCACGTGCCGGAGATCGTCCCACCTGATCTCGCCGTCGCCGACGTTGCCTGTCCGCAGAAAGGGAACCCCTTCCTCGCAGAAGTGTTCGGACGTCGGGCCTACGTGGCCCACCGTCACTCGTTCCACCAAGCTCCCCAAGGGCGCTCGCGTGGTGTCTGCAACGGAGTCCATGAACTCCTCAAACGTCGACTCCTCCAGGCGTCGAAGGGCTTCCAGTGAAGTCAGGCGCTTCGCTCGGAGTTCGTCGGCCTTGTCGAGGATCGCAGCGATCCGCCGCTGCTCCTCCAACGGCGGCAGCAGCAGCTTCTTGCGGTAGGCGTCCTCGCGGTTGAGCCCCGGGATCGCTGCTGCCCGGTTGAGCTCAGTGAGCCCGAGGCAACGCAGCCGGTGAAACAGCCACCGAAGGTCTGCGTCAGTCGCGGCCGCATCGACGAAGTAGGTGGTGTCGATCGGCCAGCACGGCTGATCGGACCAGTGCACTTCGCCGAATGAACCCTTGCGGCCGATGACGATGGCGGGGGCCTTGGTGACAGTCGTCGAGTGCGCGCCCACCTGACCGTTCGATCCGAACACCGGGTATCCGGAGCCCGAACGCTTGGCAGCCGGCAGCGACTTCCCGTACCGAAACTCGCAGATGTCGCCGAGGACGACTTCGGTCCACCCAGGGGGCAGGTCGCTCACAGCATGTCCTCGAGGTCGCGGAGGCCTTGTTGGATCTCGTCTTCGAGCTTGTGGAGCTCGGCGATGATGTCGCGGGGGTCGCGGTGTTCGACCTCCTCGTACTCGATCTCCTTGTAGCGGTTGAGCGAGAGGTCGTAGTCGTTCGCTGCGATCTCGTCCTTGGGGACGCAGAAGCTTTGGGCGGTGCGGGGCCGTTCGCGCTCGTCGGCGTCGCGACGCTGCCAGCGGGCGAGCGCGTCGGGCAGGTTGTTCTTGGCGTGCTCTTCGTCGGAGAGCCCACTAGGCCCGGCGCGCAGTCCGAGCTTGTCCCCGGGCAGGAGCGGGGTGCGCCTGTCGTCGAGGCTGAAGCCATCCGCGGTGAGGTCGTAGAACCACACCTGATCGGTGCCGCCCGAGTTGGTCTTGGTGAACAGCAGCACCGCGGTTGACACGCCGGAGTACGGCTTGAACACACCCGAGGGCAGCGACACGACGCCGTCGAGCTTCTGGTCCTCGACGAGGATGCGGCGCAGTTCCTTGTGGGCCTTGGTCGAGCCGAAGAGCACCCCGTCGGGCACGATCACCGCGGCGCGCCCACCTGGCTTGAGGAGCTTGAGGAACAGGGCGAGGAAGAGCAGCTCGGTCTTCTTGGTTTTGACGATCTGCAGGAGGTCCTTGGCGGTGTTCTCGTAGTCGAGTGACCCGGCGAACGGCGGGTTCGCAAGGATCAGGCTGTAGGCCTCCTCCTCGGCCGAGTGCTCCTGGGCGAGCGAGTCCTTGTAGCGGATGTTCGGGTGCTCGACCCCGTGCAGCAGCATGTTCATGCTGCCGATGCGCAGCATCGTGTTGTCGAAGTCGAACCCGTTGAACATCTGCTCGTGGAACTGCCGTTTCAGCTCGGGGTCCCGCAGCGTCTCGGGGTACCTCGTGCGAACGTGTTCGCTGGCGCCGACGAGGAACCCGGCGGTGCCGCACGCCGGGTCACAGATGACGTCGCCGGGCTGGGGATCGGTCATCGCCACCATCAGCTCGATGATGTGGCGAGCGGTGCGGAACTGCCCGTTCTGCCCGGCAGTGGCGATCTTGGCGAGCATGTACTCGTAGACGTCGCCCTTGGTGTCCCGGTCGACCATCGGCACCGCGTCCAGCCCGTCGACCGCCTTCGCCAAGAGCGCGGGGGTCGGGATCGTGAACCGGGCGCCGGCCATGTGGGTCTGGTAGGTCGAGCCCTCGGCCCCAACGCTGCCGAGGAACGGGAACACGTGCTCCTTGACGACCTCGTACATCTCGGCCGGCGCGAAGTGCTTGAACCGCGACCACCGGTAGTCCGCGTAGTCCCGGCCCTCGGGGTGACCATCGTGGGGGATCCCGTCGAGGCCCTCAGGGAAGATCCGCCGCTCGATCGGCTCCCCCAGACGCTTCGCCTTGTTCTCGGCCAGGGTCTGCAGCTCGTCCAACCGCTTGATGAACAACAGGAAGGTGATCTGCTCGATCACCTCCAGAGGGTTCGAGATCCCGCCTGACCAGAAGCTGTCCCAGATCCGGTCGATCTGCGACTTCAGCTCTCCCGTGACCATTCACCATCCCCTCGGCCGGCTGCCCATTCGAGGGTACCGGTGACCAGGCGCCGGGCTCAGGTTCAGAGTTCCACGTCGCCGGTTCTCAGCAGTTGCGCATGGGCAGCGAGCCGACCCGACGTGACGCGCACCGTCGGATGGGGACCGTCGGGCGGCATGGACGAAACGCACACCTCGACTTGGACCGAGGCCGACGCGATCCGTGAGTGGATCGAGCGGTACGAGCCCCGCCTGCTGTCCTCCCATCAGCGCGCGCACCTGTTGCCCCGGCTGCGGGAGTTGGTGCTCGCCGCGGAGTTCCCCACGTTGGGGTACGCGCGTGCCGCGACGTCGCGCGGGGTCCGCTTCATCGCGGACATGGCCTCGCCCGAGGTCGTCGATCTCGACGAGGTGTTGAGCGAGGTCAACGTCGCCGCGTGGAGCCACGCCCGCCCGGGGTGTCGGACCCCGTCAGCGCAGGACGTGTCGAGCGTTCGGCGTCTCCTCGCCGTCGCCCAGGGCCTCCGCCCACGGCGTGAGACCGCTGCGCAGGCTGCCGAGCCGCTTCCCGTGTTCACAGCCGACGAGTTCGGGGTGCTTGGCACGGTGACAAGGAGCGATGCGGACACGCGGATGCTCGTCGCGGTCGTTGGCGCAGGCGTGTGGGGCCCGGAGGCCGACGGTGCGTACATCGACTTCGTCGATGGCGTGCCGCAGGTGCGTCTAGCCAACGGGGCGCGAAGAGCAGTCGACCCGGCTCTCCTCGAGGTGCTGCCGACCGTGTCGGCCGGTCGCGTGCAGATGGAGCGCTGGAACAACCTGACCCGCCGGGCGTCACGCCGCGGCGTCAAGCTCACCCAGTACCGGGCGCGGGACGCCTGGGCCGCGCGGATGCTCAGCGAGGCTCGGCCCGCGGTGCAGGTCATCCGGGAGCTGGGCATCCACCGGGAGACGATCGCGGCGGTCGCTCCCCTGCTCGAGCTGCCCGCTCCCGAGGAGACGAGGGAGATGCTGCGCGGCCAGCCACGCGGCGACTGGCGCCGCGAGCGCGACCGCCACGGTCGCCCCCAGCCCGCGACCTCCAACGCGGGCTCCGGAGGTGGAACCGTGAGCACCCGTCGTCCTTCACGAGCGGAGATGCAGCGTCGCGTGCGCGCCGCCCGCCACGCCGCGGCGCAGGCCCCGGTGCTGACCGAAGCCCTAGAGAGGATCCTCGCTGGCTACGAGCCCGAGGACTGCGAGCCAGCGGTGTGGGAAGCGGTGCGGCCCGTGGTCCGCCAGGTCATGGAGCGCAGCGGGACTCGCTCCCGGGAGGCGTTCTGCAAGCAGCTCGGCGTGGTCGTGGTGTACCTGCGGTGGCGGCACAGCGAAGGGTTGGACCTGCAGCTGCCGGCGTCGATGACGTTCCGCGCGATCGACGACTTCTACCGGCGGGTGGGTGACCGCTTCCAGCAGACCACCCGCAACGACTACCGCTCACGGCTCCGGCGTCTGGCCCAGGCGGTGAACCCGGGGATCGATGCCCCGCCGACGGTGACGCTCGGCCATCGGCCCGTCCGCGTCGGGTACAGCGAAGCGGAGGAGGCGACCATTCGGCGGGTCGCGCTTCGCCAGCGCCGCCCGCACATCCGCCGACAGCTCTGCCTCATCGTCGGTCTCGTGATGGGCGCTGGCATCCCATCACAGGACCTCCGTCACCTGCGCACCCAGCACGTGATCGACGAAGGCGCCAACGGCATCCGGGTCGAGGTGCCTGGGGACCGGCCCCGCACCGTCTGGGTTCGCATCGACTACGAGGAGCTCGTCCGCCTCGGGCTGGCCGGCGTGCAGCCAGGTCACCTGCTGATCGGCAAGAAGGCCGACCGCAAGAAGGTGACCGGGGCGGTGCTCGAGCAGGCCGACCTGTACGACTTCGGCGACCTCGACGTCGCCCGCATGCGCACTACATGGCTGACCTGGTTGATGACCCAGCCGGTGCCGCTCGTCGTCGTGTTGCACGCCGCGGGACTCGAGACCGCACGTACGCTCACCGACCTCGTACGGCACATCCCCGTCGATGAGGTCGACGCGGCGCAGTTCCGGGGTACGCCGTCATGAAGGTCACCCCGAGCAGTGTCCGGCGGATCGAGCACATCCTCGATGCCAGCGGCGCGGTCGAGATCCTCGCGAGCGGCTTGCGCACCGACAACCGCGGCCGCAAGCAGAACACGAAGGCCATCCGCCTCCTGTTGCTGGGCGTGTTCATCTCGGTGCACCACAACGGCAGCGGCACCGTCACCGACGCGTACGACACGCTCGTCGGGCTCTGTCTCGATGACCGTCTGAGGCTCGGCATCTCCGTGCCCGACCCGTCCGCGCCCGACGGCACGACCCTCGACGTCACCCTCAACCAGCTGTACTACGTGTCCAAGCGCATCACCGAGCGGCTCGCCTACGGCGAGGAGTCGGCTCCCGACCTCACCGACGAAGAACGCACACGTCGCCACGACGTCGTCCGGCGCTTCGGCCAGGCAGTCATGGACGTCTTCGATCTCGGCTGGAACGCTTCTCACGCCGCCATGGACGCGACCGGCGTCTGGTCGTGGGGCCGCGGCAAGGCGCGCCCAAAGGGCGACCCGACCACCGAGGAGCAGGATCTCCTCGACCGCGTCGAAGGCAGCGACGACAGCGCCGAAGATCAGGATGGGGCGCCCGCCTCCGCCAGGCCGGAGCACAACGAGCCCTTCGACCTCGACGCGGCGTGGGGCATCAAGACCAGCAAGACCGGAGACCCGGAGCGCTTCTTCGGGTACCACGAACACACGTTGTTGCAGATCCCCGGTCCCGACGCGACCGTGGACGACGTCCCGCCGCTCATCCGGGCATTCGAGCTCACTCCCGCGAACCGTGACGTGGTCGACGTGTCGCTTCGCGTCATCGACGCCGGCGGCCAGCACGTCACCGACCTCGCAGTCGACACCCACTACAGCTACAAGCTGGCCGACCGGTGGAAGGGCCCGCTGCACGATCGAGGGATCCGTCAGCACCTCGACCTCCGCTCCACCGACCAGGGCTTCACCGAGTCGGACCGCGTCCGCTGGGCCGCCGGATGGGCGCACTGCCCTGCGACACCCGACGCGCTCGGCACGATCGAGCCGCCGCCTCTCACTGCCGTCAACCGCAAGGAGAAGCTGGAGGAGTTCCACCAGCAGATCAACCACCGAGAGAGCTACGCGTTCCGCCGAGTGACCAGCCCCGATCGGGCAGGCACTGCCCGCTACGAGTGCCCCGCAGAGGCCGGCAAACTCGGCTGCCCGCTGCGCGCAGGGACCGTCGAGACCGCCGTCGAAGCGGGCCTGCCCATCGTGGAGCGCCCGCCGGACCCGAACGGACCCGAGGGCCTCCCCACGTGCTGCGCCCAGCGCACCCTGACCCTCACCCCACCGCCCGGCCACGACAAGCTCGTACAGCCCCACTACTGGGGCGGCCGCGCTTGGCACCGCATCTACGGCAAGCGCACCTACGTCGAAGGCAGCTACGGGAACCGCAAGAACCCCTCCACCGAGGACCTCCGCCGAGGCCTGTTCCGGGTGGTCGGGCTCCCGTGGGTGCACATCAACATGACTGCCGTCAACGCCTCGTACAACCTGCGCATCCTGCGGAACTGGCACGAACGCACCGGCCGAGGACCGGAGAACCATCCGCTGCTCACCGCTGACCCCGACCGCAACAACATCGTGTACCTCACCGACGACGAAGCACGCGCCCGCGTCGCGACACACCACGCCGCGTGACCGCCGCCGGGCCGCCCGCATCTGGGCGATCGTTCGCTGACCGGGGGTCGCTCAGGACTCGCGCCGCCGCGGCGACACCGCACGGAGGAGATCCGCCAGCTCGCAAGCGACGATCGTGCCGGTGAACGGCCGGACCACCAAGGAGCTCCAGGTGGAACAGGCGGAGCCGATCCGCTCCATGCCAGGAACTCGAGGAGTTCGTCGCGCGGGCCGCCGCGGGCAGCCGCGCGAGCCGCATCGAGGACGAGGAGGCGGCCGCCTGGCGACGTGCGCAGCGCTACCGGACGAACTGAGCACACGACTGCGGACCACGCGTGCCGGACGATCAGCCGACCGCCGAACCTCAAGGCCGGTACCGTCGAGGTGAGCCATGAACCCTGTCGGACGTGAACATGGCGACGCACACAAGGCCAGAGAACGACGGTGACGACCGGCGCTATGACGACCTGACCGCCGCCGAGCAGGCTGACATGCGCGCCCGCTGGGCCACACAGATCGCCGAGCGCCGCGAGAGCCTGGACCTTCGCACGCAGTTCGAGACCGAGGGCCGGCCCTACGCCACACTCGGTGTCGACGGGTCCGTCGTCATCCACAACGGAGCACCGCTGGAGCGCAGGCCGAATGACCAACGCTCCTGAGCGTCTCCGGTTCCCGCGCCGCCGCACTGTCGATGACACACCGGACATGGGCGCGGCGTCGCAGAATCGGTTTCACGGTGCACCGAATCCAGACTCAACGGAACACCTCGCGCAGCTCGGAAGGACCTCGGCGCGGATGCAACCTGGGCAGCTACGGGACGCCGGGACGGATCAAGGCACGGTCCTCTCCGTGGCCGCCAAACGGGCGGCCCACGGAAAGGAGTGCGTCATGGACGCCAACCCCACAACGCTGTTCACCCACTTCCCGAACCGGTCGATCTCTGACCCGTCCTTCGAACCCGCAAACGAGCTCGAGGCCGCCCTGCTCGACCTCACTGGACAGCCCGCTGCCGACTTCGGTGTCAGTGTCGACCGGCTGAACCAGCTCTTCGACGAGTTCGGCCAGTTCGCTTCGCTCGTCGTCACCATGAGCACCGTCGACCTCGGCACGAGGTGCCCCGAGTGCGGTCGCCGCAAGAACCGCTGCCGGGTCATCGACCCGAGGCGCGCAGAACACTTGTACGAGAGGACCGTCGAGGGCCTGATGCGCGCCGCGCTGTCGTACCCGGAAGTCGCCGCGAACCTCTGGGTGCTCTTCGATCCCGACGCACTCGCTGGCTTCGCCGACTTCTCGGACAGCGAGACTCGTGACGTCGTCAACACCGTCGATCGCCACGCCACCCGCTTGGGAGTGCTCGCGTCCGAAGGCATCGAGTTCGAACGCTTCGACGACGGCTGGATCGTCCACCTCAACCCCTGCCGCTGCAGCAGGTAGTCGTCCTGCACGCAGCCGCAGGCGGCGTCACCTAGGAGGGTCGAGGGGCAGCTCTCGACCCTTCTCCGCGTCGGAGGACCAAGCCGTAACGGTCTCCCATTCCGCCCGCTGATGCAGCCGCTGGTGCGCACAGTGCGGCGCCCAGCCGGTCTAGCGTCTGCGTTGTGCAGACCTCGGATCCGCGCTGCATGAACGTGCCTGGAGCCACCAAGTCCGTGACTGCCCAGCGCAGGGCGCGCATCGCGCGCGCCCGAACCTGGACCGACGGTATGCACGGCGAGGCGCTCGACAGCCTTGCTCGGTGACCACCTGTGTCGAGCAGTGATCACCTCGGCTACTCGAGCCGCCCTGACGACGAGCTCACCGACTTCGAGGTGCGGCGTCGCCAGACGACGTGGAGTGGCCGGCAGGGCGTGCTCGAAGTCGGCGGAATCGAGGTGCCGTGCACCGTCATCGAGGAGCCCACTTGGCGAACGCACGGCGTCGATGAGATCGCAGTGACGATCGAGTCCGCGACCACGCCATCTGTGCTTCGTTACTCGGCCGACGCGCGACTGTCGGTGGCGTTCGACGATGGCATCGAACTGGTCTTCGTCGGGCCGATCAAGACCGTCGAGTGGTCCGGTGGTCGCGGCTGCGTGACGCTCATCAGCCCGATGGTCGAACTCGAGGAGGTTCGGATCGGCGGCGCGGTGTTCTGGGGGGCGCGCCCGGGCGAAATCGGGCCGCTCGTCCAACGGCTGCTAGGGCGCCGCGACGTCGTGCTCGACGCGGCGGCGCTGCGCGGCGGCGACGTGACCTTCGTGATCTGCCCAGTGGACGGGCTCGAACCCACCTCTACCTTCCTCGCCGGGCAGGTGGTCTTCACCCACGACTCGGCTCTGGTCGAGACAGCCATGCCAACCTTCGGTGACCCTGCACTTCTGGTCCAGATGAGCGAGGCGACGTGTTGGGCAGTCGCTGTCGTTGGCGGTTCGGTCGATCACGCGTCGACGGTTCAGGGACAGCGCCTAATCGACTCGGCTCTCGCCTGGCTGATGGTCGTCCACTCCCTCGGCCGATCTGCGGCCGCCGGCGCAACGGGGCTCCCCTACGATCGAACCTGGGTCCGCAGCCGTCCTGCCCGCCGAGACGTCACCCTCGCCTGCTCCGACGGCAGCGGGCAGCGGCACCTCGGTGGCGGAGTGTTCGCCGACGAGGGCCCGTCGTTGACCGACCGGTCAGCGATGGCACTTCCGGAGCTTCCAACGAACTTGTCGCGTGAGCCTCTGGTCGAAGGCCTGCTGGCGTGGCGTCGGTCTGTCGAGAGCGAATCTAAGTACACAGCGTGCTCGGCGCTGAGCGAGGCGGTCGAGTGCCTTCTCTCCGGAGTGAAGACCGACGTGCTGTTCGATGACGAGGCCCTCGATCTAGTCCGGGACGCGGTGCCCGATGGGTTGTCCGAGGACCAGCAACGGCGGCTCAATGACGTGTGGCCGATGCTGAACCAGCCGTCGTTCATGTCGAAGCTCATGGGCTTCCTCGACGACACCGGGATCGTGGCTGAGCCGGAAGACCTGGCTGCCCTCAAGGCTGTCCGGAAGGCCCGGAACGACTTCGTCCACGGCCGCGGCAGCGCAGCCGTGAACTGGCAGGACGTCAGACGAACCCGTGCCTTCGTGGCTCGCCTGCTGACGGAGGCGGTCACCGCCGCCGCGGCAGACACCTCAACGCCACCTCTCGGCCTCATCCGCGTTCTTCGCCGGTAAGAGAGCACCGGCGTGACCGGGTGTGCAAGAACTCGATTCGAAGTGTGCAGCGCCACCGACCGCCGACCGGCGCCACGCCGAGAAGCCAGTGCTGACAAGGGCTCCCACCATTTCGCTAGCACCCCACCAGCCGAGAAGTGGGGGAAGTGTCGTTGCGCAGACGCTTCCCCCACGCGCATCTGCAGGCGGCCCGGGCGGGTCAGGCCGGGTGGGTCAGGGGAGCCGGCGCTCCAGGTGACACCGTCGGACCGCCCACCACTCCCCGTCGCAGTCCCCCTTAGGCCTCAGCGCCCGCCGACTCGTGCCGATCATCGAACGATGCGACGAGCAGCGACGACGATCCTGATGGCGGCAGTGGTGGCAGCGGGGCTGACCGGGTGCAGCTCCGACGAACCGGCCGAAGCGAGCGACACCGACGAGGGCACCACGAGGGCCGACTTCATCGAAGTGGCCAACGACATCTGCCGTGAGGCCAACGACCGTTCCAGGGAGATCGCTGACACCAGGCCCGACTCCATGCTCGAGGCGAACGCCGAGCTGATCGAGCAGGCCATCGCGGACCTGCGCGCGCTCCCCCAGCCCGACGGTGACGAGCAGGTCCTCGAGCGGATGTACGACCGGACCGACTCGCTCGTGGCCGACGCGAGGGAGCTCGCACGGCTGCTCGCCGACCCCGCCGCCGACGCCGACGAGGTCGCCCGGACGAGCGAGGAGGTGGAGGCGCTCCAGCGGTCGGTGAACGATGAGCTCACCGACTACGGCCTCACGGAGTGTGGGGCGGGCTGAGCGTCACACGCCCCCGGCCGGGCGGGTCGGGTGGGATCCTGACCGCATGGACCTCCGAGGGCTCGTGGCCGAGATCGATGAGGAGCTGCGCGCGCTGGGGAACCCGGACCGTGCAGTGCACGAGAAGGCCTACCTGCGCAGCGACCTCGAGCACTACGGCGCCTCGGTGCCGGCCATCCGGAACGTCGCCAAGGGTGTGCGGCGCCGCCACCCCGACCTCGCCCACGACGACCTCCTCGAACTCGTCGAGGCGCTGTGGGCCGCACCGGTGCACGAGCGCCGAATGGCCGCGGTCGAGCTGCTCGCCCAGTACCGGGACGCGCTGGTGCCGGCCGACATGGGGCTGCTGGAGCGGCTCCTGCGCGCGTCACGCACCTGGGCGCTCGTCGACAGGCTCTCCACCTCGGTCGTCGGCACGCTCGTCGAGCGGGAGCCGGCCGCAGCGGAGGTCCTCGACCGGTGGGCCGCCGACGAGGACTTCTGGATCCGGCGAGCGGCGATGTTGGCGCTGCTCGTCCCCCTGCGGAAGGGCGAGGGCGACTTCGACCGGTTCAGCCGCTACGCGGACTCGATGCTGGGCGACGAGGAGTTCTTCATCCGCAAGGCGATCGGCTGGATCCTGCGCGACACGGGGAAGCGGCGACCGGACCTCGTGTTCGAGTGGCTGCTCCCACGCGCCTCCCGGGCCTCGTCGGTGACCGTGCGCGAGGCGCTCAAGCCCCTGTCGCCGGAGCAGCAGGAGGCGATCAAGGCGGCGCGGTGAGCGCGGGCGCGCCGGACGGTCCTCGGTTCAGTCGGGGCCGGCGCGTTGTCGGTGGTGGCGTTGTCGGTGGTGGCGTTGGCCGGTGCGGGTGGTGCCGCCGGGGCTGGTCCAGGTGGTCCACCCGTCCGGGTCGAGGGTGATCCGCCACCCGCCGGTGTGCACGTGACGGTGATGCGTGCGGCACAGGAGCACCAAGTTCGTCAGCTCCGTGGCGCCGGCGGGCCACGGCACGACGTGGTGGGCGTCGCACCAGGAGACCTTGGCGGTGCACCCCGGGAAGGTGCAGCCGCCGTCGCGACGTTCGACCGCCCGCCGCAGCCCCCGGGTGGGCTGGTAGCTGTCGGTGCGGGCGATCGGCACCCCGTGCTCGGACAGGGCGAGGGCGGCGGTGTGCCAGATCGACGCGCACCCCCACAACCCGGCTGCGTCATCGGGCAGTCGGCGACCGTCGACGGTCGTGACCACCGCCTCGTCGGTGAACTGGGTTTCGGGTGGGGTGGCGGGGTCGTCGGGTGCGTGATCCGGGTGC